>ERZ1026872.254-NODE-254-length-17433-cov-12.851134_pt1 | contig 17433 bp, 19 predicted proteins | sample MGYA00380166_ERZ1026872 | MGnify/ENA primary metagenome ERZ1026872 (study PRJEB33269, sample SAMEA4719802) | human gut metagenome | biome: human-associated habitat; feature: organic feature; material: feces | place: Cameroon | collected 2013-10 ... | reverse complement strand
ATGGAGTATTTCCCTAAAGTACTAATTTACAGAGCTAGTCTGTTAGGCTACAAAGAAGAAGGTATAGAAAATGTGGTTAATTGGTTCCATAACCGCCTTAAAAAGGGCTTTGTCTATGAACCTCACATATTCTGTGCAGGCGATAGCCTAGACGAAAATTGTTTGTATGAATATGCGTGTAATGAACATCTGCGTAGAGTTGGAGACTGGATTATGAAAACCATAATCTTCAGTAACCCAATGAAATTTAAGACGTTGACAACTCGTATGCGCATAGGTTCAGGACTACTTGAAAAAGTGGAAATGAAGACAGGAGGAAAAGATCTTAAGATCATCCTCTTTAACAATTTCGTCAACAACGTTTGGTCATTGTATCGTCAAAAGATGATATATGATCTTCCGTTTTATCAGGGGTAGGGTGAGAGAGATCTCCCCTACTCCACAATATGGAGTATCAGCGTATCACTCAATCTGAGATTGAGACCATAAAAGAAGCTCAAAAGGGAAATGAGCTTGCGTTTAATAAATTGTTTAACCGTTACAAAGAGTTTGTTGACAACGTGCTCTTTTGTTACGTGAATGACATGGATGAAGCTAAAGATCTTACAAATGTTGTATTTCTTAAGGTTCACCAAAAACTCTCGACATTCACAGATTATTCGTCTTTTGGCGGATGGCTGAGAATTATAGCTAATCGAACAGCTATAGATTATCTACGAAAAGTAAAGGAAAAATCAATGGAATTAGGAGAAGATTCAGGCCGACTACCTGTTGAATTAACTAATTCTTCGGAAGAAGAGGATCTTGTCAATCTTCTTGAGTACGAATCTCTTCTAAAGGAGTTTGAAAAGCTCCCAAAGAAGACACAGAAGATTTTTAATTTATTCTACGTGGAAGATCTTACAGTTGATGAGATTAGCAAAGTGCTAAAAATTCCTACAGGCACTATAAAAGCTGCGTTAAGTCGCACTCGTAGGAAGATTAAAAATAACTTAAAAGTTTAACAAAAATGACTTCACTTTTATTATTGATTCTCTCGATTTTTGTAGCTCTTGGTTTCGCAAGATACAATAAGAGCAACAAGTTGTTCTGGATCATTCTCGTAAGTCTCTTGCTTGGTTTTACCGGTAAGAGTATGGTCAACTATGCCTTTGTTGACCATAAAAGTGAAGCTAGTACAGTTAAAGCTACAGCTCCCATGCTGGCACCGACGTGCTCATTTCAGGCTTTGGAACCCTCAGAGGGCGCCGGTACATGTGCTGAGACAAAACCAGCAGGTAAGGACACAATTGTAGTTGATACTGTTACTATGCTTAACTTGGGTGAAGACGAGCATCTAAACGTGCTCACTAAACCTCCACGAGATTGGTTAAAAACGAACTTTATATTCGACACTAGTTGAATCTAAGTTAGTTGCCCAGGACTTTATTAATTAATTTTAGTATTTAACATTTTAAAAACATTATCAAAATGGCTAATAAAAAGAACAATAAGGGTAATGTAAGAGTTGCCCAGAATAACAACAATGGCGGTAACAATGCAAACGCAGCAGTTGAGGCTGCAGCTATGCTCACCACATCTGGCGGAGCAAGCATGGACCGTAACCGTCAGGTAGACTTGTTGAAAATGGCTCATGAGCGTTTCTTCTTGGATGATAAGGCTGCTGAGCATACTGGTTTCCCACAGGGAACAATCGACAAGCTCAATCATATCAATGCCCTTGGCATCGCTGTATGCGTGTGCAATGAGGTAAAGTATGGTACTAGTGACTTTGCGGTTGTAATCCGTAAGACTGCTCTTCCAGAGCTTAGTGAAGCTTTGAAGGAGATTGGCGTAAGCTTCGATGAGACTAAGCTCTTGCCTTCAAAAGATGATGCTGACGCAGTTGAGGTTACAGGTGCAGCTGTGACAGTGTCTGAAGAGACTGGTAAGGAGCTTGATAAGGATGCTGCGGCTCGTGCAGCTACAGAAGGCAAGGTCTTTGATCCTACAAAGATTAAGGACGAGGAAGAGCTCAAGAAGGCTCTCTCTGGCTTCTTGGCTATGAATCGTGATTCTAAGCTCATGGATAGCATTATGCAGTGTGTAAACTTCTATAAGGCATATCGCTCTATCGAAGCTAAGCGTGCTATCGAGTCTGCTGAGAAGACTCTCAAGGAGACTAAGGACAAGCAGTATAAGGCTAACGCTGAGGCTGCTCTTGCTTCTGCAAAGAGTAAGCTTGAGCATGTCAACAACATGAGCTTCCATGACGTGTTTCGTGAAGTTGTCAGCTTCACAGGTCGTGTCGGAACGCTTACTTATGGAATTGGCTCTCACCTCTTCAACGTTACCGCTACGTCAGGATCTCCTGTATCTGCGTTCTGCGAGCTTCGCGACCATTCTACAAACAAGGAGACCGGTGTATGCAAGTATACCGATAATCAGATTGCGGATGCTGTAAAGTGTCTTGTAATCATCGGTGCAGATGAGGTTCGCTCTAAGGGAGAGGCTTTACTTAAGGCAGAGAATGAGCTTCCTGAGAAGGATCGCGTCAAGGCGCATATTGAAACAGCTAACAAGAACATCGCATTTGCCGATAAGGCTACTGCAGCAGTTCTTGCAGCACCTGGTAGCTTCGTTGAGAGCTTGAAGCAGGACTTCTTGGACGGTAATAACTTCGCTAAGAAGACTGTTCTCTCTATCAAGCGTGCATATTATCGTGACGTAGCTCCTGAGATGATGGCTAAGGTTAAGCCAGATTCTATGTTGGATAACGCCACACAGTATGCAGGTATTATCTCTAATCTGTTCCGTAATCCTTCTGATCCACTTGTAGGTTATGCTAAGGAGAACATTATCGACTTGGCATTCAAGACCGACGAGGAGATCAAGGCTGAGGAAGAGGCTGTGGCTAAGGCCGCTAAGGAGGCTGCTGATAAGAAGGCAGCCGAGGATAAGAAGAAGGCAGCTAAGGGTAAAGCCAAGGCTCAGGTAAAAAAATAATACGGCCAATTAAGAAAGCTAGTTCACAACTAGTTGGTCGTGTTAAGAAAGCCTTCGATATCCAGTGGCAAAGTGAACGCAAATAATTTAACTATCAAAGTATGAAAAAATTAGTAATCACGTTGTTAGGAGCAGCATTCCTTACCATCGGCATGAATATTGCCGATCTTAAGAATGTTCCCCTTCCAACGACAGTGCAAACAGTAGCAGCATCTACTGTACTGCAACCAATGGATCATTTATTTGGTCAAGTGAATCGTGCTAATCCTGATACAGTGCATGATACCGTTAGGGTAGAAAAGCCTGTACCTTGTAACCATAAACAGTCGCCTGTAAAGACGATTGTTAAACGCACCATAATTAAGAAGACAGATACGTCGTATGTACCACTTTTGTATATTATGGAACCTGGAGAAAAGGTCGACTCCACTAATCATGACTCTACCATTCGTAAGGGAGAGCTCCGTGATTATATTCAAATCGCCTCTAAGGTATGCAAGTAAACATAAGAACCTTGCATACTTAACTTAGGTAAGTACATATAGTAGATCCCATTAGTCTACGTACGAATATTAACTGGATCCGAGAATATGTTAGCCCTGTCTTGCAGGGTGAGATCACTCAAAAGGTAGGATGAAATGTATCAAACATTGAAACAGTTTGATATAGGTAGGAGAAGCGTTGTATCAACTCCTATAATTGCACAGCTGGACTTGTGAGAACCGTCTGGAGACAAGCTGGATGAAGCTGAATGCACCTTAAAAAGATGCAGTGTAATTAGAAACGCATAAGTCCCAAGAAGGGCATAATGAACCGTATCGTAATTGCATGTGATGATACTAAGCATGTACAAACGTTACACGAGATGAACTATGTTGGTCCCCAGTAGGTGAACAGAATTGCATACATGGTATGGTGCATGGTGCTGGAAGAACCGAGGATATCCCAAACAACATAGAAGTATCATTAGCCGTAGGTAGTGTTTCTAGTGTCCAAAGCTAGTATAAAGGCCGAAGTAATGCATCAATACTGTGGGAGTAATACCACACAGAGTAAACTAAATGAGTTTGCTGACTATACCAAAACCTTACTGTTCGATTCAGTACAACTCCGTTGAAGGGGTGCCAGGGATGGGGTAGAAGTGTCTGATTGCGACCGCCAGGCTTTTCTTGTTTATGCGGTATACAAAAGTGAAACAAGCACAAGGGTTGGGCAGTCCCTTAATCGAAGCTCTACGGGAGTATCGTACGCGGGTGAAGATCGCGGTGAAAATCTATTCCAGTTATAATTAGGATGTTAGGCCATCCGAACTTATAGCCAATTTCCATGAAAATTAAATCGTTCATGAGATTATGATCGATGACTCCGTTACAGTCAAAGAAAATTGATGGAGAGCTATCCTAGAATAAGAAATAGCAAAAGCAGGTAGAAAGTTGATTCGAGATATATCCAGCCAGGATCATTTGACCTCCACTTTCGTCCAAAACAATCTAAACTAATAGTCTATTTGTACTATGATATACAATATTACATAGTCCCTACAGGGTAGTAAACTGGTATATTATGTATGCGTATGTTGTATGCAATAAAGATATAGATTATGAAAATTTAGAAAGTTTAAAAGATAACATGTTTAACAAAAATTGATGTCCCTTCATAGAGTGTATCTTACGTTGTAAGTAAGGACTTGAGGTGAAGAAATCGAGTGCCAACCGATATGCCAACCATGCTAAAGTATATTGCGCAACAGTATACGTAAACATAAAGGTTCGAAGCAATACAAGAAATTGATGGGCAGCTTATATTCTACGTTGTAAAACGACTGTGTATATTATATGTGTATACTGTCTCTATACATGTATATTACGTTTATAAGTGGGTGACAAGATGAAATGTATGGGTTGAATTCCCAATATTCGTGCACTATAAATAGGAGGTAGTAATACCGGTACAGAAAAATTACAAACATCAGCAAAGATGTAAAAGCCGTAAAGTCCGTGATGGGTTTGATCCTGAGACATTCCGATAACCAACCACTGGGTACATGCCATAAGCCGAGTACCGCAGTAAGGAGACCTAGCTGACAGTCGCTTCTAAGTTAGCAGTAGAGATCATCTGCTTTAATGACAATCGTGTAGATATATCTTGTAAGTATAGTAAGGGAAATACGACCGAGATTCTACATATTTTCGTGGGTTATAAAGATTCTAAGATTCTATGAGTGTTAGTTGCTTTGCAAAATTTCACCAACGAAGATTAGGATAAGTTAAGTTAGACAAAACGTGAACAACATAGCAGAAAACAGTTTAGCATTTGATTATGCAAAGAAAGCATTCAAAGCTTTAGACGATGGGCCTGGATAATCCAGTAAATGTTAATTGCATCTTATGTATGTAATTCCTGCCACAAGCCTATTACCCTATTGTTGTAATGGGAAGAGTGTGGCTAAGTCTATTAAAAGCGTCTACAATAGTAGAACTTTCTTTAGAAACTAAGTAAGTAAAAGTAGTAACCGAGTATCTTCGTATCAGCGTTGCTTTATTCAATAAACAACGGCAAAGGTGTAGCCAAAATACACCATATTTTTCAATCATATCGTTAGTTAATCAATAACGATATCAAAAAGGATATGATTATGTCAGAAATTAATGTAAACATCGTGGAAACAACAATTAAGTCAAATCGTACCCCACTGAGTATTCTCGGTGGCAAAATGTTTGGTCAGGACGTATTTACTCCTCAGACCCGTTTCTTTAACCCAGACCATGATAAGGTCTTGGAGCAGGCTAAGCAGAACTCTAATGTAGACCTCGTTCTCAATCGTTCTCCTCGCCGTTTCGCAATCGGTTATATTACAATCGAGTCTATGGCGACCAAGCAGAATGCAATCGGTGACGTCGTTTGCCGTCTCAATGAGGGCACCGACCATCAGATTGATATCCCTCTCGGTCAGAACAGCACCAAGTTTGGTGAGACTACCGAAGAGGCAGTTCAGAAGGCTCTTAAGGACAAGAACTCTAAGGCAGTGTTCGCAGATCCTAAGGATCTGAGTGGTATCCTTAACGACCTTAACCGCGGTGAGATTGCTCGCCTTGACAACATCATTGAGCAGGCTCAGAAGGCTAAGGCACAGTGTATGTCCGCTATCGCAGCGAATGAGAAGATCGTCGCTGATTATGAGCGCGAGAAGGCAGAGTCAAAACCAGCTGATCATATAGCATAAATTCATGGAGGCTGTTTTAACAGAGAAGAGCGTTAAGCTTATTGCAGTAATGCTCTCCGAACCGAAAATTAAGGCAGCCGTTTATGAAAAGCTGGACCATACAGAGAAGTACAAAATCTATACCATCAACGATGATGGTAGTATTACTCTTGGTTCAACTAGATTCCATTTCTGGAACAGGATAATCGGCTGCGAGCAAACCTTACCATTTGAGAGCTTTGCTCTTAAGGTATGGGATGCACTAGTGAGTCTTTCCACAGGGCTTAACCAAAAAGCCATCATGGAAGGACTATCACAAGAAATTGTGATGAAAGGAGTTAAAGATAAAAACTTTAACTGGGTCGTAGAACGACTGTATGATGTTGCGACAAAAGTATGTCAGAATTCTAGCATTGCTGATGGCGTAGGAGCGGACCCTGCGGGGTCCCGGGTGTTAGGGCCAAGGCTTAACGCTCAGCAAGAGTGTCCTGATAAAATTGTTATCAATATCAACGGACGTAAAGAAATTTTTCAGGTTAAAGACTGTATCGGTAAACCAATGATTGAGTTGGAGTACGGAATTGTAAACGCTAAACGAGTAATGCCATAAACAGAAACATTCCTGCGGGAATGGTGTACGAACTGTGCGCAGAAGAGTACACATTCATGCATGTCATTATCGTTATTGTTTGCAAGGAAGTACAATAACAATATTGTTAGTTTATATTAAAGAGCATCCTTAAAAGTTCTCTGCGGAGAACAGGTAATCCGCCCTGCGGGGCAGGATTACCAATGGATACTCTTTTATCCTTTATTACAGTAACATGTAGTATAGGAGCTAGGTAAATGGCTGATTCAAGTAAATTGTTTAATTTTAATCAAACTATATGAATAAGAAATCAATTAAATTGAACTCAGCAAACATTATTACAATTCGTAAGAATGTTGATATCACTATCAATAAGTATTGGCGAATTATTCGAGCAGAGAACCTCATGTCTAAGAAGGCAATTGCAGCAAAGCAGGGTTCTGGCTTAGATCTCAAGAGCTTGTATAACCAGATTATGCAGCTTAGTGAGAAGCGTATTATGATTAAGGGTATTTTGGTAGCTCTTAATACAGGTACTACTACATTCTCTTATGAGGATTTTAAGAAGACAAATAACTATAGTATTTTCGCAGCATGCGAAGCAAAGGAGGCAATAGCACAGCTTAAGATGGTCAAGACACTTGATCCATCAACTAAGGCAAAGAAGGGATTGAAGGCTATGCCTAAGCGAGAGATATTCTCATCGGCTAAGATTGCACAGCTTATCCATGAGCAGCAACTACTAGCAAATAAGTTCGATGCTAATCTTGAGAAGTTTAATAGTGAGACTTCTATTGAGATTAAGGACACTATCGCAGATAAGTTCGAGATGGATCTGGCAGCTTAAATGCTATAGGTTCGAGACAAATATAAGGGTCGCCGAAAGGAGTAAGATCGAGGCTTACACGAACCACAAATAAGGAATCCCTTGCCTTAAAAATAAACATTATTAACACATTAAATTATCAAAATTATGTCAAAGAAAAGTAAGAAGAACCAGAAAAAGGTTCAGGCTAAGATAGGAACTACACCAGCTAAGGCTGAGGCAGCTAAGAAGGAAGAGTCTAATGCTGCTAATAAGACAATAGAGAACATTCAGAAACGCCGTGCTGCTGATGCAGAGAAGGCTAAGAAACATGCCGAACTCAAGGCAGCCAAGAAGAAGGCTAAGGCCGAGAAGGAGGAAGCTAAGTATGCTGCCTCTAAGGCTCGAATAGAGGCCCGTAAGGCGCGTAAAAAGAGCATCATGGATAAGTTGATCGACTCCAAGAAGACAAAGGCTTCAGAGCCTGTTAAAATCACTCTGGAGGAGCGTTTGAAGAAGCAGGAAGAGCGTCGTAAGGTTGCTCAGGCCCGTCACATCGCATCAGTTATCCGTCGGTGCAAGCGAATGCATCTCAACGAAGCCGACACCAAGAAGGTTGTAGACATCGCAAAGAAGCAGTGGGACAACGCCACTGTATATAATATAACAGTTGTATGCGACTCCGTTCTGAAGAAGAAGGAAGAGCTTGAGAAGTTGGTGAAAGACTGCGGAATTAAGTCTGCATGCATTACCAACTCAACCGCATTCTTTAAGAATGTGCCAGCAAGCGTGGTCGCAAAGCTGCGTGACCTCGTAGGTAATGCTACGTTCTATCAGTATCGCGCTGATAGCAAGTCTCCGTTCGAGGAGGCTGGCGTAACCGTTTTCGTAGGTAACCACAACAAGCACAAGAAGGGAGGAGATCCTCATACTATCGAGTGCTCTAAGAACGCTAGTGTTAACTTCTACAATCTCCGCCAGGCTAAGAAGAAGGCTAAGGAGACACTTGAGAAGAACACTTACAATTTCCGTCATGGCTCCAAGGCTGAAGGACGCAAGCTTCGTCGTGGACTCAAAGTCAAGGCTAAAGCCGTGAACAAGAAGCCTACGCAGGTTAAGGAAATTAAACAAAAGTCAGTTAAACAGGCAGCTTAATCATAGGAGATAACGTTATGAATACCCAGAATAATCAATATTTGAATGATTGCGTCGAAGACTATCGTGACATCAAAGAGAAGTGGCTCAAAGACTTCAACAAGTCTCATGGGACGACTTCTAAATTTTGTAAAGAACATGGTATACATGGTCTTTCAAGAAAGAAACCTTGGTTCATACTGCTTAAGCGTGATTCAATTACAATTGAATCTCGTCGAAAGGCTACAAAGCTTAATCGCACAGAACTCATGGAGGGATATGTTCGACACAAGCTGCAGAAGTGGGAAAGAAAGCACCCATGTCCAGTCAAAACGGACGACTTATTCTACTCACAGCAGTTCCCTGTATGGGAAGCCGAGAAGAATGCTGCAGAAGAACGTATTAGAGACTTAGTTGTCGCTAAATATGACAAATTATCACTTGTAGGACGATTTCAGCAATCCGACAACAAGTTCGCTGAGCAGGAAGTTGCTCAGATAAAAGACAATGGCGAAACTGCTAAGCATGGAGGAGTAAACAATCTTCCAGAGAGCAGTAAAGTCATCAAGATGGCCCGTAAGGAGACAAATAAGGTAAAGGCAAAACGCAGTAATCTTGTTTGTACAAACCTTAAGGACCATCGTAAGAAGACAGGACGACTTCTGTTGCCAAATGCTAAAAAGCAAGTGCGGATGGCAGCGTAATCTAGTCTTCTAAAATCGACCAGGACACCACTGGTCACCCTAGTGTGCTCCGAAAGGATATGACTGCGAGGTGCAAACCCTCACTAGGGACAATATGATATAAATAAAACATGGCAGTGAAGAGCGCTCAGAAGACATAGAATTAAACCGTCATGTCCGCATGTTTTACGCGTGTCATATACGTCCGACGGGACGGGTACTATAGCTCAGTGGCCAGAGCGCCGGGTAGTTAACCCGGAGGTCATCGGTTCGAATCCGATTAGTACAACTATGATAATAAAGGAAAGACCAGTAGTTCTATATGACATAGAAGTTTTTCCAAACTGTTTTCATTGTACTTGTAAAGATTCAGAGAGTCATAAACTATATAAATTCGAGATATCCAGTCGTAAAAATCAACTAGAAGAACTAGTTGACTTCTTCTATACAAACAGAACTGATCATGTAATGTGTGGCTATAACAACAAACACTATGACGATATAGTCATAAGTTACATCATACACTTCTGCAATAGAATGAAGCGACTAGGATACTCGAGAATTTGTAGTTCTCTGTATTATCTTAGTAAAGAAATAATAAGTTCGGAAAAAACAGACAATATTGATAAGATTAAACAGTATAAGTATGCAAATTACTTCTATTCGTTTGACCTTATGTTGATGCTCTATAGCGCCAAACAGCAGAAAAGCTTAAAAGAAATCGAAATACTCTTACATATGCCAAATGTACAAGAGTATGAAGGAAGCTTTGATCTGCAAATCCAGGAATGTGATATTGACGCTATGATAGAGTATAACGTGAACGATGTAGAGGCTACTGAAACTTTGCTTAATAAAGTAAAAGAGGATGTAGAGCTACGTCTTGAAGTTGAAAAAGAATGGGGGTTTGATGCACTATCGATGAGTGGTGTACGATTTGGAGAGGAAGTGCTCTTGCAAAAAACATTAAGTATTGCTAAAACGACAAAAGATGAATTGAAAACTCGTACTCGAAAAGTCGGAAACATTCGTTTAGGTGATATTATACTCCCATTCATACAATATTCTAATCCAAAGTTGAAAGAGGTCTTATTGGATGTAAAGAATGCTACTTGTAATGCAAGTAAGTCTGATAAGAAACAAGAAAACTATGAGAAGAAGTTTGTTCTCTCAAATATTTGCTACTCTATAGGTGAAGGTGGTATACACACCATCAACGAACCTAGAGTCTACAAACCTACAGATGAACAGTTTATAGGACACTCCGACGTTACGTCTATGTATCCTTCGCTAGCCATAATAAACCATTGGCTTCCAGTTCACTTAGGAGAAGATTTTTGGAATGTGTATAGCACTCTATACAAGGAGCGCTTAACTGCCAAACGTAATGGAGAGTTATTGAAGTCTAAGGCATTTAAACAGGCTCTCAATGCTCTTACAGGAAAGATGCAACAAGAAAGTAGCTGGGCATATGATCCACTTAATGTATACAAGATACGTATAAATGGGCAACTTATACTACTTATGTTAGTGGATAGGCTTCTGGAGTTGAATTGTAAGATTGTACAAGTCAATACAGATGGTGTCGTCTACATTGCCAACAAATCCGCCCGCTTCGCAATAGCCGATGCAATTAAGGAGGTTGAGCAATTAACCCAGTTGACATTCGAGTCCGATGATTACGAGTCGTTTTATCAGTACGACGTGAACAATTACTTTGGTGTTCGCAAAGGATATTCCCAATCTGGAGATCCAAGACTGATAGAAAAGAAAGGCAGGTTTATCACAGAAATTGGTCTTAGCAACAGTATGACACCAGTTGTTATCTCCAAAGCTGTGATAAACTATTTTTTGAACAACGAACCGATAGACAAGTTTATTAAGAAGGATAGAGATATCCGTGATTTCCTAATGTCACAAAGCGTAAATAAGGAATCAAAAGTTGAGTATGGCGGAAAGCAGATTCAACGTATTAATAGATATTACGCGTCAAGCAGTGGCTACTATCTTATACGAGTTAAAGACAAAACGTACGAAAACCGTTCTGAAACAAAAATAACAGAATACGGAGTACGTATCCTTAACAAGATAGATGCCACACCAATAGAAAAACGTCACCTGGATTACCAATACTACATTAGCAAAGCAAAAAAGATAGCTAGTGAGTTTGTTAACCGCCAGTTGACAATCTTCGATGATTAATCGTTTATCAACGTATATAAGATGATTATTGAACTAAACACAAAACTCCTGGACATTCCAGGATTAAATTCAAATCAATTAATATTCCTAAGTTTGGTATTGGATAAGAATCAAAAAACTTACAATCAAGACGTCCGCAAAATTGTCAGCCTAGTTAGCGACGAAGAAATATCAAACTTAATTTCTCAGGGACTTATTACCTCGATAGAGAGAGGTAAGTCAATTACATATCATGCAACAGATGCGCTTAACAATATAGTCCGCCCTAAACAGGACTATTTCGATCTGTTCTATGAGATGTACCCAATATACGTTCTACGACCAGATGGTACTAAAAACTATCTGAGAGCCAACGTTAATAAATGTAGACATTTATTTAATGTCTATGTAGGTCAAAGCGAGGCTATGGCTCAGCATCTTATTCAGTGTCTTGACTTCGAAATGAAGAAAAAGACTAACGAGGGTAAACTAAGTTATATGAAGACGATGTGGAGATGGCTCGTAGACCATCAATGGGAAGAATCTGAGGAAGAAATGCAAGACAACTCTAAAATTGAGGAATCGACTTATGGAACAGAACTTATCTAATCTTATACGACCAATGTCAGTTGTAGCCCAAGAGGCGATAAACTACATATCTGGTCGAAGAGAACACTCTATAACTTCTCTTAAGACTAGATGGGCTAAGTTTAATAAGCAGTGTATGGGAGGTATTGAACCTAATACCGTTTATACCATAGCTGGTATTTCAGGAAGTGGAAAGAGCTCGTTTGCGAATGAGATCTCAACTGATATTGTTGATTTGAATCCTGGCGAAGAAATAGTAATTCTGATTTTCTCATTAGAGATGGTCGGATTTAGGCAGGTTGGAAGAACGCTTTCTAGTAAGCTTAGGAAAACGACTTCGACCTTGTATAGTTCGGAAACGGACCTGGACGACGATACCTTCAGAAAAGTCGTCTCAGTATCTAATCAACTAAAGGAGTATCCTATATGGTTTGTAGATAATCCTACAACTCCCAAGGAAGCAGAAGATATTATTAAGTATTTCTATAATGCATATGTAAAAGGTACTAATAAGCACTTTATAATAATGTATGACCATGCTCTATTAACAAAGCCTATAGGCAGTGTTATAGAAACCATGCAGGAGCTCGAAAGAGTCTTCATAAGTGCTAAAAAGTACCCTATGACATCAGTGTTACAACTAGCACAGATGAATAGAAATATTGAATCGCCAGAAAGAATAAACAATTTTTTGTCGCATTATCCTATGAGAAGCGACATTTCATCTGCTGATGCTTTATTTCAAGCCAGTGACTATGTTATAGTTATTCATAGGCCAGAAATTCTTGGAATACAAGAATATGGTCCGAGCCATTTACCTACTCAGAATAAGGTGTATTTACACATCTTAAAGAATCGAGACGCAGGAAAGCCTTGCATACTTGAATTCCAGAATGACTTAGCATATAACAACTTGATAGAGAGTTAAGCAATTAAAATTTAGGCTGAATTATGACAACATACGATATTAAGTTTACTGATAACAACATTAAGAACACTAACAATGGTAACTTTTATTCTCAGATTCTCGATGATATTATTCTTTCTACTGTAAAGAAGAACAACTCTTATTTGTTTAACACAAAGAAGAAGGAGGAGGATGATTTGATTGATGCCATGTTCGACGAGTTGGATCATACTTATATCTACAAGCCTCTGAAGGGCAACGATTTGTTTGCAAAGGCTTGTGATATTCTTGCTAACTATGGCAAGAAGAAGAGTATTATGAAGGGTATTAAGCTCGGTAAGATTTACCGTCTTGAGAATGGTCTCCCTATCATTTTCTATAATGATGAGATCCAGATTGGTACCGACATTTATAGTTACTCTAACTTTAGTGATTACGACTTTATCTCTTCACTTAGTCCAGAGGTTAAGAAGACAATCATTAATATTAACATTAAGCTTTAATTAAAACTTTTAGTATCATTGTATCATGAGTTTAACATTACCTACTAGTAAAATTCCTGCAGTTTCTGAAAACCCTAGATATCTTATACTCTATGGTCTTCCAAAGGCTGGTAAGACATCTTGTCTTGCACAGCTGGATAATAACCTTATCATAGACCTTGAGGGAGGCTCTGTCTTCGTTGATGCGATGGCCATCCAGTGTCGTACGATCAATGATTTAGGAGAAGCAGCAAGTGCCATTCGTGCCAAGAATAAAGAAGTAGGTCATAATTTCTATAAGCATATTACTATTGACAATGCTACAAGACTCGAAGATATCTGTATGAGCTATGCTTGTACATTGTATCGCCAAACACCAATGGGTAAGAAATGGGACGGCACAGACGTAACAACCTTGCCTAATGGCGCAGGCTATAAGTATCTTAGAGATGCGGTAAAGAAGGTAGTTGATATGTTCCGAGATTTGTGTGACGAATTTATTCTTGTAGGTCACGTTAAAGATACCGTAACTGAAAAGGACGGTGTTGAAGTTTCTGCAAAAGAGCTCGACTTAGTTGGTAAGTTGAGTAAGATCGTGTGTGGATTAGCTGATGCGGTAGGTTATGTATATCGCAAGGGAAATGAAACACATATATCCTTTAAAGGTGGTACATCCGATACCATCATGGAGGCTCGTGCAAGACACATCGCTGGAAAGGATATTGTCATTGCAGAAGGTAATGAAGATGGGACACTTACAACACATTGGGATAGAATATTTAAGTAAATTGATATATCGATTTGTTCGAGCGACAGCATACTATGCTGAGAATAAAATGGATATGTTAGCATTACGTATATTAAAATAATAGAGATTATGTTTAGTACAAAGACAGCCACAACAAGCAACGAAGAATTTAGTAATAGTAGTTATATGCCAGTAGGCATTAACCAGAATATCACTCTTAAAGAGGTAAACTGTAACAAGTCTCCTCAGGGTCTCGATTTTCTCGAGATTGTATTTGAGAACGAGGATGGCCAAACAGCTACTATGACCGAGTGGAAGAATACAAAGGGAATGTATATTAAGACAGACGAAGACCTGCAGAAGCGTGACAACGCTCAGTTTGGACGAGTTTGTCAGATTCTCGATTGTTTCTACCCACAGCGACCAGATGCAGAGCTTTCTACATTTAAGGAGATGATCGATTGGACAAAGCAGATGCTTGATCCTATGATTGCTACCAAGAAGAAGCTTCGTCTGAAGGTTATTTACGATAAGAAGGGCTATACTCAGGTAAGTAAGCTCGGAATCTTCGTTGAAGACATGTCTAATACAGATTCGCAGATTAAGCTCTTTAAGAACGATCTTATGGAGCGTCCAGTTGTTGCCGATAAGGAGAACAACGATCCGCTTAACGTACCACCAACCGTTACTCCGGAAACTGCGGATGCAACAGGCGCATCAGATCTTCCGTTTTAATGGATTTACGCCTGAAGAAATAGAAATACTACTTGATTGTATGAAATCCGGTAGATGGTTTTTATACCGTCTATATAGCAGGAGTGTCAAACTATACGACAAGTGGATACACCCTAGGGAGGTAATACTGCCATGAAAGGGTGTTGGTGGAGCTAGGTAATTCAGTTACCCTATGGAGGTGAAATGCCTCCAATAAGGCTCGCAGGGTGTCGAGAGACACAAGTATGGACGTATGCGAAAACTACTCTAAAATGACGTTTTAATCGGTGTATTATTTTTTGTTGTTAAGGTTCGTAGATATAGACAAAAAGTCCAGTAGGGTTCGAATCCCTACAGAGCCACTCTCATTTCTAATGATAAGAAGAGTTATATCTTGTGAAAGTAATAGCTCTATCCGCCTGTGAAGGCCGACATTATCTATGATGCACAGCTTGTCTGGCATCAGATTTCATACGCGTGTACGCTACGTAAGTGCGGGTTTGAATAACCTAAAGTCCGACCTGGATATGTCCGTAAACTATCCAAACTGTTGGTTCTGGACCTGAGCATGTCATTAAACTGCTCATTTTTATTTGGGGAGTAAAGTCTGCAGACATCAGGTTGACGATAACGAGTGCGTATCTTTCCGGTTCGATTCCGGAACTCTCCACACATGGAGCCATTAATTCAAGTTGATAGAATCCTGAGGGAATATTCATAAAACAAGGCGCCTCAGAATAGTGGTTTGACTCCACTATGGCTCCCAAACTTATAAGTTATGTATAGTACTAGAACAGCAATTACCACGTCCTTAAGAGACATCTTGGACAAAGTAAATGATTTAGACATCTATACGTATTGTTTAGGACAATTCAAGGTCGGAAGACTTATGAATAGTCCTTTAAGGTCTGGAGACAAGAACCCTTCATTTGGAATATTTCATTCTAAAACCGGAGGACTATTATGGAAAGACCTTGGAACTGGAGAGTATGGAAATGCTTTAAAGTTCCTAAAAGAATATAAAGGTATAACGACTAGAGAAGAACTTGAACGAGAATTATTGAGAATTGTACGCAGAATAAATCCTAATACAACCGTAAGGACAAATACGTACAATATGCCGAAAGGTGATACCGATATCGGGATAGTTCGACAGCCGTTTACCAATATAGACAAACAATACTGGAAACAGTTTGGAATACATGTTGATACCCTAAAGAAGTTCAATGTGTTTAGCATTAAATACTTTCTTTGTAATAGTATCGTCCGAAGTATCTACAAAGAGAATAGTCCTATGTATGCATATAAAGTGTATGATAAGTTTAAGATTTATCGTCCACTTGCTTCCAAGTTTACTAAATGGCGTACCAATCTGACAAATAGGCACGTACAGGGATTATCCGAATTGCCTAAGGAAGGGGGCGACCTACTCATAATAACAAAGTCATTGAAAGATGTCATGTGTTGCTACGAGATGGGTTTTAATGCAATAGCTGCTGCTAGTGAAACTGTATTTATACCTGATGATATACTAAGGTCTCTACGCTCTAAGTGGAAACATATAGTTATACTGTATGATAGAGATCAGACCGGTATGCATAAGGCTAGGCAATATAGTAAACAATACAAATTAGATGCTTTTTTCATTAATAAGAAATTTAAAGCCAAAGATCTATCAGATGCTGTTCGTGACAACGGATTTAGCACCATGAAAGACTGGTTAACAAAAACGTTACAGAAATATGATTGATGTAGTAATAGGATGCCTACTTGGTGTGCTGGGAGGTGCAGTAATGTCTCCTCTATTGCATAAATGGCTTACAAAGAAGCTGACTAAGAAAATTCGTCTCAGTAAGGGTGGATTTATGCGTATATATCTTCCAAATAGGTTACAAATGACTGTATGGGACAGTTATAGTGACGACGGATGTATATGTGCATGTGTTCATCACGAAGGAGATGGAAAGGTAACTGATGGTGAAATTGTCTATTTTAATAAAACTTCTGTATCTAAAATAAGAGGCAAGAACTTTTATTATGATAGGCAAGAAATCTAAAGGCAGGGTACGAAATGCGACTAAGGTCGATAAGTATGGTCTCCATTTTAGGAGCAAACTCGAATGCTATACTTATGAAGCTTTTATGAAGGCTGGAATACCAGTTAAATATGAGCCAAAGCATTTCGTATTACTGGACAAATTCGAGTATTTAGGCGAAAAAATAAGACCTCTAACATATCTACCTGACTTTATAGGAAAAGGGTTTGTAGTAGAATGTAAAGGCCTTATGGGAGATTCGTTCCCTCTTAGATGGAAATTGTTTAAGTATTATCTTAAGCGACATCGAAGTAAAATGAAATGTTATCTCGTACGTAACCACAAACAGGTAGACGAGATGATAGAAGAGATAAAAACC
>ERZ1026872.251-NODE-251-length-17477-cov-5.059809_pt1 | contig 17477 bp, 19 predicted proteins | sample MGYA00380166_ERZ1026872 | MGnify/ENA primary metagenome ERZ1026872 (study PRJEB33269, sample SAMEA4719802) | human gut metagenome | biome: human-associated habitat; feature: organic feature; material: feces | place: Cameroon | collected 2013-10 ... | reverse complement strand
ACTACTACATTACGGCATTGCATGATCAAAAGAGAATGAGATTTATTTAAAGTGCGAAACGATATCACGTCGTTGCGGCCGGAGAGAACGAAATATGCCTCAGCGGCAAGATACCCCGCAGGAAAGCGGGATTGTGCTGGAATCCCTGTGCGCAGGATACGGTAATCAGCGAATTGTCGATAACATCAGCCTGACGCTGCCCGTCGGTAAAATGACGGTGCTGGCAGGGGCTAACGGGTCGGGTAAGTCCACCTTACTGAATACGATTGCGCGCATGCTCAGGCCGCTGGGCGGCTCTGTACGTCTTGATGGTCGCGATATTCATCAGCAACCGACAAAGCAGGTCGCACGCCAGTTGGGGCTGCTGCCGCAGTCGCCGCTGACCCCGGAAGGTTTGACGGTATTTGAACTGGTGTCGCGTGGCCGCTATCCCTGGCAGGGGCTGATTCGTCAGTGGTCAGAGCAGGACGAGCTGGCGGTGGAAGAGGCGCTTCGGCTGACCGGGACGCTGGAATATGCGCATCTGGCGGTAGACAGTCTTTCCGGCGGCCAGCGTCAGCGCTGCTGGATTGCTATGGCCCTGGCGCAGCAAACCCCTACCATTTTACTGGATGAGCCAACCACCTGGCTCGATCTGCGCTACCAGGTGGAGATCCTTGAACTCCTTCAGCAACTGACCCGCGAACATGGGCGCACGGTCATTACCGTACTGCACGATCTCAATTTTGCCGTTAACTACGCCGATACGCTGGTGTTTATGAAGCAGGGGCGTATTGCGGGCGTGATTGATGAGCAGCAAACGTGCACGCCGACGCTGATCAAACAGGTGTTCGACGTTGACGTGCAGATGTTGCATAACCCGCAGACCGGCAAACCGTTGTTTATGCCGTTTTGCGCGCGTTCGGCGTTGTCCTGATGTCGGAGCAAAGCATGCTGGCGCGACCGCGTTCTTTCCGTCCGTTCTCGGCATTGATGCTGCTTGGTGCGCTGTTGTGCGCGGCGGCGATTATCCATCTTGGCCTTGGCGCGCGGATGATTGCGCCGCGCGTCGTGGTGGAGGCCTTATTCCACTACGATCCGCGTAATTTTGACCATCGCATTATTGTCAGCCTGCGATTAACCCGACTGCTGGCGGCGCTGCTCACCGGCGCGTCGCTTGGCGCGGCAGGTCTGTTGCTACAAACCGTTATTCGCAATCCTTTAGGTGAGCCGCATATCCTCGGCCTGAACGCCGGTGCCACGCTGGCGGTGGTGGCCTGCTCGGCGGCAGGGGTGTCGTTTAGCGACTGGGGTATCAGCCGCCCGCTGGCAGCAGCGGGCGGGGCGGCGGCCCTGTTTGGTCTGGTCATGCTGCTGGCCTGCGCCGGACGCGCGGGGGCGACGGCCATGAAAATAACCCTCTGCGGCGTGGCGCTATCGGCGTTTGCTTCAGCGATAACGGCCTCTATTTTGATCCTGGATGAGCAGACGCTCCAGGCGATGCGCACCTGGCTCGCCGGTGATTTAGCCGGTATGAATTTTCCCTCGCTACAGCTGGCCTGCGTCCCGGCACTATTGGGTGTGCTGATGGCGGCGTGCCTGACGCCGCGGCTGAATATTCTGGCGTTGGGCGACCGCGTTGCCAGCGGGCTGGGCGTGTCGGTGGCGCGGACCCGGCTACTGGGCGTCGTGGCGATTGCGCTGCTGTGCGGCGCATCGGTGTCAATCGCCGGGCCGATCGGATTTATTGGGCTGGTTGTGCCACATGTGATTCGTCGCTGGGCCGGGCAGGATGTGCGCGTTGGGCTGTTGCTGGCGCTACCGACCGGCGCGCTGCTGCTGCTGCTGGCCGATATTCTTGCCCGCTGGCTGCTGGCCCCGCAGGAGCTCGCCACGGGGGTGATGACCGCATTGATCGGGGCTCCGGTGTTTATCGCTATTGCCGTGAGGTATTTCAAATGACGCGCGCGGTGACCAAAGCGGGCTTCCGCCCGTTGATGCTAGGCCCCTGGCGGGTTTTGTTACGCCCAAGGCTATTAAAAATTAGCGCACTGCTGGCGGTGATGATTGCGCTGTTGTTGCTCTATGGGGTAACGCGCGGTTCGTTACCGATCCCTACCAGCGACATAGGGCGCGCGTTGTTTTATCCCCAGTCGCTTAACGCTCAGCAGCTTTATATCGTGCGGGATATCCGCCTGCCGCGCCTGCTGATGGCGATTTTCTGCGGCGGTATGCTGGGGCTGGCCGGCGCTGCGATGCAGTCGATGACCCGTAACGGTCTGGCCGACCCTGGGCTTATCGGCGTGAAAGAAGGCACCAGCGTTGTGGTGCTGACGCTGATCCTCGTTTTCCCGTCGCTAAGCCTGGCCTGGCGGCCGTTGGTGGGGATGGTCGGTGGTGTCCTGGTGGCGCTGCTGGTGATTGTGCTGGCGCGGGATCTTTCACGGCCGCGCTTTATTTTGATTGGTATTGGCGTGTCATGGGCGCTGTCGGCGGCGATGGGGCTGTTTGTCACCACCGCAGATATACGTGATGTCCAGACGGCGATGACCTGGCTTGCCGGCAGCCTGCACGCCGCGACCTGGCCGCTGCTTGCTGTCGCCGTCGCGTGGGCGTTGCCTGCGGTCGTGATTCTGTATCTGACCGCGCGGGCTGCAGATGTGGCGATGCTGGGCAATTCGGTTGCCAGCAGTCTGGGCGTGCGCCTTTCGCGCCTGACCCTGCTGCGCTTTTTCGCGCCGGTGCTGCTGACGGCGGCGAGCGTATCCTGCGTCGGTAGCCTGGGATTTGTCGGACTGATGGCACCGCATATGGCGCGCTTCTTACTGCGCGGCGGGCAGGTTGCGCTGCTTTCCGGCAGTGCGCTGATTGGCGCACTGCTGGTGCTGCTCACCGATACCCTTGGGCGCCTGGCGTTTGCGCCGCTGCAAATTCCGGCGGGAATTATTATTTCCCTGATCGGCTGTCCGTTCTTTATTTTACTGCTGTGGCGTCGCCGCGACGCTTTGTGAGGATCCATGACCATTCGAGGGTTATTGCCCGTTTTGTGGCTGATAAGCGCCGTTGCTGGCGCGCAAACGCAGGCATTTACTGACGATCTGGGGCGGGTGGTGCAGGTGCCTGAGCACCCGAAACGCATTGTATCGATGCACGATCTCGATATTACCATTCCGCTGATTGAACTCGGCGTGCCGCCGGTTGCCAGCCACGGGCGTACGCGGCCGGACGGTAGCCATTATCTGCGCGCCAGCGCCGAACTCACCGGCGTGGATTTTGACAATAGCGACATCGCGTTCATTGGCACCGCTGATATCGATCTTGAGGCCGTAGCGGCAGCAAAGCCTGACCTGATTATCACCGAGCCTAACCGCAATGTGCCGATAGAGCAGTTGGCAAAAATTGCCCCCACGGTCAGTATTGACCATTTATTGGGCAGTGCGCCGCGAATCTACAGCAAACTGGCGCAGCTTACCGGCACTCAGGCGCGGCTGGCGGTGCTTGATCACCGCTATCAGACGCAGATTGCGCAGCTCAAGCAGACCGTGGATACGCAAAATATCAGCGTATCGGTCATTCAAGCCAATGATGGCAAAGTGACCGTACATCATTCATACCACTCACTGGGCCGCGTCCTGCGCGATGCCGGCTTTCATTTCCCGCCGTTGATCGAACGCATTCCCGACGGACAGCGAATCGACGTTAGCGCTGAACAAATGCCGGATCTGGACGCGGATTTTGTCTTTGCCACCTGGCGCTCCGACACCGGCGGTAAACCGCAGGATGAGCTCAATGAGATGGAAAAAGTGATGCCGGGCTGGTGCGATTTTATGCGCGCCTGCCGTACCGGGCACTATGTCCTGCTGCCGCGCGATGAAGTTATCTCCAACTCGTATGCGGCGTTGAGCCTGCTGGTGGCGCAGGTGCAGTCCCAGATTGCCGGAAGACCGCTTGCCTCGGAGGGCAAATGAGCCAGAGCGTGCAGCGTAAGGAAAAAAAACGGGTAGATTTGTTCGGCGAGCGCCTGCGCAACCGGGCGGCACAGCTGTCGCCACGGCTATTAGCCGTGGCGCACTGGATTGACGATAACCGCGAAGCGGTGCTTGACCACACGGCAATGGAGATTGCAGCGGCGACGCAAACCTCAGATGCGACGGTGGTGCGCGCCATTCAGGCGCTAGGCTTCGCCGGGCTACGTGACCTTAAGCAAACGATGCAGCACTGGTTTGGCCCGACCATCACGTCATCAGAAAAAATGGCCTCTACCGTGGCGACGCTAACCAGCGACGTCAGCGCCAGCATTGATTTTGTCCTGGAAGGACACCTGCGCGCCTGTGAAGTACTGGCCACACCGGATAACCGTGCGGCTATCGCTCGCGCCGTCGCGCTGCTGAGCGACGCCCGTCAGGTTGCGCTGTTTGGCATTGGGGCATCGGGTATTCTCACCGACTATACCGCGCGAATGTTCAACCGTATCGGCCTGCCGTCGTATGTCCTTAATCGCACCGGATTTAGCCTGGCTGAACAGTTAATTTCACTCCAGCGTGGCGATGTGCTGATTATGATGGGGCAAAAGTCTCCGCACCGTGAAGGGCTGACGACCCTGCGCGAGGCCGCACGTTTGGGTATTCCGACGATTTTGTTGACCCAGGCAACCGACTCGCGGTTTAGCGAAATGTCTCAGGTGGTCATCCATGTTCCACGTGGTGAAAACGGCCGTGTGCCGTTGCACGGGACGGTGATGGTGTGCCTGGAGATGCTGGTGCTGTCGGTCGCGTCGACGGCTTCGCAGCGCACGCTACGCTCCATGAAACGCATTAACGATCTTCACAAAGCCATCGGCAAATCCGGTGGGCGAAAAAGCGAATAGCGCAACCCTCGCTAATGCCAGACCTCAACGGCGGACACTATGATGGACTAACCGGTTGCATTATGACCGGAAAATCATCAGGCTACAAAAAACGACCGAGCATGTGAGGAGAGAGAAATGAAGGCACTGCCCGCGGTAGCGGTTCTGGGATTGGGCGCAATGGGGCACGCATTTGCGGCCAATCTGCTAAAAAAAGGCTTCACGGTATACGGCTGGAACCGCACGCCAGGCCGTGGCGAGGACCTCGAGCACGCGGGGTTACAGCTGTGTAATGACCCCGCGCTGGCGGTCGCAGATGCGCAGGTAGTTATCGCCATGCTGACCGACGGCGATGCGACGCAGTCGCTGATCCGCGCCGTAGCCCCGTCCTGCCAGCAGGGGGCGACTTTCTGCCAGATGGGGACTATCGGGATTCAGGAAACCGCGAATGCGGTCGCGCAGCTTCACGCGCTGCGCCCGGATATGCTCTACCTCGATGCACCGGTATCCGGTACTAAAGCCCCGGCTGAAAATGCGCAGATCCTGGTGATGGCCAGCGGCGATCGCACCCGCGCCGAGGCGGCGCAGCAGGTGTTTGACGCGATTTCTCGCGGGACACAGTGGTACGGTGAGGTGGGTAACAGCCAGAAAATGAAGCTGGTGATCAACGCCTGGCTGATTGCCATGATGCAGGGCGTGGCGGAAAGCATGCAGCTGGCAAAACAGTTTGGCTTCACGGCGGACACGCTTTGGGAAACGCTGGAAGGCGGCCCGCTGGCAGCACCGTACGTGAAAGGGAAGCTGGCGATGATCCGCGAGAACGACTATACCCCGCAGATGCAGCTACAGCATGCGCTGAAGGATGCGCGTCTGGCGCTGGCAAACGCGCCGCAAGGCACGATGCCGATGATGAGCGATATTGCCACACTGTGGGAGAAAGCATCGCAGGGCGGGCTGGCCGAGCAGGATCTGGCGGCGGTGTACGCGTGGCTTGATAACGCGCGTCAAATCTAACGCGCGAGGAGGGGGCAATGGAGTGGCTACGTCAGCGTATTGAGCAGCAGGTACTGGGCCTGACGGGGATGGCGTTGAAAGAAATAGACTTCGAGCATCCTATCGGCGATCCGGGACTGTTTGGCCCGCAGTCGGCCATCTGGCCGGTGCACGGCGATTTTACCTCCATGCTGTGCGGTGGCATCAGCGCGTTGCTGCTGCAAATGCTGCACCCCTTGGCGCTGGCAGGCGTTTGGGATCATTCGTCATTTCGTGACGATATTTTCGGTCGCCTGCGGCGTACCAGCCAGTTCATTTCCGCAACAACGTTTGCGACCGAGCCAGACGCCGAGCGATTGATTGCCAAAGTCAACGCGATTCACGCGCGAATTAACGGCGTAGATAACGATGGTACGCCGTATGCGGCTAACGACCCGGACTTACTGACCTGGGTGCACGTTGCGGAATGCCGATCGTTTATGGCCTCGCACCTGCGCTATCGGCGTACGGTGGTGAGTCCTGCGCGACAGGCCCAGTATTTTATCGAATCGGCCAGCATCGCCGAGCGGCTGGGCGCGCGAAACGTGCCGAAGACGCCGGACGCGGTGGCGGACTATCTGGCGCGAATGCGCCCACAGCTGCGCTGCGACGAACGGACGCGTGAGGTGGCGAGGGTGCTCATGACGACGCGACTGCCCGGCCGGTTGGCGCAGCCCGCCGGGGTGATTTTCATCAAGGCGGGAATCGATCTGCTGCCCGGCTGGGCGCAAGACATGCTGGATTTACGGCTGAGCCCGATCGAACGGCGTGCGGTACGTGGCGGTGTGCGTTTGATTGCCGCCATCCTGCGGCGTTCGGTTCGTAATGGTGCCTACCACTGCGCGATGCGACGAATGCAGCGAGAGGGATAATAAAAAACCGGCACGGGGTGCCGGTTTTTTTATCAGATTTTGCAGGCGTCGCCGCAGTCGTCATCGGCGATAATCGCCTGCGCTTTCTTATCCGCATCGTCCAGACGCTCCGCATTACGTTCCTGCGCTTCGTCTAATCCATCAAAAACCAGATTGTCGAGATCAATTTCCATTCGTCATGTACTCACTCTGTTCTACACTTGTCACAGTATATTGCAAAAATGTTGATTGATGTACCCACTCAGACAGCCGCCGACCGTCTATTCAGCACGAACCGTCTCTTTTGCCGAACTCTTGGTCAAAATGTGACGTAGCGCGACTGGAATGCGCACGCATTGTTCAAAGTGATATCGATAACAGGCGAATACTGGAAACAGGAAAGCATATAACCTTAAAAAATGAACCAGTTCGGAGGGATATGCAATGCAGAAACAGGACCCACAGGCATTAACCAATTTTGATTTTTTGGCCCGCAGCTTTGCTCATATGCACGCGTTGGGCCATCCCATCGACATCAGCGCCGTAACGGGCAACATGAACGCGCAGCAGAAAGCCTGGTTTTGTGCAAGGTATGAACATTACCGAAAGCAGGCTGAGAGGGCCCGTACGCGGGCGCTGGAAGTGTGTTAATCATTAGCGGGCCGAATGGCCCGTTTTTATTGGTATCTGAGGGCCTGGGCTTGACGTTATGCGCTGTTCGTTTTTTACTCTCCTGCCGTCGCCGCATGATTGATGAAATTTATTCATAGGCCAGTTCTGATTTACCCCGCTAATCGCCATCGTCGTCGCTCGCTATAATTCTCGCATCCACACATTCAGACGGGGCGACGGCTCCGTTTTGGAGACCATAACATGCACACCTTACTGAACGCTCGCCAGCAGGCGCTAATCCCGATTGCAGCATTTACCGCCTGCGGCGCGATGGACAAACTCGATCAGGCGCTAAATGCAGGGCTTGATGCAGGCTTAACGATTAATGAAATTAAAGACGTGCTGGTTCAGCTCTACGCCTATTGCGGTTTTCCACGCAGCCTGAATGCATTGGGCTGTTTTATGTCGGTTGTGGACGCGCGCAAACGACAGGGGAAGGTGGACGACGAGGGCAAAAGCGCCACGCTGCCGCCGGAGGGCTGGAACAGCCTTGTTGCGGGAACGGATAATCAGACCCGGCTGGTCGGGCAGCCGGTTAGCGGGCCGCTGTTCGACTTTGCACCCGCAATAGACGTTTATCTGAAGGCGCATCTGTTTGGCGATATCTTCCAGCGCGATGTGCTGGACTGGCCTACTCGCGAACTGGCGACTATCGCGGCGCTGGCGGCCATTCAAGGGGCGGAAAGTCAGCTGAAAAGTCACTACGCCATCAGCCGTCATAATGGCATTACGGTGGAGCAACTGCGGACGTTTATCGCGGTACTGGCAGAAAAATGTTTGCCCGCCATGGCTGAAAACGCGCGTGCGGTGCTTGAACAATTTCTTAATCAACAGGAGCAGTGATGAACACACCGTTTGATGGTAATAGCGCCTTCCCGCGCGGTGAAAAAAATGAAGCCTACGCGCAATATTTCACCGGAACCAGCTACCTGACCATGCTGTCCCGTGAGGGAGTGACGATTGGCAACGTAGCGTTTGAACCCGGCTGTCGTAACTTCTGGCACATTCATCATCAGGGCGGGCAGATTTTGCTGGTGACCGGTGGGCGGGGCTGGTATCAGGCGTGGGGTGAAGCGGCACGTGAGCTGAAGGCGGGCGATGTGGTGAATATTCCTGCCGGTACCAAACACTGGCACGGTGCGGCGCACGATAGTTGGTTTGCCCACATCGCGGTTGAAGTCCCGGCGCCGGGAGCCTCAAATGAGTGGCTTGAAGCGGTGAGTGACGACGAATACGCAAAGCTGCCCTAGGCTTGCATGGAGCTGAATGGTCATGATACATGACTCAGGTCACCTTTTTACCGCGAATGATGGCTATCCCCTATAAATCAGAGGGCTATAATCTGACGTGACGTTTAATTTGAGGAAATATCATGTCTAAACAGCTTCGACTGCTTAAAAATATCCTGCTTGCCGGTACCGTTATGCTGGCCTCTACCGCGACCTGGGCCGCTGAGCATTGGATTGATGTACGCACGCCAGAACAGTATCAGGAAACGCATGTTCAGGGCGCGGTGAATATTCCGCTTAAGCAGCTGGCGGCGCGAATTGGCGAAGTGACGCAGGACAAAAACGATACGCTGTACCTGTACTGCAATACCGGCAACCAGTCGGGTAAAGCAGAAACGCTGCTGCAAAAAATGGGCTACAAGAACGCCATCAATGAGGGTGGCCTGAAAGACGTTGAGAAAAAACAAACGCTGGTGAAGTAATCGCCGTTCGCTGGCCGAGGGTTGGCGAAAATGAGACTCCGTTGCTAGCCTGAATAATTCAGGTCCCCGGGTGGTTTCCGCGTGAAGCCGCTCGGGGTAGTCATTAATGCACGAAGGATCTCACATGAGCGAAGTCAAGATTGTTGCCACTCCCACCCCCCGTCCGGAATATATCGACACCATCAGACAAGCCGCGCAGGCCATGGTACCGCTGACGCACCAGGAGGCGGGGTGCCTGCAGTACGATCTTCATGAAAGTAAGGCCATTCCCGACGTGCGTGAGCTGGCGAACGAGGGCAGGGTATCGTTCGTGTTTATCGAGCGCTGGAAATCAGAGGATGATCTGAAAAAGCACGTCGCAATGCCGTACCATGATGATTTTCTGGCAACGCTGGATGGAAAGCTGGACGGCATCAGCGTACAGCGCTTAACCAAGCTGCCGTGATGATGTGATACATAAGAGAAGAGAGAGGCGCCATATCGAGAGGATATGGTGCGTTCGATTGGACTCGAACCAACGACCCCCACCATGTCAAGGTGGTGCTCTAACCAACTGAGCTACGAACGCATTGTTGCTTGCGGCAACGGGGACGAATATTAGCGGCAGCGGCGGGCTGTGGCAAGTGGAAAATGTGTGATTTCACGCGACTGGAGAACTTTTGCCCATCTCTGACGCATTTTTCTTCGCTTTACAAAATACGTTGATCTCGCTGGCTTTTATTCCCCCCACTTTTGACGCTTTTTATCACTCCTGCCGCTGCCGGCCATTTTTGTCATCGATGGTTGAAAATGGAAATGTAATGTTATAACGTTTTGCGCCCTGTCAATATCACAGAAGGAAGAGGCGAGTGAAGCATCTGGGAAAAATGGCGCTAGCGATGGGCGCGCTGCTGATGAGCGGGCAAACATGGGCCCATGGACATCACGATCACGGCAAGCCGTTGTCGGAAAAAGAGCAGAAGGCAGCAGAAGGCATTTTTGACGTCAGCGACGTGAAGGATCGCCCGCTTGAGGACTGGGACGGCGTGTGGGAGTCGGTGAATGCGCTGCTGCTGTCCGGCGAGCTCGATCCGGTTTTCCGCCAGAAAGCGCAAAAAGACCACAGCAAAACGTTCGCGCAGATTAAAGAGTATTACCGTAAAGGTTACGCGACGGACGTGAACATGATTGGCATTGAAAACGGCGTCATGGAGTTTCACGTAGGTGACAAGGTCAGCGCCTGCCAGTACCGCTATGCCGGGCACAAGGTGTTAACCTACGCGTCAGGCAAAAAAGGGGTGCGCTATTTGTTTGAGTGTCAGGATGCCAAAAGCGCTGCGCCGAAATACGTGCAGTTCAGCGATCACACGATCGCGCCGCGTAAATCCGCACATTTCCATATCTTTATGGGCAACCAGTCGCAGGAAGCGCTGCTGGCTGAGATGGATAACTGGCCGACGTACTATCCGTACCAGCTCACCAGCAAGCAGGTTGTAGAAGAGATGCTGCACCACTAAGGTACGGCCCGCGCCGCGTGGGTTCACGGCGGCGCGGGCGGGGCAATTAGCGTGCCGCGCGTTGTAAAATAACCGCCGCAGGCTGACGCTGAAGGAAACGCATTCTGAGCATCATCATGATTGCGGCCGAGGTCAGACCAATAATGAAGCCCCACCAGAAACCCGCCGGACCCATGCGCTCAACCACCAGATCGGTCAGCGCGAGCACATAGCCGCACGGCAGGCCCAGCACCCAGTAGGCAATAAAGGTGATAAAGAAGATGGAGCGAGTATCTTTATAACCGCGCAAAATTCCGCTGCCAATCACCTGAATGGAGTCGGAGATTTGATACAGCGCTGCCAGCAGCATCAGCTGTGCCGCCAGCGTCACCACTTCCGGGTTATCGTTATAGAGCAGGGCGATATGGGTCCGCATCAGCGTCGTGAATACTGCCGTACAGACGGCCATGCATACGCCGACGCCCAGGCCGGTGCGGGCAGAAACCTGTGCGTCGGGCGTTGAACCCTGGCCCAGACGGAAGCCTACGCGAATCGTCACCGCTGCCGCCAGCGACATCGGCAGAACGAACATCAGCGAGCTGAAGTTGAGCGCAATCTGATGGCCAGCGACATCCACGATCCCCAGCGGAGAGACCAGCAGGGCGACAACCGCGAACAGCGTCACTTCGAAGAACAGCGCCAGCGCAATCGGCAGCCCCAGCGTGGTCAGCCGCTTCAGAATGGTGAGGTCCGGGCCGCTAAAACGCGCGTGGTGACGAATATCTCGCATCGAGCCTGCGTGGCGGACGTAGTACAGCATGCTGAAGAACATCACCCAATAAACCGAGGCGGTTGCCACACCGCAGCCAACGCCGCCGAGTTCCGGCATCCCAAAATGCCCGTAAATAAAGATATAGTTCACCGGAATGTTCACCAGCAGGCCGATAAAGCCCATGACCATGCCGGGCTTGGTTTTCGCCAGCCCTTCACACTGGTTACGTGCTACCTGGAAGCAGAGATAGCCCGGCGCGCCCCACAGCAGCGCACGCAGATAGCCAACGGCTTTGTCGGCCAGCGCCGGGTCAATGTTATGCATGGCGCGGATAATATGGCCCGCATTCCACAGGACAACCATGATCAGCAGCGAGACAAAACCGGCCAGCCAGAACCCCTGGCGAACCTGAAGCGCGACGCGGTCGCGTCGGCCGGAGCCGTTAAGCTGGGCGATAACCGGCGTCAGCGCCAGCAGGAGGCCGTGGCCGAAAAGAATGGCGGGTAGCCAGATAGACGTGCCGATCGCCACGGCGGCCATATCGGTGGCGCTGTAACCGCCGGCCATCACCGTATCAACGAACCCCATGGCCGTTTGTGCTACCTGCGCAAGGATAACCGGGATAGCCAGAGCTAATAACTGACGCGCTTCGCTAAAGTACTTCTGCACGTGAACACCTGTATTGTTGTTATTTATTCTCGCCGTACGCCGTGTACGGGAGACAGATAAGCCGCCTTAACCGGCAGCAAGAAGAATAAATAGAGGAATTGCTCCGATATTGTAGCGAGGATTTGCTATTAATCTAGTCAAAAAAAAGGGGGCGTGCCGCGGAAGGTGGCAACCTGTTTTATCAACTGCTATTGTGCGTAGCAGATGAACCGGTAGCGATGCCGGCACGATGATTAATAGGAGTTGACGATATGTTCACGGGTATTGTGCAGGGCACGGCAAAAATCGTGTCTATTGATGAGAAACCGAACTTCCGCACCCACGTAGTAGCGCTGCCAGAATCTATGCTGGCCGGGTTGGAAACCGGGGCTTCGGTTGCACACAACGGCTGTTGCTTAACGGTCACGGAAATCAACGGCGACCAGATTAGCTTCGATCTGATGAAAGAGACGCTGCGTATTACCAACCTTGGCGATGTGAAGGTTGGTGACGTCGTTAACGTTGAGCGCGCGGCGAAGTTCAGCGACGAAATTGGCGGCCATTTGATGTCGGGTCATATTATGACCACTGCGGAAGTGGCTAAAATTCTGACGTCTGAAAACAACAAACAGATTTGGTTTAAAATCCAGGACCCGTCGCTGATGAAATATATCCTCTACAAAGGATTTATCGGCATCGACGGTATTAGCCTGACGGTAGGTGAAGTCACGGCGACGCGTTTTTGCGTGCACCTGATTCCAGAGACGCTGGAGCGCACGACGCTGGGTAAAAAACGTCTGGGTGACCGCGTGAATATCGAGATCGATCCGCAAACGCAGGCAGTAGTGGATACCGTTGAACGCGTGATGGCCGCGAAAGAGGCTGCCGCGCAGGCGGTAGCAGAATAATGGAAAACGCCTGCGCCGGGTGGCGCAGGCGTCAATGCCGGATTACCGCGCGACGCGCAGACCTTGTTCAACCCCACGGGAGAACATAACCTGCCACAGCTGAATATCACGCGCACGGAAGGCTCCCGCACAGGCGTTAAGATAGTAGCTGAACATGCGTTTGAATCGTTCAGAATAGTTGTCGGCGATTTCCGGCCAGCTGGCGAGGAAACGGCTATGCCAGGCCATGAGCGTGGTATCGTAGTCGGCACCAAAGTTGTGCCAGTCTTCCATCACGAAGTGTGGTTCGCTGGCGACGGCAATCTGGCGCACGGACGGTAAACAGCCATTCGGAAAGATGTATTTGTTGATCCACGGATCGACATTGTTGTCGGTTCTTTTCGAACCAATGGTGTGCAGTAAAAACAACCCATCGGGCTTGAGATTGCGATCAACGACGGAGAAATAGGTGTCGTAGTTTTTTGGCCCAACGTGCTCAAACATGCCGACGGACACGATGCGGTCGAACTGATCGTTTAAGTCGCGGTAGTCCTGGAGCAAAATCTCAACGTCCAGCCCTTCACAACGCGCCTGCGCCATCTTCTGCTGTTCAGCGGAAATGGTGACGCCCTTGACGGTCACGCCGTAGTTTTTCGCCATATAGGCTGCCAGGCCACCCCATCCGCAGCCGATATCCAGCACGCGCATTCCCGGCGCCAGCTGCAGCTTCTGGCAGATAAGCTCAAGCTTGGCCTGCTGGGCTTGCTCGAGGTTTTCAGCCTCTTTCCAGTAGCCGCAGGAGTATTGCATGAAAGGGTCGAGCATGCGGCTAAAGAGATCGTTGCCGAGGTCGTAGTGCTCTTTGCCTACCTGCCAGGCGCGTCTGCGGCTCTGGAGGTTAAACAAACGCGCACCGGCCACGCGCAGCGTATCTTTGAAATGATGGGGGAGTTGGTTTTCAAGTCCGGCGCGCAGTACCTTGTCGAAGAAGATATCCAGACGATCGCATTCCCACCAACCGTCCATATAGCTTTCGCCAAGACCCAGCGAACCTTCCTGTAAAACTCGTTTAAAAAGACGCGGATTTTTAACCTGAATATCGCAGGAGGCATTGCCGTTAATTTCAATGCCTGCTCGGTTTAGCAGCTCGCTAACGATACGATACCAGTCGTCATCCGGTACGCTTACTTCTTCTATACACGATGAGCTCATAGCTTCTCCATCCCGACCTGATGATCAGAACCTTAAAACAGCGTAGACGCTTTTTTCTGGTTTGTGAGAAATGTCACGAAAAATTCGTGAGCCTGCTATCCGACGTAGCACAGAGGAAGGGAAGAACCCCTTGCCGAAAGCCAATCCGTGGTTTAAGGGGAAGCCGTCCTGCTTCCGCATAATAAGTTCAATGTATACTAATTATGTGATGCCGATCCAGTATAGGACGCTAAGTGCCTTGATTCAACAAAAAAACTTAGCGCCCTAATCATTTGTGGGGGTATTGATGCGAGGAATATTCAGACGTGGGACGCAGCGGCGTCAGCCTGGCGTTCGGCGCGACGGGCGGCGCGCTGCATGCCGTAACCGATACCGGCCAGCACTACGGTTACCAGCATCACGCTGGTAGTGGTAAGCAGCGGAGTCGCAATCAGTGTCGATACCGCCAGGCTGGCCAGGAAGCACAGACCGAGCTGAAGCGTATTTTGCAACGCCGCCGCGCGACCGGTGGCCTGTGGGAACGGCTTCAGCGCCTGTGCCACGACGATCGGATAGATAGCGCCGTTAGCGGTGGCCATCACGCAGAACGGAATCAGCAGTGCGGTCAGCGACACATCCTGGGCCAGGCCGACGGCCCAGGTTCCCACGACGCTCAGTGCGAACCCGACCAGCAGCCATGGCAGCAGCTGTGAACCCTGCCATTTTTGCAGTGCGGCGCGACAACCGTAGCCACCAATCAGGAACGCGATTGTCTGCGGCACATAGCTCAGGCCAATGACGGTCGGGCTATAGCCCATTTCGTGCAGGATAAACGGCGAGCCGGTCAACCAGGCAAAGAAGCTGGCGGAGCAGGCGGCGTAGATAAGTACGTTACCGCGATAGTCTTTACTGCGCAGCAGGCGCATAAACGTCAGCTTTTCTCCGTTGACGGCGTGCTTTTTGTGCGCGGGCTTGAGACGAAAAGCCGGCAGCATCAGCACCAGCGTGATAATAAACAGCGTCGCAAAGATGGCCTGCCAGTCAAAGTGGACCAGGAGCCAGCTGCCAAGCAGCGGTGCCAGCGCGGGTGACAGCCCGACGAGCGGCATGATGGTTGCGAAAATGCGGTTAGTACGCTGGGCCGGATAGTAGTCGGTGACCATTGCCTGCCAGGTAACGGCTGCGGCGCATACACCGACCGCCTGCACAAAGCGCAGCACCAGCAGGGTAGTGCCGTCACGGACCCACAGCATCCCCAGACAGCCCACGGCGAAAATGGTTAAGCCCGCCAGCAGAATGGGTTTGCGGCCATAGCGGTCAGACAGCGGCCCCCACAGCAGCTGCGCGACGGCGAAGCCGGCCAGGAACAAACTCAGGCTGGCGCTGACCGCCGAGGCCGGCGTTTGCAGGTCTTGCTGAATGGCAGCAAAAGCAGGCAGGTACATGTCGGTGGCCAGAAAACCCAGCACGCTCAGCCCCGCGAGCCAGACTAAAAATCCTTTCCCAGGTTGCATAAATTGCCCTTTATTATCTGATATTAACCTTGCCGCCGAGTGTAGAGAGTGCATTCAGGGTTGTGAAACGCTAATATTTGAGCCATGGATTCAAATTTTTTGCAGGCAGAAAATGTGGTCTGAATATTCTCTTGAAGTCGTTGATGCGGTAGCGCGTAACGGTAGCTTTAGCGCCGCCGCGCAGGAACTGCATCGTGTGCCTTCTGCGGTAAGCTATACGGTACGACAGCTGGAAGAGTGGCTGGCTGTACCGCTGTTTGAACGCCGTCATCGCGACGTGGAATTAACGCCTGCCGGGGCATGGTTCCTGAAAGAAGGGCGGTCTGTTATCAAAAAAATGCAGATCACCCGCCAGCAGTGCCAGCAGATTGCCAACGGCTGGCGTGGCCAGTTGGCGATTGCCGTTGATAATATTGTTAAGCCACAGCGTACGCGCCAGCTGATCGTCGATTTTTACCGTCACTTTAGCGACGTTGAGCTGATTGTTTACCAGGAAGTCTTTAACGGCGTATGGGATGCGCTGGCGGACGGCCGCGTCGAGCTGGCAATTGGCGCCACGCAGGCGATTCCGGTCGGGGGGCGCTTTGCTTTTAGGGATATGGGAATGCTCAACTGGCACTGCGTGGTGTCCAGCGCACATCCGCTGGCGCGTCTGGATGGGCCGCTCAGCGATGATGTACTGCGCAACTGGCCGTCACTGGTGCGCGAGGATACCTCACGTTCGCTGCCTAAGCGTACGACCTGGCTGCTGGATAACCAAAAACGCGTGGTGGTGCCGGATTGGGCGTCGTCAGAAACCTGTATTTCCGCCGGCTTATGTGCGGCGATGGTGCCGGGGCATCTGGCTCAGCCATGGCTGGAGAGCGGAGAGTGGGTCGCACTGACGCTGGAGAACCCGTTCCCGGATGCCGCCTGTTGCCTCACGTGGCAGCAAAGTGAAGCGTCACCGGCATTAAGCTGGCTGCTGGAGTACCTGGGGGATAGTGAGACGCTGAACGAGGAGTGGCTGCGAACGCCCGTATAGGGCGCTCGCAGAACGCGATTAACGGCGGTAGTCGCGATATGGACCGTCGGCCACAGAACGACGCTCAATCAGGCGCGGGTGCACCTCAATTGACTGTGACTCTTCGCGCTTGCTGACAATGCGATCCATCAGCATGTTAAAGGCCGTTTCGCCAAGCGAGTCCTTCGGCTGATGGATAGTGGTCAGCGCGGGGGTAAAGAAACGTGAGTTACGCACGTTATCATACCCGATCAGCGAAATATCCTGCGGCACGCGCAGCCCCATTTCATCGGCGGCACACAGTGCGCCCATGGCCATAATATCGCCGCCGCAGAAGATGGCGGTTGGGCGCGGGTGCTGGGACAGAATCTGCTGCATCGCCCGGTAGCCGGATTCTGGTTCAAAGTCGCCCTGAACAATCCAGTTTGCCGGTACGTTAATCTGCGCTTCTTCCATCGCTTTCATAAAGCCTGCCAGACGGCCTGCGCCGGTATTGCGCTCCAGCGGGCCCGGGATCACGCCGATATCGCGATGGCCGCGTTCGATCAGATAGCGGCCCGCCATATAACCGCCTTCGAAGGCGTTATCGATAACCGAGTCGGTAAAATCGGCTTTGGCTTCGCCCCAGTCCATCACCACCATTGGAATGTGACGATACTCTTCCAGCATGGAGAGCAGTGACTCCGGGTATTCTGAGCACATGACCAGCAGACCGTCGACGCGCTTTTGCGCCATCATTGACAGGTACGCGCGCTGCTTCTCAAGATTGTTCCACGCGTTGCCGAGGATCAGGGTATACCCTTTCTGGAAGCAGTTTTTCTCTACGGCCTCTATAATTTCGGCAAAATAGGCTGCTTCGCTGCTGGTGGCCAGCAAACCAATGGATTTGGTGTGGT
>ERZ1026872.248-NODE-248-length-17601-cov-4.647669_pt1 | contig 17601 bp, 15 predicted proteins | sample MGYA00380166_ERZ1026872 | MGnify/ENA primary metagenome ERZ1026872 (study PRJEB33269, sample SAMEA4719802) | human gut metagenome | biome: human-associated habitat; feature: organic feature; material: feces | place: Cameroon | collected 2013-10 ... | reverse complement strand
CGTCAAGCCGAGCTGCGCAAGAAGATCGACTACCTGCGTGAATCCACGACCACCTCAATGACGACTGCGGCTAACCAGAAGGCCAAGCTGCGGGCCACCGTCTACAACACCTCCAATGAGCTGCGCACCACGGGGGATGTCTCTGAGGACCACTGGTCGATGGTTATGAGCCTTCCCAAGGAGGCCCAGAAACACGCTATCGCTTCACTGGCACAGATCGCCATCACCGAAGGCCACGTCGCCTTGTTTGATCGCATGTATCAGGACAAACGCCTGAGCCCAGACCTTCACGACAACGTGGAGACCTGGAAGCGTCAAGCAACTGACCGCATCGAGGCGAAGAAGCGGGAGGAAGAGATCGCTGCCCGCCGCCGTGCCAAGGATGCTGAGAAGGCAAACAAGGCTGCACTGAAGGCACAGGCACAGAACGCCGCCCTTGGGATGCTCGCCAGCGGGTTCCCTATCGACTACGTAATGGCTCTCCCACACATCAACAGCGGGGTGAAGCGTGACGAGTTGGAGGGCTTCATTATGTCCAACCCTGCGCTTCACCAGCAGGTTGCCGTCCACTCCGTCCTGAACGCCGACAAGGCCATGTTCAAGGCTGGTCTGGCTAACCCTCTGGCCCCTGACGGTAAGTCTCCGGCTCCACACTTCATCTACGCCATGAACACCCTTCAGGGCTACAAGAAGGCCCGTGGCGGCTGGGATGGTCTGGAAGGGATCGGTGTGACCGAGAAACAGCGCCAGATGCTTGAGGCTGCCGAGTTGACCCGTAGCCCTGACGAAGACTTCACCGCTTCCATGTTCCGAGTCATGACGACCGCCCCGAAGTACACCGCTCCGGTGGACGCTAAGGAGGTGCGGGAACGTGACCGTGCAGCGATGGAGGGCCTGAACCTGAGCCAGCAGGACCAGTACGTGAGGGAGGTCAACGCCTTGACCCTCTACGGGGTCCCGCACGAACGAGCCTCCGAGAAGGCCCTGGAGAAGGTCACTGCTGACACCTTCGACGCTGGCGGTGTGACCGTGACCGGTGTGTCCCAAATCAAGAACGCATTGGGGGAGACCCTTGGTGTCGAAGCAGACGACAAGGTAATGGGCGAGGTGATCAACACCACCATCGACAAGACCCTGGCGAACGCCTCCAGTGCGTACTTCGGGACCAACCAGCCGCTTTCCAACTGGCAGCAGTTCACCTCCCTGGACGGCACCTTGATCTTCCGCCACATGGACCGCTTCGGCCTGATGGTCCCCGTGACCACCGATCAGTTCAAGAAGACGGCCAGTGAGTTCAAGCAGAAGGACGTGACCTACGGTAAGGACGAGCCCACACGCCGCACCGAACACCGTGAAATGTATCGGTCTGTCGGCGCGGGTTATCCCGTGAGGACTATCAAGTGAATTTCGACGTACTGAAAGAACTCGCAACGCCTGTAGAAGGCACTGAGGGGGCTATCCAGCTCCCTTACATGCGGGATGGTGGGGCCATTGAGGTTGCCACCGCGTTCGCAAAGCACAACTGGCAGACGTCCATTGAATACGACAGTTTCAAGAAGGACGCTGACTTCAACTTCGACGCTGAGAAGGACAAGCTCGCTGAGGGCCTATCCGAGACCAGCGCCCGCATCTTCAAGAATGGAGGGTATACCAACCGCGAGGACGCCATGCGCAACCTCCACAATTTCCAAAAGGCTGACTACCTGACCCGCTCTGCGGCTGAAGGCGGCTGGAAACCGATGGCAGGAATGGTCCTGGGCCACATGGCTGACTGGACGCTGCTGACCGGTGCCGGTGCCAGTGTCACTACCCTGAAGGCGCTGAACAACTCCCGCAAGCTGGCCTCTGCGATGGACAAGCTGGCAAAGGCTGGTGCGTCCGCAAAGCAGGTCGCCATTGCTGATGCTGCTGTGAAAGGGGCAGCCGGTTCCGTGGCGTTCGACGCTGGCATGATGGGTCCCCAGATTGCCCAAGGACGAGCCGACTGGGAAGAGGCGGAAGACGCTATCTTCACCGGTCTGGTGTTCACTGGGCTGGTCGGTGGGCCGATGGCGCTGCGAAACATCAAGGCTGCCACTGAGTTACGTGAAGCTGGCCTTGCTGCCCTGGACGCTGGTGTGAACCCTATCAGGGAGATCACCAAGGCCCACGGTGAGGTTGACGCTGTGCGCAAGGCTGCCGAAGAGTACCTGAAGGACACCGCCTACCAGAAGATCGACTCTGTGGCTATGAAGGCCGAGCTGCCAAGCCGTTTCTCCCTGACGACCAACACCGAGCTGGAGTCTGTGAATGAAATGGGGCGCAAGCTGTTCCAAGACCCGACCTACCTGCGGACCGACACCAAGGAGAACATCCAGTCGATCACCGCTGACGTTGAGGCCGACAAGTGGACCTTTAGCGTGGAAGGGGCTCTTGGCGAGAAGCTGGCTGCCGGACGCGAGGCGTTCCTGGCATCGCCTGAAGGTAAAGCCTGGGCAAAGAAGAACGGGATCTCCTGGTGGGACCGTATCCTGTCCAAGCCGGTCAACGACAAGATGGCCTACGACATTCACCGCCACCTATCAGCAGGTGGTCGTATCGAAGACCTTCCGGTCGGCCTACGGGAAATGGCCCAAGCGATGGACGAGGCGACCGAGACCACGTTCAACCAGATGAAACGCTTTGGCGTGGAAGGCACCCAAGAGCTGGAACACGTAACCGGTCACATGCGCCGTCTCCACGACGACCAAGCCTACCGCGACGTCATCCATTCGTTCGGTGACGTGAAGGTGGGGGAGGAAGCCCTGACCAAGGCAATGACGGAATCCATCGTCAAAGGGGCTGTGAAGGAGGGCGCTGAGATCACTCCGGCGCTGGCCCGTCGTCTCGCCCTTATCGTCCAGCACAGGGTCCTTGCCATTGGCTCCGACAAGATGGCCCTTGAGGGGATCCTGTCCAGCCCGAACACCTTCTACAAGGAGGCCAAGGAGTTCCTGAAGGACGACAAACAGGCCCTCAAGCTCACACAGGAAGCCTTCGGGAATCCCAAGTGGGCACCTGGGGACCGAGCAAAGCGAATGGGTAGTGAGTCCGACAAGGACACCATGCTGCGCCGTCGTATCCCGATGGACCTCTCTGTGGCTATCGGTCACGGGAAGGTCAACAGGTGGGGTGACGAGCTGCGTATGTCCGACCTGATGATCACCGACGCTTTCGAGCTGACGCACCGCTATGTCCGCCGTGGTATGGGCAACGCTGCTCTGGCGAAGAATGGCCTGAAGAGTCTCGAAGACATCGACAACTTCATCGCCAAGGCCCAGCAGGAAGCGAAGTTTGCGAAGGACGGTCAGAAGGCCGCTGACGCTATCACTCGCCTCCAAGAGGGCATCCGTAGGATCCAGGGCGTCGGTGCCGTGGAAGAGATCACAGGAGCCCAGGCGAAGGCTGCGACCATCATGGCAATGCTAGGCCGTCATGCGACCGGTGTGGGCCTTGGTGGTGCTGCTATCGCTGGCCTGTCAGAACTTGCACGGGTGATCAACCGTACAGGCTTCCGGTCCATTATCAACATGGTGCCTGCGCTGCGGGAGACCTCCGACAAGAAGCTGCTGGACGCCTTCAAGGAGTACGGACTCTATTACGGCAACTCCCGTCTGATGGGGGCCTTCTCGCACCTGGAGGACTTCGGATCAAATACCCTGAGCACAGCAGGAGCCCTAGCTTCTCAATCAGCTCAAGCCGCTCTGAAGTTCTCTGGACTCTCCCTGATGGACCAAATGACCCGACAGGCTGCCCTCATTGGATGGGCTCGCCAGATTGAGCGTCAGGTCGTACAAGGGAAGCGAGGGGCCAAAGGCTTCCGTCTCTCTGAAATGGGATGGAAACCAGAGGTGTCCGAGAAGATCAGCTCCTACATCAAGCAGCACGGCTTTGACCTGGACAACTGGCGGACAGCAGACGGACGGATCGACTACGGGACCATCGAAGAGTTCACGTCAGGGGGCCACAAGGTTATCTCCGAGAACGTGACCCGCATGTTCTCCGGTGAGTCGAACGCCGTGGTGGATGGGCCTATTGGTTCCATGTTCCTCCAGTTCCGGAAGATCGTCTATGCGACCTACAACAAGTCCCTTATCCGTGGCCTGTCCCAGGTAGACGCCATCACAGCGTCGAACCTTGTGGCTGGTCTGGCAGGTGCCATTGCGGTGAACGAAATGCGCACTGCGGTGAAGTCTGCTGGTATGTCGGAGAAGGAACGCAAGGAGTACATGAAGAAGTGGAACCTGCGCTACGCCATGACTCACGACGATGGGGATCTCGCCCAGGCATTCGTGGGCACTATGTCGTACACCCCAGCAGGTGGTCCCTTCGCTGAGGCCACGGCCTTGCTGTCCTCCATGCTGTTCGGTGTGGACCTCCGTGGCCGCCACCAATCCGGCCCCCAGACCATCTTCCAGTCTCCGTCCATTCAGCTCCTTGAGAACATGACGCGCACAGCAGGAGGTTTAGTCACAGCGCCATTCAAAGACGACCCTGACTACGACGACATGCAGCGTCGAGCCAAGGCAATTATCCCTCTCCAAAACTGGTACGCCGTACCGCTTATCGCAAACTCTCTATCTGAGGATTAACAATGGCTTACTTCGCACGGGTCCTGTATCGGGACCTGTCGGCAGGCCAGCGTGAGTTCTCTGTTCCGTTCCCCTACATCGACAAAGCACACGTCAACGTCGCCCTCAATGGCGTCCTCTTGACGTCTGATGCTTTCTCATGGACGTCCCCCAGTGTCATCGAGCTGAAGACTCCGGTGAACACAGGGGACGCCCTCTACCTGCGCCGTAGCACCCCGCTGGGCGAGCGTCTGGTGGACTTCCGGAACGTGGCCGAACTCACCGAGGCCGACCTCGACATCGACTCTCTGCAAGCATTCTATGGCGTCCAAGAAGCCTACGACGAATCCAGCGCCCTGCTGGGTACTGACTCCGAAGGCAACATTGACGCTGGCAACATCTGGATTCGTAACGTCCCTGATCCTGTCCTCCCTGGCGACGCCGCGAACAAGCGGTACGTGGACAACACCATCGCTGAGTACATGGAAGGGAACATGATTGTAGGCCCGATGGGTCCCCAAGGTCCTATTGGTCCGCGCGGTCCCCAAGGGACGCAAGGCCCTGAAGGCATCCCTGGCCCTCAAGGTCTGGTGGGTCCTGAAGGCCCACAAGGTCCTATCGGTGCTGAAGGTCCTCAAGGTCCTGTCGGTCCGACCGGTCCACGTGGCCCTCAAGGCATTCAAGGTGTTCCTGGTATCCAAGGCCCAGAAGGTGCCCAAGGTCCTATGGGTCCAGAAGGTCCTATCGGTCCGGCTGGCCCACAAGGCCCACAAGGCGCTACAGGTCCGGAAGGTCCACAAGGTCCTATCGGTCCCCGTGGTGCAACCGGTGAGACTGGTCCCCAAGGTCCTGAAGGTCCTGTCGGTCCGACTGGTCCCCGAGGATCTATCGGTCCAGAAGGTCCTATGGGTCCTGCTGGTCCACAAGGCCCTGAAGGTCCACAAGGCCCCGAGGGTAAAGCTGGTGAGCCTGGGAACAACTTCAACCCTGATCACATCGTTGACGATGAGTCGGGTCTGACCCAGTACAACAGCCGCCCTGCTGGAACATCTGTACTGGTACTGACCGTAGAAGGACACACCCAGCCGTGTCTCTTCATCATGCGAACCACTGGTAAATGGTCCAACCCTATCGAATGGGGGAAAGGCGACCAAGGCCCTGTCGGTGAGCGAGGACCACAAGGCGCGACCGGTCCACAAGGCGCTATCGGTCCGACTGGTCCAATGGGTCCCCAAGGCCCCGAAGGCCCGCGAGGTCCTACTGGCGCGATGGGTCCTCAAGGTCCAACTGGTGACGTTGGCCCCCGAGGCCCGCAAGGTCCCCAGGGAGAGAAGGGTGCGACTGGTGCCAAAGGGCCTCAAGGCGCTATCGGTCCGACAGGCCCAATGGGACCGCAAGGACCGCAAGGTGAACGAGGCCCTACTGGCAACCAAGGCCCTGAAGGTCCTCCTGGCCCTAAAGGTGCAACAGGGGATACCGGTGCGACTGGTCCCCGAGGCCCTGAAGGTATCCGTGGCCCGATGGGTCCTGAAGGTCCACAAGGTCCGGACGGACGCCCTGGTCCACAAGGTCCGCAAGGTCTGGTAGGCCCTGTAGGTCCCCAAGGTGCTCCTGGTGTTCCAGGCCCTCAAGGCGCTCCTGGTGCTCAAGGCCCGAAAGGTCCTGCTGGGGAACGTGGCACCCGTGGGTGGTACTTCACTGTCGCCTGGACGACACAGGCCAACTGGGACAACACCTGGGTCAACAACATGGTGGGAGGTCCTAAGACCTATGACGTCGTGACTTGCTACAACCCTGGCGGTGGGTTCTCCATCACCAAGAACTACGAAAGCGGGACCTGGAAGACCGTTGAGTTGATCGAGCAGAACGAGCTGAAGATCATGAACGGCATCGAGGTGTTCCGTATCGGTGTCCCGTCGAAGTCCACGGTGGCTACCGTGCCTCTCCATCGGAACGGCAACGAGTTCTACTTCGAGTTCGACGCCCGTTATACCGGTGTGTCCTTCAACGTGGCGCTCACTGGTTCAATCAGTAAGGGCGTTTCGCTGGGCGGTGGATCATCGCCGAGCACGGCTACGCTGGGGCCTGAGACCCGCACCATCAACTGCCATTTCCGCGCTGCCAACGGCCAAGAAATCCTCCTGGCGTCTGCGCCGCGAAGCTACTACGGGAAAGCCACCGGCTTCGGCTACGTCACTATCGTGGCCTCTGAGACACACCAGTTCTCACGCAACGCGAACGTGGACGTAGGCCCGACGACCGGCGTTAAGCGCATCAAGTTCACCGGTAACGTGGACGTGGTGGGCTTCCCGACCTCCGTTGACCTCATTCTTTTCTAAGGAGACAAATGAGCTATTACTCCCTTGTCAAACTTCGGGGAGCTACTGGACAGTCCTTGTTCGCCTTCGATTTCCCCTATCTGAAGCGCGAGGATGTCCGTGTGTTTGTGGACGGGACTTCGGTCTCGTTCACCTTCACTTCCCCCAACACCATCGAGCTGACGACCCCCCTGACCAAAGCGAGCGACGTGGTTATCCGCCGTTTCACCGAGACAGGCCGCCGACTCGTTAACTACAACTCTGTCGCTGAGTTGACCGAAGAAGTCCTCGACATGGACTCCCTCCAGGCGTTCTACATCGTGCAGGAAGCCTTGGATACCGCTGCGTCTGCCGTTGTGGCTGACATTCAGGGTAACTGGGACGCCAAGCATGGTCGCATCATCAACGTGGCCGACCCTGTAGACGATACCGATGCAATGAACCGTCGGACGTTCTTCGAGCTGAACGGTGCGTACACCTCCAAGATGGAAGACTGGCTACGTCAGGCCCGTGAAGCAGTGAATGACGCTGTGGAAGAGGCCAACCGTGCCCGTGACGAAGCGAACCGTGCGGCTGACATTCAAGAGCTGACCCAGGCCATCCACGATGGCACCGCTGAGATCAAAGTCGAAGCTGAGAAGCTGCTTACCCTGACCGTAGAAGAGAGGATCAAAGCGGAAGCCGCTGTGGTCGCCTCCAAGGGATGGGCCGACAAGTCTGCCTATTGGTACGACGTGTTCCGTAGCATCTACCTGGGGCTTCGCTCCGAGCACCCTGGCGGTGAGGTGGTCAACGGTGCGGTCTACTTCAACACCACGGACAACCGGCTGTACTTCTACACCGGCACCCAATGGTACTCCCCGACCACTGATGCTGACCGTGCGGAAGCCGCTCGTCGCTTCGTGGAGTCCATGCGTAACGAAGTGAGCAACATGCGGGACCAGACGCGAGTCTATTCCCAGCAGGCCCAGGACTTCGTGACAGACGCACGGGACGCTGCGAATGCTGCTGGTATGTCCGCTGGCACGGCCCGTAACGAGGCTGCTGCTGCGTCCAACCATGCGCAAGCCGCCGAGATCTCCGCTGGTGTAGCGAACGAACGCGCCTCTGCTGCTGACGGCTCTGCCAAGCGGGCCGACGCTGCTGCTGGCCGTGCGGAAGCTGCTGCTGCCCAAGTAGGTGAGACCTTCGGTGATCGTGGTGGCTGGTACGTGGCCCACGGTATGCCGACCAAGCCAATGCGGTCCGCCCTGTGGACTGTCATGGACGGTGGCGAGCTGAACGGCGTGGAGTGGAACGCTGGCGACATGCTGGTGTACTCCATCAAGACCAACTCGTTTGGCCGGATCACTGGTACAAGCATCACTCCATCTGAGCCTGCTCCTATCGAGGCTGAGGAAGGTCTGATCCTTGGTGACGGTAAGTTCATCCGTGCGAGGGTCGCTGCGAACATCCGGTGGATTGCCCACGCGAATAGCGAAGGGGTGAAGCTGGGTGACAACGCTGTGGAGCTGCACCTCTTGGGTAACAACATGGTGTTCGGTGCGCTGAAGCATCCGGTGTTCCACAAGGGCAATCTGCCTACCTGGGACGACGTTACCGGCAAGCCTTCGAGTTTTCCTGTGGTAGCACACTCTCACAAGTGGGATGAAATCACAGGGAAGCCTGCGGCTGCACTGCGGTGGCCTACTTGGTTCGAGGTGACTGACAAGCCGACCTACTTCCCTCCGGTGAGCCACACCCACTCTTGGAACGAGATCTCCAACAAGCCGGACACTGCGCTCCGCTGGCCTACCGCTGCGGAAGCTGGAGCACGTCCTTCAGACTGGGTGCCGTCGTGGGGCGACGTCACAGGGAAACCTGCGACTGCTACACGGTGGCCTACTCCTGATGAAGTTGGGGCTGCTGTGCGCATCCCGCTGAACCTATCTTCAAGCACTACTGGGCGACGTAGTTGTCGTCTACTGACCATCGGACTGACAGACAACTCTGCGTCGTTCATGATCACGGCTCAAGGAGACTTCGGCAGGCGTGAGCGTGGGTGGTACTTCGTGTCCATCGCCACTCGTGGGAGTGTGATTACGATCAACACCTACCTGCTGAACGGCTTCCAGGATGATCCGTTGCGTCTGTTTTGGAAGAACACCGGCTCTGCGTTTGAAGTGTGGGGCGAGTTCTCTGACTACAACAACAACAACTACCTGTTCCCGCTAGGTGAACATGGAGCGACGTACAACGTTGACAACATGGGCACTGCGCGTAACTGGACAGGGTTTACTGAAGTAGCAGTTAACCGCATCTACACCACAAACGACAAGCCTACAGCAGCAGACGTAGGGGCACGTCCGTCCAACTGGGTGCCTGCATGGGGCGACATTACTGGCAAACCTACAGACTACCCATCGGCTGAACACAGCCACACCTGGGCGTCGATCACAGGTAAGCCCTCCACGTTCCCGCCTGCGACTCACGGTCACGCCTGGGACGACATTACCGGCAAGCCTTCGTCGTTCGCTCCTGCGACGCACAACCATGACTGGGGCGATCTTACCGGTATCCCTGTACAAGCATCCCGCTGGCCTACGTTCGCAGAAGTGACAGGGAAACCTGAGACCTACCCTGCGGCGACGCACAGTCACGCTTGGGCTGACATTACCGGTAAGCCTACGACGTTCGCTCCGGCGACGCACAGTCACGCTTGGGCTGAGCTGACAGGGATCCCTGAGTATGCCACTCGCTGGCCTACTGCTGCGGAAGTAGGTGCTGCCGACCTGAACCACGGCCACGCCCGCCAGTTCGGCTCCGAGCAAACCCTGAGCACAGAGGACCTGGACACCATCAAGACCCCTGGTGTCTACGCCCAACACGCCAATGTGAACACCTCTGCCGCACGTCACTACCCAGAGAATCTTGCAGGTTCTCTGATCGTGACTGTCGGTGCCGGTGTCCAGCAGCGTTACCACGTCTACAACACCAGTCGCATCTGGACGCGAGCCCAATACAGCACTGGTGCGTGGACGCCGTGGGCGCTTGAGTACAACACCGAGAACAAGCCGACTGCTGCTGACGTAGGGGCGCTCCCTGTGCAAGCCGCTGGCGGTGTCCTTGAAGTGGGTAAGTACATCGACTTCCACGACGCTGGGACCAACGTGGACTACAGTCTGCGCCTCATGCAAGAAGGTACGTCGCTACGGGTCCAGGGTGCTAACGGCTATGTGGACGTCGGGGCGAAGAACACCGGCTACGCCCATTACTACACTGACCGTCCCCAGCACTATTTCGACAAGAACGTGAACGTGAACGACCTTTATGTCCGTTCCGACGTTCGTCTGAAGTCGAACCTAGAGCCGCTATCTGACGCTCTTGCGAAGGTGTGCTCTTTGAAGGGCTGGACCTACGACAAGAAGCTCGCTCTCGACAGCGAGGCAGTGTATCGGCGCGAGACCGGTCTGATCGCCCAGGACGTCCAGAAGGTGCTCCCGTCTGCTGTCCATGCGGTAGAGGGTGATCTTCTCACTCTGTCTAGTTCAGCACTGGTTGCCCTCCTGGTTGAAGCCGTGAAGGAACTCTCCGAGAAGGTGAAGGAGCTGGAACATGGCCGTACCTAATGTCCCCTTCTATCTGTCCCAGGCAAACACCGAGTTCCAGGCCAATGGATGGGCCTCGAACATCATGGGGAAAGCCGGTGTGGCTGTCCCTGGGTGGTGTAGTCAGTTGGCTGGTAAGAGCAGTGCAAGCCACCAGTTCACCATCGGACGGTCTAGCAACGGGTACTGGTTAGGGTTCGGCGACGGGTCGAGTGTGTCTTGGTCTGATCAGGTCCACGGGAACCTGTCTCCGCGTAGCTGGGGTCCGTTCAAAGTCACTTCACTGGGGTGCCGTTACGACACCTACAACACATCGTTCATGACACTTGCCACTCCGGTGTCAGACGAAATCTGCGAGATCAAATTCAGCGACGGTCAGACCTTCGTGTTCGAGTTCCTTCAGTCAAACGAAGGCTCCTGCACGAATGAGGCTGGCTGGGCTGCGAAGATCCGCTCCCTGGTAGGCCAGACCGTAGGCATCAACATGAGGGCTTTGTGATTAACAGGTAAGGAGGTGGGTGAGAGGCAAGGCTAATCGCTCTGCTAGAGGAATGACACACACACATGAAACCAGAAACGGCCAGTGGGGGGCCTAATCCCTTCGACCGACTGTGGGAGCTTCTGGCTCCCGCTGTCATTTCTATCGTCTGCTCCGTTGTATCGACGTCCTATTTCACCGGTAAGTACGTCCAGCAAATCCTCAACAACACGGACCGCATCATCGTGCTGGAGCGCCGTGGCGAGGAACTACAGACCGTCCTCTATTCGGTGAAGGAGGACTCTGCAATCAACCGCAATAACTTCCAATGGATCAAGGAGACTCTTGAAAATGAACGCGCTAATCAAAGCAATTCCCTCTGGCCTGAAGGTGACTCTCGTCGTGACCCTCGTTAAGGCCATCGTGAAGCTCACCCCGACCGAGAAGGACGACCTCTTCATTGAGGAAGTCGAGAAGGGCCTGAAGAAGGCTGGCATCGAGCTGTAAGGGGTGCGCATGGCTGAACGTAAACGAGACTACAAGAAGGAGTATCGGGAATACCACGGGAAGCCTGAGCAAATCAAACGTCGTGCGGGTCGCGTGAAGGCCCGCCGTCGCCTTGAGAAGCTAGGCATCGTGAAGAAGGGGGACGGCAAGGACGTAGACCACAAGGACCGGAACCCCATGAACAACTCACGGGAAAACCTGCGGGTCCAGTCCCAGAAGAAGAATCGGGGGTGGCGTCGTGACGAGTAAGTCCCAAGCCCTCCATGACAAGCTGGTAGCACTCCACGAAGAGTTGATCGACGTGACTACCGAGTGCTTGAAGGACCCCGACGTCCGCAAGCCTGCACACCTCCAGGTTGCCCTGAACCTACTCAAGCACAACAACATCATGCTGGCCCAAGGAGCCGACACCTCCGGCTTCGACAAGCTGGTGAACTCTCTACCTGACTTCTCGGAGATCCAAACTTATCAATGAAAGCGAATGTCCTGAAGGAAGACTTCAGGGCGTTCCTGTACCTCATTTGGAAGCACCTTAACCTTCCTGAGCCCACGCCTGTTCAGTACGACATTGCCCACTTCCTCCAACACGGTCCAAAGCGAACAATCATTGAGGCTTTCCGTGGGGTGGGCAAATCCTTCGTCACTGCTGCACTGTGCTTGTGGTTTCTCTACAGGGACCCTGACGTCAAAATTATGGTCGTGTCTGCATCCAAAGAACGAGCAGACGCATTCTCCCAGTTCGTTAAACGACTCATTGCTGAAGTGCCGTTCCTGGCACACCTGAAGGCCGCTAAGAACCAACGAGACACACTCATTGCGTTCGACGTGGGGCCTGCCAAAACCGACCAATCCCCCTCAATGAAATCCGTTGGTATCACCGGCCAGTTAACCGGTAGCCGTGCCGACATCATCGTCGCGGACGACATTGAGGTCATGGGCAACTCTGCGACCCAGGCTGCCCGTGACAAGCTGCTGGAGCTGGTGAAGGAGTTCGATGCGGTGCTCAAGCCGCTGGACACTTCCCGCATCATCTACCTGGGCACTCCCCAGACCGAAATGTCCATCTACAACCAGTTGCCTGAGCGTGGCTATGTGCCCCGTGTATGGCCCGCTGAGATACCCGAGGACTGTGGTAAGTACAAGGGCTATCTCGCTCCGATGATCGTGGACATGGCCCGTAGGCTGCCTCCTGGCACACCTACTGACCCACGTCGCTTCGAGCTGGAAGACCTGCTGGAGCGTAAGCTGTCGTATGGTAAGGCTGGCTATGCCCTCCAGTTCATGCTGGACACTAGCCTGTCTGACGCCGACAAGTACCCGCTCAAGCTGTCTGACTTCATCGTCCACTCCGTCAACCTGGAACGTGCCCCTGCCTGGTACACCCACTGTCAGGACAAGGAGAAGCGCCTGGAGTTGCCTGCTGTGGGCCTCTCCGGTGACTACTTCTATGCCCCGATGGCGTTCTCCCCAGAAGTCCTTCCGTACACCGGTAAGGTCATGGCGGTGGACCCGTCAGGCCGTGGTAAGGACGAGACGACCTTCGCTGTGGGCTACATGCTCAACGGCAACATCTTCGTCCCCGAGATCGGTGGCTTCCGCGATGGCTACTCCGACACTGTGCTGGAGGGCCTAGCGAAGGTCGCCAAGAAGCACGGGGTCAACGAGATCATCGTCGAGTCAAACTTCGGTGACGGTATGTTCGTGAAGCTGCTGGAACCCTACCTGACCCGCATCTACCCCTGCACGGTCACAGAGTTCCGAGCGACCGGCCAGAAGGAGCGTCGCATCATCGACACCCTTGAGCCTGTCCTCCAGCAACACCGACTGGTCCTCGACCCGAGCGTGGTCAACTACGACTATGAGTCCACTACCCAGGACCTCTCTTACTCCCTGTTCCATCAACTGTCCCGCATCACCTATGAGCGTGGAGCCCTGAAGCATGACGACCGCCTGGACGCTCTTGCCATCATGGTCCACTACTGGGTGGAGCACATGGCGATAGACGCCGAGAGGACCGAGCGTGACCGCTTGACTAAGGCGATGGAGAAGGAGCTGAACGAGTGGTTCTCTGGGATGGGCTATGCGGACCCTGCTCGTCCCCAGTCCTGGTTGAATTGGTGACTGGACTTTTCCCTGACCATAGAAGGGGGGACTAAACGATCCAACTAAAAGACTTCTATAAGACAGTCCTAGTGTCGCCTAATCTCTCCTTCCTGATGGTCATGGTTGCTTCCTCTGGGGATCTCTAAGTTAACGCTTGGAGGTCCCCCTTTTTTAACTATTGGAGATTGATACCAGCAAAGACCATCCCCTCTATTGACTCACCTCTCATGCTTCGAGGCTCGTCAATAGCAACCCTAGATTTCATCCGGATGTTACCTTATGATTTCTCTCCCGTTTCACTGAGAAGTCATAGGACACCATCTGCTATGTGTATTGCCTACATACAGGAGCTTGGGGTCAATGGACGACCGGTAGATCCCTCAACGAGGATCAAGACAAGGACCTACAAGAGGGTAGACAACCTCCTGCTCCATGCCTTTAAGAAACTCCCTGACGGTACGTATGGGGTCTCCCTGTACCATGATGATCACGCTAGTCCATGCCAGACGCCTGCCGCTGTGAAGAGAGTCAGAGTCTACGAAGGGAAGGTCGCTGTGTGTAACGGTGTCCCTGTGAGATTCAACTAGAAGGAGGATTGAAGTAATGATCAAAGTAGTGGCTGCCCTTGGGTTACTGATGGCCTCTGCTGCTCAAGCTGTCGAAGTCTACAACGCTGACCCAGTGTATGACCGTGGGGAGAAGCAGGACTTCGTAACGTATGCCTACAAGAAGCCCTTCCCTGAGTCTGTGTCACTCGCCAAGTTCGCCATTGCGCTCGTCGTCAAGGAGTCCCAGGCGTATTGCCGTGGGAAGCCTGTAGGTCGTCTGGATCACCCCCTGACCATCATGGTGACAGATACCGCTGACCATGTGGTCCACAAGGTAGATCGCTGCTGGTGAGACCCTGGGGGACGCTGTGAGGACCCTTGGTAAATTTGGGAAAAACTGTGAGTCCACTCTTCAGGATGCAACAGCCTCCGGCTTCCCCCCGTACCCCCCTCAATCTTCCCGTCAGAAATCAGGTGGTCCCCCTCGTTTGTCACTGTGACTGGCACAACCTCTCGTAACTAATTGATTCTTAACGACTCCAAAGGGATTGAACATCCGTTATCCTCTCGATTCTCTGGGTCTGACCCTGTGAACTAGGGGAGGGGAGACCCTGTGTCATTCATTGTGGCACGTCTTTGGTGTGCTTCAGTCTGTCTGGGTGCCCCTGTTTGTTTTCCCTGCGTCTGTCCCTGCGTCCTTCTCTGTGCTTTCCCTGTTTGCTTTCCTTCTCTGTGTTCTTCTCTGTGTTCTTCTCTGTGTTCTTCTCTGTGTTCCTCTCTGTGCCTCCCCTGTTTGTTTTCCCTGTCCTATTGGTTGCCTCTATGATGCCTCAATCCCATTTGTGAGACAATCTCAAAAAGTAGTTGACGAGACAGAATCACATGTGAGACTATGCACTCAACGAAACGGCACACACCGAATCGGGTTGCTCTTTAACAATCTGGCTCACACGGTACAACTCACCGATTCACTCACCGAGTTACCTATAATGGTTGCTGGGCAGGGTAGCTGGCTTACAGTCCTGTCGTTCAAATGACCTATGGAACTCACAAACGAGACCGAATCAAAAACGAGTTGACAACCACAAGTGAGCCGATTAAGATGGGCACCATGAAACGGCGACATGCCAAGACGAGACGAGAGTCAAGTCACCTGCTCTTTAACAATCTGGGAAATGACTAGCGATTAGCTTAATCAGATGGTCTCACTTGTAAGTCTGTGGGGCCATCGACTGAAGTTAATCAACTAGGAGGAAACACCATGCTCTACATCGCACAAGCAATCATCGACGGGGAGTTACTGCGGGAAAGAATCGTAGCGAACTCACCAAGGGATGCGGCCTTGAATGCGGCTTGGAAGTGGACAAAGGGGGAGTCTGAGATTCTTGACCGGATACCACTACAAGGCAACGCGACGAAAGCCTACAGGATTTCAAGCGTTATGGGGTCGTGTCGAGTGGTCGCCATCTACCACATCACCGAGGAGTAGTCTGGCCGGATGGTCTCACAAGTGGGGCCATCTAACGAGAATGCACCTATCAACTCAACCGAGGAGAAAACACCATGAGAACTATCGCTGAAATCCGTGCTGCCATCGAAGCTGCTGCTAACCACACCACTGATGAATCAATCTGTGTCCGCTGGTGTGCTCTGGGTAACGGATGGTGGGTCTGGATCAACGCTGAAGACGTGGCAGACGCTGGGAGCCTGAGCGAATGGCTGGAGCAATACGCTGGGCTGGAAGAGGACGAGCTGGAGTTCATCAGCGACCAAGACTGGGAAGTGGTGGACGACGACGGCGGGCTGGTCGGGGAGTTCTGCGACTACTCCAACGGCTGGGGCTACTTCAACTGTGACGAATACATCACGGCGCTGGAGGCACTGGAAGAAAGCGGGATGGATCTGGAAGCGTTCAAAGCGGGCCTGTCTCTGGGTATCCCTGCTGACAAGGTGTGGGACGCATACCGTGGGGACTTCGACAGTGACGAGGACTTCGCAGAGGACCTCTGGGAAAACTGCGGATACCTAAGCGAGATGCCGGAGTTCGCCCGCAACTACATCGACTGGCAGGCCGTGGCGCGTGACCTGATGTTCGACTTCCAAGAAGAGGACGGCCACTACTTCGACCGCAACTGGTAAGGGATTGGCTCGGCTAGATGGTCTCACAAGTGGGGCCATCTGTCAGATTCAATCAAGCAAACATGGAGACACCAAGATGATCAAGACAACCAGAATCCACGCTGACCTGATGGCCGCAATGCAAGACGTGGCGAGCGACAAGTTTGAACTAAACGCCATCCTGCGGGGTGAGATCCCTGAAGCCCTGGCCCTACACACTTGGCGGATCAACCGCTGGGAAATCGACTGGGCCGACGAGGTGCGCGAGGTAGCCGCGACGAAGGACAGCGCGATTGACGTAGACACCGACGACGTGTGGGACCTGTTCCGGTGGGGCGCTTCGACTCTGGGCGGTGAGGTATCAAGCCTGATGGGCTGGGACCGTGAGGTACAAGTGGCGGACATGATCCAAGCGGGCACCGGCTGGAACAACCTCTACCTCTTCACCTCACCAGTTAGCAACACCATCGCCCAAGTGCTGGCCGTGTGGGCTGATGACGAATACGACGCCGTGGCGGCTCTGGAAGAATGGGTGGACCGGACCTGCGACGAAGAAGGGATCGAAGAGTACGAAGAGATCAAGGCGTTTGCCGAACTCTGGGAAACCTCTCCGGCCTACTGCGTGGAGGCGGCCTAATGCCTGCCATCACGTTCAACCTAGCGGGGGCCGCCCTGGCCCTCCTATTCATCGCCCTAGCGTAAACGCCTATCAACAATCGGAGATAACGAAATGCACATCACAAACAACGCACTCGCCAACGCTGCCGCAATCGCCGCTGCCTTCAACATCAACGGTGCCCTGTTAGACGCATGGGGGGAGGGATGCGTCGAGCTGTACGAGCAGATTGGAGAGTGGGCCACCATCGTGACCGAGGAAGAGACCCTGTTAAGCGAGGCACTGGACACCCTCGACGAGGGATGGCCTGGAGTGTTCGCCTACGAGGTGACAGAAGAGGTCGCCGTGAAGATCCGCGAGGCCCTACTGGCTGGTGACATGCCTCCGTCTAAGCAGGTCAGGGAGTGGGTACGCGAGCTGATCATCGAGTTCTGCTCTGTCAGTTGGGCGAAAGAGGTAAGGGATGCCTACCTTACCGCCTCCAAAGTGGCGAGCGAGTGAGTCAACTAGGTGGCCTCGACGGCGGGGCCATCTGTTAGAAGCACTCAACATCAACAAGGAGAAACAACCATGCAAGCAAACGCCCACATCGAAGTGTCCGCCTATGAAATCACCGAGAACGGGATCCGGATCATCAAGGCTGAGTTCATCCACCGCGAGACCCGCTTGATCGTGCGCCCTGCGTGAGTCAACTAGGTGGCCTCTGCGGGGGCCATCTGGAGGAAGCACCTATCAAC
>ERZ1026872.243-NODE-243-length-17707-cov-22.708475_pt1 | contig 17707 bp, 12 predicted proteins | sample MGYA00380166_ERZ1026872 | MGnify/ENA primary metagenome ERZ1026872 (study PRJEB33269, sample SAMEA4719802) | human gut metagenome | biome: human-associated habitat; feature: organic feature; material: feces | place: Cameroon | collected 2013-10 ... | reverse complement strand
CTGATCGACCTCCCACACACCGCCTTCCGCGATGATCGGAATGCTCAGCTCATGTTGATTTCCCGGATGGCGGACGGATCCACCTTGAACTTCCGATCCGCTGTCATGAGTCCGTTGATCTCCTGCTGCACGTCCGAAACCTGTGTATAGCAATATCCGCACACATACGGAAGTGCCTTGATGGCAGACGTCACAGAGTCAAAACGCCGGATGAATTCCTCCTCATCCTTCACCATATCTCCGTAGCCCCAGCCCTCTCCTGCTCCCGCAAAGGCAATTCCTCCGTACTCACTGATGAGGACCGGCTGGCCGCGGTAGGAATACCCCTCCGCCAGGGCAAAATGATCCTTGCAGTGCGGCAGCCTTCCGGCAAGAATGTCCTCCTTCCGGGTCAGATACCAGTCCGCAAGCGCATCTCCCCACGCCTCATAGTCGTGCAGGGTAAGAAGGTCCGATACGGTATGCTCCCATCCGTCGTTTACCACAACGGGCCGCATGGGATCCAGGCTCTTCGTCAGGTAATAAATGGCTTCCGTGAAGCACTGCTGGGTGCGATCGGTCCTGACCTTCGGGATTCCCCAGGATTCGTTGAAGGGAACCCAGGTAATGATCGACGGATGGTTGTAGTTCTGCCTGACGATCTCCGTCCACTCACGGGTAAACTGCTCCACCGCCGCATCGGAATACGAGTACGAGGCCGCCATCTCGCTCCAGACAAGCATTCCCTTCACATCACACCAGTACAGAAAGCGCTCATCCTCAAGCTTCTGATGCTTGCGAAGGCCATTGTAGCCAAGCTCATGAATCCGGTCGATGTCCTCGATCAGTGCCTGCTCCGAGGGCGGGGTCAGATGACTTTCCTCCCAGTAGCCCTGATCCAGAATCAGCTTCTGATAGACCGGAGCGCCGTTCAGAAGGACCTGGGAATCCTTGATCTGCACCTCTCTCATTCCAAAATAGGAGTCCGCGCGGTCAATCTCCTTCCCGTCCCGAAGGAGCCGAAGCTCCATGTCGTATAAATTCGGTGCGTCCGGGCTCCAGAGGTGCACGCCCCACTGATCCGCAGGATCCGGCTTGTCCAGTCCGATCCGAAAGACAAGGTGCTCCTGCGCCAGGAGCCTTGCTCTTGCCGTCAGCTCCCCGTGGTAAAATACGACCGCCTCCACCTCCAGAGAGGACATATCTGCCTCGCAGGTCCCGGCAGCTTCCGCTGAGCCTCCATCCGCCCCGCAGCCATTCTTCCGAAAATGCTCCAGGTTCAGGGAGACCTCCGCCTCGATTTCATTTCTCTGCAGATCCGGCGTCAGCTTCACCCGCTCCAGATAGGCCTCCGGCACCCATTCCATCCAGACCGTCTTCCAGATTCCGGTTGTCTGCACGTACCAGCAGGCAAAATTCTCCTTCATCCAGCGCTGCTTGCCGCGCGGCTGCTCCCGGCCAAGAGAATCCTTCACACAGACGACAATGCGATTTTCTCCGGCACAGATGCTGTCTGTGATGTCGAAGGAAAACCGCTCATAGCCGCCCCTGTGGCTTCCCGCCTTCTTCCCGTTGATCCAGACCGTGGTCTCGAAATCACTGCCATCAAAATGAAGAAGCAGCCGCTTTCCGTCCGTTCCGACCTTCTGTCCGCCGTCCTGCTCCGGGGCATCTTCCATTCCGTTTTTCTGTCCGCCGTCCTGCTTCGAAGGATTTCCCGCAATGAAGAAGCTCTTTTCATACCATACACAGGAATGTACCGTCTCGTCCCCGATGCCGCTCGCAGCGGTCTCATAGGTAAAGGGAACCTGGATTTCCCGGACTCTGTTCACCGGAAGTCCGAGGGCCGGACAGTCCGCCCCGCCTTCCCCGTTGTCATCGAAGCAAAAGCTCCATGCTCCGTTCAGATTGATCCACTCCTTCCGGACAAACTGGGGCCTTGGGTAATCCGGAATATAACATGCTGCTCCATAAATCTCGTTCAACGCTCTCTTTCCTCCTGCTGCCGTTCCAGATATAACGTGACGATTTCATACGGACGAACACACAGTATCACCCGTCCACCCTCTGCGGGAAGCGGAAGGCCGGGATACTCATGGCTGCTCTCCTTCGAATCCCCGTCCGGATTCTCATCCGCTCTTTCATCCATCCTGACGCGGAAGACGCGGAAATTCTCTGCAAAGCAAAGGCTCACCTTCTGCTGCCTGCCCCACGCCTCATAGCCGCGGCAGATGATTCCCTGTCCGTCCTCCGACTGCTTGATCGTCTCCAGAACAAAGCCCTCGGAATCTGACTGAACAAAGGAATAGCTTCCTGCTCTCTCGCCTGCAAAAGCCACGGGGCCTGCAGGCGCTTCCATCCCTGCAAGCGGAATCGCCTTCATCGGCTCATTCAGGCGGCTCGCCTCCCGGATCACATGACCGCTCCGGAAATCCCCCTCATGCGGATACAGGGAATAGGTAAATTCGTGCACGCCGGTGTCCGGATCCGGGTCCGGATACGTGCCGTTTCGAAGAAGACTGAGGCTCAGCACATTGTGGTGCACGCTGCAGCCGTACCTGCAGTCATTCAGAAGCGCAGCTCCATAGCCGGAGTCGCTCAGATCCATCCACCTGTGTGCACAGACCTCAAACCGCGCACGATCCCACGACGTATTCTCCGTTGTCGGCCGCTCCACATTTCCGAACGGAATGTCGAAATTCGCGCGGAAAGAAAATACCTTCACCGGGAACTGCACGCGCACAAGAAGCTGATGCTGTCTCCAGTCCATCCGCGTCCGGAAATCAATCCGTTTCGTATGACGATAGAAAATCACATCCTGCTCCAGTACAGATTCCATAAAACGCCGCCGGATGTGAAGCACCGCGCGCACCGGCCCATTCTCCGAAAGCTCGCAGGACTCTGCCGGATCCAGCGCCCAGAATTTCTCCCGATAATAGCTCTCCACATTCCAGTTCTCATACTTATCCGGCCGGTCCTCATAAGCAAGAATCCGGTTTCCGGCGCAGTGCTCCGCTTCTTCCCGACATTCCGGAAAAGCACTGCCGATCACCTCTCTGCCCGCCAAACGGTCATACAGCCGAAGAAGCTCTCCCTCTTCGTTCATACAAACCTCGTAATAATCCGTGCGGAAGGAGAGCTCCCCGCTCTGCGGATCCTTCCGGAAATCGGAGATGACAGCCGTCTCGTCGGCCGTTTTCTCTTCTCCTGCTCCCAGAAGTCGATATCCCTTGCAGGGCACATCCCGGAAAAGATACAGCCACGTATTCTGCTTCGTCTTCTGACGGAGCGCCTCGCTCTTCAGCTCGAAGGAAAGCTCTGCCGCATCCTCTCCGGAAAAGCTGCTCATGTTGAAAACAGCAGCCCCCGCCAAAGGCTCCTGCGCATTCTCACGGTTCTCTGCAGCGCAGCCCGCCCCCTTCAGAATCGCAGCAAGTGCCGCCGCGTTCAGCTTCTCATTGGATGCCATGATCTGCGCATACTCGCGGTCCGACTGCTCATAAACCTCATGAATGGAAGAGCCCGGAAGAATATCGTGAAACTGATTGCGAAGAAGGAGCAGCCAGCTCTGATCCAGCTGCGCCTTCGGATAGGCAAAGCCGTTCCCTGCCAGAAAAGCCAGCACAGAGAGAAATTCCGTCTGCAGCATTCCGATCTCCGCCTTCCGGTTATTGCGCTTTGTTTCCGCCCGGGACGTATACGTTCCGCGGTGGTATTCCAGATACAGCTCTCCGTCCCATTCGGGAAGGAACCTTCGGTCCATTCCTTCCTCCAGCTGATGGAAGAATTCGCGCAGACTGCTCTGCTGCACCCGCGGCACTCTGGCGATGGAATGCTCCATCCGTCTGCTCTGCTCCAGCATCTCCCTGGTCGGGCCGCCGCCTCCGTCTCCGAAGCCGTACAGCGTCACAAGGTCTGCCGTCAGATTCTTCTGCTGATACCTCTGCCAGGTTCCCATCAGCTGATCCGGATTCTGACGGCCGTTGTAGGTAGTTTCGCGGTCGCGGATTCCGGCATGGCCCTCCGAAGGATCGTAATCTCTGGTTGTCACAAGCTGTGTCAGAACCGGTGATCCGTCGAGACCTCTCCAGAGGAAGGTATCATACGGGAATTTGTCCGAATCGTTCCAGCCCATCTTGGTCGTCATGAAGTACGAAAGGCCAAAGCCTCTCATAATCTGCGGAAGCGCAGCGCTGTATCCGAAGACATCCGGAAGGAACAGCACCTCCTGCTTCCCCGCATGCAGAACCTCTTCAAAATAACGGGTTCCGTAAAGAAACTGTCGGACCATGGATTCCCCGGAGATCAGGTTGCAGTCGGGCTCAAGCCACATGCCGCCCTCGGCCTCCCAACGGCCCTCCTGAATTTTCTTCCGGATCTCCTCAAAAAGGTCCTGCGCATCCTCGCGGACGAACTCGTACAGTTCCGGCGTGCTTGCCGAAAACCGGTACTCCGGATATTCCTTCATCAGATTCAGCACCGTCTGATAGCTTCGAACCGCCTTCTGCCTTGTCTGACGGATCGGCCATTTCCAGGCAACATCGATATGGGTATATCCGATGCTGTGGACCGTGACCGGAGCCTCTTTTCTCGAATCGTAATAATTCTCGCGAAGGGACTTGTCCGCCAGTTCGACCGAATTTCGAAACGCCGCAGAGCCGGTATCGCGCAGATCCAGAAGGCAGAGCGCGTCATAAATGGCCCGCTCTCCCGCAATTTTCTCCGGATCACCCTCCGCAAGAAGCTCACAGGCATCAAACAGAACCTTGACATCATAGTAAAGCTGCTGCACCGCAGGATCCGGTACAACGGCCTCCAGATAGAAATGAAGGCTCTTTCTCGCCTGATTGGAATAGGCATAGAAGGCCACCTCCACAGGCTTCCCGCCGCAGCACTCCTCAAGCAGCATGTCCTGATGATTCATGTCCATGGAGGCCGTTCGCCTCCCGTTCAGAAAGCCGATGATCTGCGGATTGTCCGTATCCCAGATGTCCACGGCCCCCGTTCTGGCAAGCAGATACAGCGGCTTCCCCGGAATCCCCGCATTCTCCGGAACCTCTGCACGAAACCAGAAATGCCGGTCCGCACCGCCCCAGGTCTCATCCGTTTCGAATTTGCGGAACGTAAACCCGTCCGCACAAAAACGATCGGGGCAGCTGTAATCCCCGTCTGCAATCTCAATTTCAGACAGCTCTGTTCTCTTTAACCGCATAGAATCCTTCAGCGCAGGAAGGATCGCTCTGATATACTGATCAATGTGTTCCATAATCCCCTCTTTCTGCCATTCCCACAGCATATATCATTTTATACTACCCGAACCGACTATGTTTTACAATTGTCATGCAAACTGTATAATTCTTTTGTTCTATAATACCTTTAACGGAATCGCAATACGGAAAACGCAAACCGGGAAAGCACCAATCGAACCCCCGGGAAAATAACATAATAAAAAGCGAGGGTCTGTCACATGATTATCAGCTCATATTACTCTGCAGCAAAATACGGTGCCGCAGGAGATGGGAAGACCAATGACGCGCCTGCCATCCAGCACGCGATCGACGACTGCCATGCGGCCGGCGGCGGAACCGTTCTTCTGGAAGGCGGTCATACCTATTACTCCTCTTCCCTGACGCTCCGAAGCAATGTCAACCTGCATCTGGAAAAGGGAGCCGTGCTGAAGGCCTCCTCGGAGCTGGATTCCTATTTTCGCCCGAACAAGGAGAAAAAGGACGAAGGCATAAACCGTGTCGGAACTCCGGTCACGCTCAAGCCCTCCTATGTCTTCCTCTACGCAAAGGATGCGGAGAACATCTCCGTTTCGGGAGAGGGCACGATCGACGGAAACTATATGGCCTTTGTCAGACGCGTCAGCCCTTACTATGTCACAGGAGATTTCTACCCGCGCCCTACCATGATCTATGCAGAGCACTGTGACCACAGCGTCTTCCGGGACATCACACTGACCGGTGCGCCCTTCTGGACGCTCCACATTGCGGGCTGCAATGACGTCGGCGTTTTTCAGCTGCGCATCCGGAATCCTCTGGACACCGCAAACTCCGACGGCATCGACGTCGACCACTCGAGCAACGTCCGCATCCTCGGCTGCCACGTGGAATGCGCAGATGACACCATCTGCCTGAAAACTACGGCGGGGAATCAGGAATACGGCCCCACCGAGAACGTCATCGTCAGCGACTGCACACTGATCTCCACCTCCGCTGCCATCAAGATCGGCACCGAGGGAGTTGGCGATTTCCGAAACGTTCTCGTGCATCACTGTATCATTTCCCGCTCCAACCGCGGCATCTCCGTCCAGATCCGGGATTCCGGAAATGTCCGGAATGTTGTTTTCTCGGATATCATGATTCAGACAAGACGCTTTGCGGACTGCTGGTGGGGAACCGCGGAGCCGATCGCCGTGACCTCCCTGAATCGCGATGACGAAACCGTCTCCGGCAGTATTTCGGAGGTGCGCTTTGAGAACATCACCTGCTGCTCGGAAAACGGGGTTCTGATTGCTGCGGATGATCCGAACAAGATCCGGGATCTGACCTTCCGGAATGTCGACGTCACGATCTGCAGCCGGACGAAGTGGCCCAAAAACCAGTACGATTTCCGCCCGGGAATCCGGCAGGGCGTGGAGGATATTCCGACCGCAGGCTTTTTCCTTCGCCGCACGGGGAAGGTCACCTTTGACCATTGCCGTGCCCGCGCGGAGGATGGCATTTCGCTGGATGGAAGGGAGTTTGTCAGGGAACAGGAGATCCAATGAACATATATGATATTGCAAAGCTTGCCGGCGTTTCGATCGCCACGGTCTCCCGGGTCATGAACGGAAGCGACCGTGTCAGCGAGAAAACCCGGCAGAAGGTTCTCTCCATCATCGAAGAGGAAAGCTATACGCCGAATATTTTCGCAAAGGGACTTGGTCTGCACACGATGCACACCATCGGTATCCTCGTTCCCACCATTTCGGACATGTACATGTCGCGTGCAGTCTCCTATCTGGAGGAGGAGCTTCAGGAATTCGGCTACGACTGCATTCTCTCCTGCAGCGGCTTTGAGCAGGAGAAAAAGGCGGCCCACGTGCAGCTTCTTCTCTCCAAGCACATCGATGCCCTGATTATGATCGGCTCGAACTATGCCGGAGAGGGCAGCAGGCGGGACACCGAATACATCCGGAAGGCGGCGCTTCAGATTCCTGTTTTCATCATCAACGGCACAGTAAGGGGCGACAACATCTACTGCTACGTCAGCGACGACAAAAGGGCCGTGGAGGAGGCGGTGTCTTCTCTGATCGAGAGCGGACGCCGCAGAGTTCTCTTCCTCACGCAGTCCGATACCTTCAGCGCCGCGCAGAAGCTGGAGGGTTACCGGAGAGCACTTTCCCGCCATGACATTCCCTTCGACGACCGGCTGGTTGTGCATGTTCCGAATCACGTCCATGGCGTGCTGAGCGTCCTGCTGAATGATGTTTCCGAGGAATTCGATTCCATTCTCGCAACCACCGATATTGTTGCGGTCGGCGCGGTAAAATATGCCGCGGCGCGCTCTCTTCGCATTCCGAAGGAGCTCTCCATCATCGGCTACAACAACACGCTGATGGCTCTTGGCTGCGAGCCGGAGCTTTCGAGCATCGATAATCACTGCGACACCTTATGCAAAACCGTCGTGCAGCACCTGCTCGCCGTTCTTGCAGGCTCCGGGGAGGAGCCGAAGAAGCTCACCATTGGCTGCGAGCTCATCAAACGCGGCACAACAGATTTCTGATAAACGCGGCACAACGGATTTCTGATTCTTGACATTATTTTCTGCACTGCTATATTTGGAATGTAAGCGGTTACAATTAGGACAGGGCGGGTTTTCCGCCGGAAAGGACCAGAGCACAATGAACGCTTTTATGGACAAGGATTTCATGCTCCACAATGAAACAGCCAGGCACCTGTTTCATGATTACTGTGAGGAGCTTCCGATCATCGATTATCACTGCCACATCCCGCCGAAGGAGATCTATGAGGATCGCCGCTACAACAACATCGCAGAGGTCTGGCTCGGCGGCCGCGGCGCAGACGGCACGTATTTCGGCGATCACTACAAGTGGAGAGTGATGCGCTGCAACGGCACTCCCGAGAACCTCGTAACCGGCGATGCAGAGCCCTATGAGAAGTTCCTTGCTTTTGCAAAGGCTCTTGAGATGTCCATCGGCAATCCGATGTACCACTGGAGCAATCTGGAGCTGAAGAAGTATTTCGGCATCGAGGAGGCTCTGACTCCCGAGAATGCAAAGGAAATCTGGGACAAAACAACCGAGCTCCTTCAGAATGACCCGAACCTGACTGTTCGCGGCATCATTCGTCAGTCCAATGTTGAGTTCGTCGGAACCACCGATGATCCGATCGATTCCCTGGAGTGGCATGAGAAGCTTGCGCAGATCCCGGATCTTGGCTTCAAGGTCTGCCCGTCCTTCCGCCCCGACAAGGCCGTGAATATTCAGAAGGAGGGCTTCGCCGACTACATGACCAAGCTTGCCGAGGTCGTTGGCCGTCCCATGAATCACATTTCCGATGTCATCAGCGCGCTGTACGAGCGTGTTGATTTCTTCAAGGCTCACGGCTGCCGCGCAACCGATCACGGTCTTGACTACGTTCCCTTCGCTGCCTGCGATGAGGCAGAGGCTGACCGTGTCTTTGTAAAGGCGATGGCCGGCGAGAAGCTGACCCGCGAGGAAGCGGATGAGTACCAGACCTATGTCCTCCTTGCCCTTGCGAGAAAGTATCACAAGGAGAACATTGTCATGGAGATTCATTTCTCCTGCACGCGCAACAACAACAAGAAGATGTACGGTCTTCTCGGACCGGATACCGGCTACGACATGATCGCGAAGTCCACCTGCTACAATCAGCTGGCAGAGCTCTTCTCCGCCCTGGAGGAAACCGGCGAGCTTCCCAAGTGCATCGTCTTCTCTCTGGACGAAGCAGATCTCAACCAGATTGCAACCTGCCTTGGCTGCTTCCAGTCCGATGAGGTTCCCGGCAAGATGCAGCTCGGCGCCGCATGGTGGTTCCTGGATACCAGAGACGGCATGGAGGCACAGATGAAGTCGCTCGGCAATCTCGGCGTTCTCGGCAATTTTGTCGGAATGCTGACGGATTCCCGCTCCTTCCTCTCCTACACCCGTCACGACTACTTCCGCCGCATCATGTGCAACCTGATCGGTCAGTGGGTAGAGGACGGCGAATATCCGAACAACGAGGCTTCCCTGAAGAAGATCGTGCAGGGCATCAGCTGCTACAACGCAGAGCGCTACTTCGGAATCTGAACCGAATACAACAGGATCAGCAAGGTCTGACCTCATTCACAATACAACAGGGTCAGAAAGGTCTGACCTCATTCACAAAAAGACGCGGAGCGCGGCAGCCGGTGATGGCTGCTGTGCCTCGCGTTTTTGTTTTTGTGGTGTCTGGTGGCGCACCACTTTTCAAATATTCCAATTGCTGACGGAATTGTTCGGTTGTTTCCTCTGTATTTCAGATGCGGAACGAAACGGTGAAAATCGTCCCCTCTTCCCGGCTGCTCCGGGCGGTGATTTTCCCTCCGAGCCGCTCTGTCATCTCCCTTGTGATGGCAAGCCCCAGTCCAAAGCTCCCGTCCTTGCTCCCGCGGCTCTTGTCGCTTCGATAGAACCGGTCAAACACATGCGGAAGATCCTGCTCCGCAATGCTGCTTCCGAAATTCTGAACCGAGAGCACGGCATTTTTCTTCTCGCAGACAAGCGAAAGAAGGACCCGGCCGCCTTCCGGTTCATACTTCAGCGCATTCTCCAGAAGGCTGCTGACAATGTGAAGGAGGTCTTCCCCGCTGCTGCAGAGCATGCAAGACTCCGGAAGCTTCGTATCCAGCACCACCTTCTTCTCGTATGCCAGTGACTCCAGCTCCAGAGCTGCCTTCCACAATAAGTATGTTCAAAGCTCTCTCCTCCCGGTCTCATCCTCCCGGCTTCTTCCTCCCAGCTTCTTCCCCCCGGCTTCTTCCCTTCATGATGCTATTTTACGCAGAATTCTGAAAGAGAGCTGAAAAGATTTGATTTCGAGCCGCGCGCTGAAAACAAATTCTTTTGGCGGGGAAGAAATCAGCGAGGATGAATCATCCCTTGAAGAGAGTTTCTATCCGCAGGGATGAAATCAGCGAGGATGAATCATCCCTCGAAGAGAATTTTTATTCGCAGGGATGAAATCAGCGAGGATGAATCATCCCTGAGAGAGAATTTTTATCCGCAGGGATGAAATCAGCCGAGAAGAATCATCCTTGAGAGAGATTTTCTATCCGCAGGGATGAAATCAGCCGAGATGAATCATCCCTGAGAGAGATTTTTCATCCGCAGGGATGAAATCAACCGAGAAGAATCATCCTTGAGAGAGATTTTCTATCCGCAGGGATGAAATCAGCGAGGATGAATCATCCCTGAGAGAGGATTTTTATCCGCAGGGATGAAATCAGCCGAGATGAATCATCCTTGAGAAAGAGTTTTTATCCGCAGGGATGAAATCAGCATTGCCAAGGGCCCGCGTTCTCGGAATTGCCCTCGGATGAGATTTTAAATCCCACAACTTTTAAGATTGCCCCATCCTTTTCAGCACTTTTTCAGAACCGTGTGGATAATGAGTACCATTCTCCCAAAGGAGAAGCACACAAGGAGGTACCCTCAGGGAAAACTATCAGGCTGTCTTCAAGCGAAAGGAAATCAAATATCTGCTGAGCAGCGAGGAACGGAACGCTCTCCTGCCCATCCTGGAGGCCCACATGGCGCCGGATGCTTTCGCCCACAGCAGCATTTCCAATCTGTATTACGACACTCCGGATTTCCGGATGGTTCGGCGTTCCCTGGAAAAGCCGATGTACAAAGAGAAGCTCCGCCTTCGCAGCTATGGAACGCCAGAGAACACCTCAACCGTTTTTCCGGAAATCAAAAAGAAAGCAATGGGAATTGTCTACAAGCGAAGGATCAGCCTCCCTTATCAGGAAGCCGTCTCCTTCCTGTCCGGGCAGCAGATTGCTTCCACAGATACGTGCGACGGAACGACGCAGCAGATTGCTTCCACTGATATGTGCGACGGAACGACGCGGCAAATCCTCCACGAGCTGGACTGGATGCTGGCTTCTTATGAAAACCTGTCCCCAAGGGTGTTCCTGAGCTACGAACGGGATTCGTACAAGGGAATCTCGGACCCCTCCCTGCGCCTGACTCTGGATCAGGATATTCTCTTCCGGACAGACCGCCTCGATCTTCAGGAGGGTGCCTTCGGAGAAGCCATTCTCCTTCCGGATCAGACGCTGATGGAGGTCAAAATATCCAATGCCGCGCCCTTATGGCTTGCGCAGGCACTGTCGGAGATCGGAATTTTCCCGGTGTCGTTTTCGAAATACGGAAGGGCCTATGAACGAATCTGCCGGGATCCGCGTTGGCGCAAAGAAATGAATGGACACACAGAGAGCGATGCACATACAAAGATCAAGGGACACGCAGAAATCGATGCACACACAAAGATCAATGGACACGCAGAGATCGATGCACACACAAAGATCAATGAACACACAAAAGAAATGGAGATGAAACGATATGCTTGACGGAATATTTGCTACTCTTTATACATCCACAGTCACCAAGACCGCTTTTCTCCTGAGCAGTACGGTTTCCATCGCACTTGGCTTTGGGATTTCTCTGGCTTACCGGAAAATCAGCAAGGATCCGGGCACAATGACCTCGGCGCTGACGGTGCTCCCCTTTCTGGTGCAGCTGGTCATTCTTCTCGTAAACGGCAATCTGGGGGCCGGCGTTGCGGTTGCAGGCGCCTTCAGTCTGGTCCGCTTCCGCTCGGTTCCCGGGACCGCGCAGGACATCATGGCAATCTTTCTTGCCATGACCACAGGCCTTTGCTGCGGCATGGGCTATGTCCTTCTGGCCGTTCTGGCAGCTGCTGTAACCTGCCTTATTTTCTTCCTGCAGAAAGCCCCCGAATTGGACCCCGCAGACCGTGACATCCGGGTCGTCGTCCCGGAGAACCTTGATTATGCAGATCTGTTTACCGATCTGTTTGGTCGTTACACCACCGCCTCCCAACTCATTCATGTCAAAACCGTGAACATGGGAAGCCTCTACAGCCTGCACTACCGTGTTACACTGAAAGACACCACTCTTGAAAAGGAGCTGCTTGATTCCTTGCGATGCCGAAACGGCAATCTGGAAGTTTCAAGCGGCCTTCCCGCAGACGACAGACAGGAGGTGAAGAACTTATGAAGAAAATAAACGGCAGATTCGCATCTGTACTCACCCGGACGCTGACTGCTGCACTGATTCTGAATCTGCTGACCGGCTGCTCCATGTCCGGATCGCAGGGTGCATCGGCCTCTCAGAATGCTTCCAACCCCCAGAATGCTTCCGAATCTCAGGATGCGTCCGCTTCAGCGAAAACAGATGCTGCCTCCGACGCCAAAGACAGTGCTTCCGATGCGTCCGCTTCAGGAGCAGCTGTTTCGGGAACATCTGCGAATTCCGCAGAAGATGGCATCAGCATCCGCTTCTCCAACGATGGCATCACCGCAGCGGACGACTCGGGACTTTCCATTGATGGTACCTCCCTTACCATCACTGCCGCAGGTACCTATCTTCTGTCCGGTAACTGCGAAGACGGCAGCGTGAAGGTGCAAAAGGGCACCACCGGCGTTGCCCTCGTACTGGACGGCCTGACACTCTCCTCCCAGACCACCGCTCCGCTGATCTGCGCAAAGAGCACCGGGGTTACCATCGAAGCTGCTGCCGGAACCGTAAACACACTCTCCGATACGGAGGCCAACAATGACGGTAGCAACGATTCCAATACAGAAAATGCTGTCATCAAGTGCAAGGACGGCTCGCAGGTAGTTCTCTGCGGAACCGGCGAACTGATTCTCCAGGCAAACGGCAAGAACGGAATCAAGTCCGGCGCCTCCACCGAGACAGAGGGCGATGCATCCCTCACCATCCGCGAACTTACGCTTACGATAGATGCCCCTGCCAACGATGCGGTAAATGCCGAATCCATTTTGAATGTGGAAAGCGGCACGCTTGAAATCTCCGCAGGCGACGACGCTCTGCACAGTGACGGCGAGCTGAACATCGGCGCGGATGGAACGGTTGGCCCTTCAATCTCCATCACCTCCTGCTATGAAGGACTGGAGGGAACGGTTGTCAACATTTTCTCCGGAGATATCGATCTTCAATCGACCGATGACTGTATCAATGCAGCCGACTCGGATCAGCCAAATGGAGACTTTCAGATTAACATCACAGGCGGCAGCATCACGGCTTCTACCAGCAATGGAGATGGCTTTGATTCCAACGGAGATCTGATCATTTCCGGAGGCAGCGTCGCCGTATGGACCGCGAACGCCGCAGACAATGAGCCCCTGGATGCAGACGGCACGGTGACCATCTCCGGCGGAACCGTCCTGGCAGCCGGAGAAAGCAGCGGGATGGGGATCCATCTGGAAGCATCTCAGCCCTGCGTCATCTTCAGCGGAGACTCCTCCGAAGGCGGTGGTTTCCGCCAGACCGCTCTTCTCACAAACGGAAGCAGCTTCTCCATCCTGTCTGATGATCAGACCACACTGTATTCCGCGGAAGCTATATGCAGCGCCTCCTATATCATCTTCTCATCACCGGACCTCACAGAAAGCGCAAGCTGCATGCTTTCCTCCGAAGATACGGAAACAACAAGCTCCGCACAGTCCGGATCCATTTCCACCGGAATGGGACGAAGAGGCGGCTCCAAGGGCCTTGAAGATTTCAAAAAAATTGACGGCCAAAGGCCTGAGGGAAAACGTCCGGAGGGCAATCCTCCCTCCGGGGAAAGGAACGGACAGCAGCCTGGCGGCAATCCTCCCTCAGGGGAAAACAATGAACAGCCCGAAGGAAATCCCCCAACCGAAGAAGGAAATGAACAGCCCGACAGTTCCCAAATCGATCAGGCAACTTCAAAATGATCGAAATTCAGGCTGGAATCTGAAAAATAAGGGTGGAAGCGATTGTGCTGCTTCCACCCTTGTTCCATCATTAAGGCAAGATGCCCATTACTCAAAGCTTTATCTCTACGCTTCTTATGCGATCAATCATCAATAACCAAATTCCTGTGCCCAGTACCAGACGCCTCCTGCAGTCTGATAAGCCGCCATTCCAACGGTTGTAAATTCACCGTTCACGATGTTGGCTTTATGCGTGGGCGATGCCATCCATGCACTTACAACACTGTTGGCATCCGCATAATTGTATGCAAGGTTCTCACCATACATCAGATTGCTGTCTACGGTCCACCAGTCCGTTCCGTTCGGTCTCGTGTGGGAGAAGCTCTGCTCGCATTCCTGTGCCCGAACCTGTGCATCCTTCGCCAGCCCGTCGCTCCAGACAAGTGCTGCCAGTCCAAGTGCTGCCCTCTGCTGATTGATCAGCGCCAGTGCCGACTGTGCCATGGTCACTCCGGCTGAAGTAGAAGCCTTCCCCGCAAGGGCGATCGCATTATCATCAATGTAGTGCTCCTCTCCCTCATCGGATTCCAGTCTGGTCACCGCCCCATCATCAAGCGAAGCGGTATCCGCAGCCTGCTCGGCCTTGCCACACGCGGTCAGCACCAATAATGATGCCGTGACAAGTGCGGTAATCATCGTTCTTACTAATTTCCTGCTCATGACTGTCACCCCTTTTCTTCCCATTTGGGAGAAACGCCCCTTCTTACAGAAATATCTTAACGCCGGAGAACGGAAAGTCAATCATTTTTAAGTGGTTTCGTAGTAAATTTCGAATGTTTTATGATTGTTTCAGCACTTCCAAAATAAATTTTCGGAGAATCGGGAATACTACTTTGTTTACGCATCGTTTTTCGTCTCCTGCAAAACAGCCAGCACACAGACAATGTCTGTATTGATGCAAATGGATTGTTTCGCAATGGCGGCGCGCCGCAGACAGGGCATTTCGATATCAGCTCCGTGGAGATTTTCATATTCTTTTGTTCCGATACCATTTTGCGCACGGTTTCCTCATTATCATATTGTGACAGGCTTTGGTGAAGCCATTTTAAGGCATAAACTTTGAGGGGCAAGGTGTTGATACCTTGCCCCTCGATCGTGTTTTTTATTTCGCTGATAACATATCTTCAGCTGTCAGAAGCTCCACATATGCTTCTTCACCATGTTGACAAATTCGCCGTTCGTCCGTGTCTTATAGAACAGATCCAGAACACTGTCGGTAGCTTCCTCACCGCGGGCCCCGATGAATGCCTTTCGGATCGTTGCCACACACTCCTGCTCATCCGGAGTAAGGAGCAGATCATCCCGGCGCGTTCCGGACTTCGCAAGATCCACCGCAGGGAAAATTCGGCGCTCGGAGAGCTTACGGTTCAGGATCATTTCCATGTTGCCGGTTCCCTTGAATTCCTCATAAACCACATCGTCCATCTTGGAGCCGGTTTCAATCAAAGCCGTAGCAAGAATGGTAAGAGATCCTCCCTCGCGCATATTGCGGGCTGCGCCGAAAAAGCGCTTGGGCATGTGCAGTGCCACCGGATCGAGACCACCGGAAAGTGTTCTTCCGCTGGAGGGCTCTGTCAGGTTGTAGGCTCTCGTCAGTCTCGTAATGGAATCCAGAAGAATCATGACATCGCGCTTGCTCTCCACCAGACGCTTTGCACGCTCGATGGTCATCTCCGCAACTCTCTTGTGGTGCTCCGGCAGCTCATCAAATGTGGAATAGATCACTTCCACATTCGGTCCCTCCAGTGCCTCACGAATATCCGTGACTTCCTCTGGACGCTCATCAATCAGAAGGATAATGAGGTGAATGTCCGGATTATTGGCCTTGACAGACTTGGCAACCTCTTTCATCAGAGTGGTTTTGCCGGCCTTCGGCGGTGACACGATCATTCCGCGCTGTCCCTTTCCGACAGGGCACATCAGGTCCATCACACGCATTGCGATGGATGCTCCGGGCTTTTCCAGCCGGATGCGGTCATCCGGGAAAATCGGCGTCATATCCTCGAAGTTATACCGCCGTTTGGACTCCTCCGGGTCAATTCCGTTTACCGACTTCACGAACAGAAGAGCCGAGAATTTCTCGTTCTGGCTGCGGATCCGGATGTTTCCTTCCACGATGTCGCCGGTCTTCAGATTGAAGCGGCGGATCTGGCTGGGTGCAACATAGACATCATTGTCGCCGGGCATATAGTTGCTGGAACGGATAAAGCCATAGCCATCTCCCAGCACCTCCAGAATGCCATGTGCCATCTCTCCGCTGTCCAGCTCGCGGTTCAGTTCATTCTTATGCACAATCTGCTGGTCCGGACGCACAAGTCCGCGCCGCGCATATCGTCCTGCAACCGCCTGCGACGGAGAAAAATCCGGTCTTCCCTGCTCAGACGCCTGGTTCCCGGCTGCACGCGCTGCATCCGCATTCCCAGCCAGACGTACTGCCTCTGAATTGGCATTTGCACGAACTGCCTCTGAATTTCCGGACGGACGTACCACTTCTGAATTTGCGTTTGCACGAACTGCCTCTGAATTTCCGGACGAACGTACCGCTTCTGAATTTGCGTTTGCACGTACCGTCCCCGGATTTCCCGCAGTTGCAGCCGCGCTCTCTGCCGGCTGCTGTCCTGCCAACTGCTGTCCTGCCAGCTGCTGTCCTGCCAGCTGCTGTCCTGCCAGCTGCTGTCCTGCGTTCGGATTCTCCATGGAAGCTGCAGTCTCCTGTACCTGAGCAGGTGCCATCTCCTGTGCGCTCTCTTGATAAGAAGATGCTGCAGATTCCGATGCGGCAGTCTGCATCTGTACGGGCGATTCCGTCTGCACAGCTTCTGCTGAAGCTTCCTTCTTCCTGGGACGACCCGCTCTTCTTTTCTCCGATGCCGGGCCTTCCTTTTCCTTTCGTCCTTCCCTGCCTTCCTCTTTACGAGCTCCGGGCTTGCGTCCCCGCCTTGCAGGTGCAGAATGCTCCCTCTCGCCGGCGCCCTCACGCTGTGCTCTGGCTGCTTCCCGCTCCTTCAGGACCTTCTCATCCTCTGCGCGGTCAAGCTCCAGCAGCTTCCCGACGATGTCTTCCTTCTTCACGCGTGCCGGAAGGCTCAGTCCGCGGCTGGCCGCAATTTCCTTGAGATCCTTGACCTGGAGTGACTCATACATATCTTTTGTCATTCTCATCTGTTTCTTCCTTACTGGTGTCGTTATATATGTGATGTGTTTGGTAAACAATAGAATTTCGGAATTAATACAAGAAAGTACTATCCGGCACCATCCGGTGCGGGTACTGTGATCGTCCGCATTCAAAGCCTCTGAATTTCAAAAGAAATGCGGCGTAATAGATTGAAACAATTATAATTCGACAGAAATTAAAATGTCAACGGATTCCCGCAGTTCCAGGCTGCCTGTGTTTTCTTTGCATTCCCACAGTTCCAGGGATTCCCGCCGACCGAATGCATCCTGTTTTGATGAAATTTTCTCCCCGGGATGATTCCCGCCGACCGAATGCATCCTGTTTTGACAAAACTTTCTCCCCGGGATGATTCCCGCCGGCCGAATGCATCCTGATTTGATGGAATTTTCTCGCAGGGATAATTTCCGCCGACCGAATTCATCCTGATCTGATGAAATTTTCTCCCAGATAATATGAAGTGACCTCACATTTGTAGCATCGTGGATTCGCCATTAT
>ERZ1026872.241-NODE-241-length-17891-cov-8.963725_pt1 | contig 17891 bp, 22 predicted proteins | sample MGYA00380166_ERZ1026872 | MGnify/ENA primary metagenome ERZ1026872 (study PRJEB33269, sample SAMEA4719802) | human gut metagenome | biome: human-associated habitat; feature: organic feature; material: feces | place: Cameroon | collected 2013-10 ... | reverse complement strand
GCTTTTCTCTCGCGCGCACGTGCGCGCGGGAATTGTTGTGATGTTGCACAAAATTTGACGAAAGGATGATTCCATGGTGAAAACGGCAAAACCGCCCTCTCTTGCTGCGGCTTGCAAAAAGTACAGCAAAGAATTGAAGGAAATCGAGGATGCGGCGAAAGCGGCGAACTGCGACACAAACTTTTTGTACCGCTCAACGCTCGACCGCTATCTTATTCTGATAGAACTTTTGGTAAAGGCAGAGGAGGACATAAAAAAGAACGGCCTGACCATCAAAAAAGTCACACCAAAGGGTGCCGAAATGGAAATCGCCAATCCTGCTATTCAGATCTACAACCAAACGGCCAGCGCGGCAAACTCCACCGTTTCGACCCTGCTGCGCGTTATCCAGCAGTTCAAATTTATGGTGGCGAATGCCGGTGAGGACGATGACCTCTAACATTCCCCCGGAGATTTTGGAGTACATCGAGCAGGTGGAGGCCGATAATCCTCGCGCCTGCCGGGAGCAGCATGCGCTTGTTGCGCTTGTGCGGCGCATTTTTGAAACAGAAAACGTTCATGTTGATACCGAGCGAATGCGGAAATATTTCCGCCTCGCCCGGTATTTTCCGTATGACCGGCTTTTTCCGTGGCAGACCTTCGCGCTGGGGCTGTGGTTGTGCACCTACCGCGCAGATAATACCCCCCGCTTCAAAACGCTGTTTGCAATGGTGGGTCGTGGTGCGGGCAAAGACGGCGTGATCGCCATTTCTTCGGCGGCGCTCATCAGCCCATACAACCCGGTCCCGCATTACAATGTGGACATCTGCGCCAACAACGAGGAGCAGGCCGTCACCCCCGTCAAAGATATCGTGGAAGCGCTGGAGAATCCGACCTGGGAAGCCAAATTGTCAAAATATTACTACCACACAAAAGAGATCCTTCGGGGCCGCAAAAACCTGGGCGAGGTCAAAGGCCGAACCAACAACCCGAAGGGCCGTGACGGTATGCGTTCCGGCGCGGTCATCTTCAACGAGGTCCACCAATACCAGAATTACGACAACATCAAAGTCTTCGTCACCGGCCAGGGCAAGGTTGCCGAGCCGCGCGTGGGCTTTTTTACGTCCAACGGCGACGTCAGCGACGGCCCGCTGGACGACTATCTTGCACGAGGCCGCAGGATCCTGTTTGAGGGCGAGGCGGATGAGGGCTTTTTGCCGTTCATCTGCTGCCTGGACGCGAAAGACCAGGTGCACGACGAAAACAATTGGTGCATGGCAAACCCATCACTCCCCTACCTGCCCCACCTGATGCAGGAAATTCGGGACGAGTACCGCGACTGGCGGGAGCGCCCGGAACAGAACGGTGATTTCATCACGAAACGCATGGGCATCCGGGATGGGGCCAAAGAAATCGCCGTCACCGACTACGAAAAGATCAGGGCCACCAACACCCCCCTGCCCGACCTGGCCGGGTGGAGCTGCACGGTGGGTATCGACTACGCCGAGTTGAGCGACTGGGCGGCGGTCAACCTCCACTTCCGGCGCGGCGACAAGCGCTTCGATATCAATCACGCCTGGATCTGCGCACAGAGCAAAACACTGACCCGCATCAAGGCCCCGTGGAAAACGTGGTGTGATATGGGCGTGTGCACCTATGTGGACGATGTGAGCATTTCCCCGTATCTGCTCACGGATTATATCCGGGATTCCGGGCGCATCTACAACATCAAAAAACTGGCGCTGGATAACTTCCGTTACACCATGATGGCCGAAGCGTTGCAGAGCATCGGATTTGACGCAAAGGACAAGACCCGCGTGAAGCTGATCCGTCCCAGCGACATCATGCAGGTGGACCCGGTGATCCAGGACTGCTTCGACCGAAGCCTTTTCACCTGGGGCGATTTGCCACAGCTGCGCTGGGCAGTCAACAACACCAAACGTGTGCGCAGCAGCCGCAGTCAGGGCGTGGATACCGGAAACTTCGTCTATGCGAAGATCGAGGCAAAATCCCGAAAAACAGACCCCTTTATGGCCTTGGTAGCTTCCATGGTCATCGAAACCGAGCTGGGCACCGGACAAGTTCAGCTCCCCAAAATCGGAGCAATATGCTGGTAAGGAGTTCAAACCATGTCATTTTCCGAAAAAGTAAAAGAGTTCTTCGGATTTCAAAAATCCGATGGGCTCAAGCTCCCCGCGCAGCATGTGGATGAGACCAATGTGCCCATCAACGCCTCGGCGGTAAAAGCCTCCCTTGCCGACTGGATGACCTGTTGGGAGGAATACCGCCTGCGGGATCTGGCGTTCAACTGCTGCGTGAACCTCATCGCAAAAGCGATTGCAAACTGCGAGTTCAAGACGTTCGAGCGCGGACAGGCCGTCAAAAAAGATTACTATTACATGCTCAACGTGGAGCCGAACGTCAACGAGAACAGCACGGCGTTCTGGCAAAAGGTCGTCTACCGGCTCTATAAAAACAATGAGGCGCTGATCCTTGCCACCCAGCGCGGCGGCATGCTGAATCTGGTCGTGGCAGAAAGCTGGACGAAGCCGGAATACTTTCCGACCGCGGAAAACATCTACCGGCAGATCCAGGTGGGCGATGAACCGTACACCCGCAACCTGAAAGAAAGCGAGGTCATCCACCTCGTGCTCAACAGCGCCGATGCAAAGGCGGTGGTGGATGCGCTCTATACCAGTTACAACAAGCTGCTGGAAGCAAGCATGAAAAATCACAGCTGGAATGCTGGCCAGCACATGAAAGTGCATGTTTCGCAGGTCAATTCCGGGCAGGACAATTTCGAGGAGCTGTTTGCGCAGCGGTTGAACCAGCAGTACAAGCCGTTCCTGCAAAATGATTTTGGCATTCTTCCGGAATTTGATGGTTACGACTTCCAGCAGTTTTCAGAATCAGGCAAGACCGGCGACACGCGGGATATCCGGGCGCTTGTGGACGACATTTTTTCTTTCACGGCGCGGGGGTTCGGCATCCCGCCTGTCCTGGTGCAGGGCGAAGTTGCCGGGATCAGCGACGTGGTCACGCATTGGCTCACCACCTGCATCGACCCGCTGGCGGCACAGATCAGCGAGGAGCTGAACCGCAAGCTGTATGGACGCCGGGTCTGGCAGCGCGGCGACCGTGTGAACGTGGATACCTCGACCATCCAGCATTTCGACATCCTGAGCAATGCGGACAAGATCGAAAAAATTGTGGAAAGCGCGGCATGGAGCATCAACGAGCTGCGTGAAAAGGTTGGAGATTCCGCCATTACAGAGGACTGGGCAAACATCCACTGGATGACCAAAAACATTGCAACGGTCGAAGCCATTGCCCGCAATGCCGCGACCGAAGCCAACCAAAAGGAGGACAAGAACAGTGCCTAAACCGTATTTTGATATGCAGCAGAGCGGCGAGGAAGCCAATATCTATATTTTTGGCGACATTACCAGTTTCCGGTGCATCGAAAATGATGTCAGCGCCTATCACCTGGCCAACCAGCTGGAGCAGGCCGGGAACCTTGCCGAGATCAACGTCCATGTGGACAGCTATGGCGGCGAGGTCTCGGAGGGCTTTGCGATCTACAACGCCCTACGGGCCAAAAACGCACAGATCACGACCTACGCCGACGGATTTGTGGCCAGCGCGGCCATCTACCCGTATCTGGCCGGTACGCAGCGCATCGCCAACAATGTGAGCGCGTTTTATTTCCACCCCGTTATTGGCGGCACCTACGGATATTCCGAAGACCTCCGCGAGGCTGCGGATGAACTGGACAAGCTGACCGAGATCGGCCTGGGTGCGTTTACAAACGCGGGCATGAAGGAGCAGGCGGCGCGGGACCTCATCAACAGCAAAACGTGGTACAGCCCCGAAGCTGTGCTGGAAATGGGCCTTGCCACCAGCATCCAGAAAGGTGCGCGCGGCGACGAGGCCACCCAGAGTGTGCACGACATGCTCATCCGTCAAACGCTGGCCGTTCCCTCCCCGGCACCCAAAAAGCCGCCCCAGGAACCGCCCGCTCCATCCCAGAACAACCTGCTGAGCTTGTTTTCGAAGCTCTGACCAAACCGTAAAGGCGTGTCCAAACTGGACACGCCTTTTTGAATATTAAAAAGGAGACAACAACATGAATCTGAAAGACATGTACCAGAAGAATCAGAAACTGTCTGATCTGCGCCAGCGGCTGGCCGCTGCCATCAAGGACAACAAGCCCGACGAACTGTCTGACGTCTTTTCGGAGATGTTCCAGACCATCGGCGACATCAATGCGGAGGAGAACGAGGCCCGGCTGAACGGTCTGAAGCAGGAACTCGACAACTCTGCTCTGTATGCGCGCGGCATCCGGCAGCTGACCACGGAAGAGAAGGAATACTACCAGAAGATCAGCGACGCCATGCGCAGCGAGAACCCGAAGCAGGCCCTCGAAAACGTGAGTGTCGTTTTCCCGCAGACCATCATCTCCCGCGTCATGGAAGACCTGACCGAAAGCCATCCTCTGCTGAGCAAGATCCAGTTCACCCCGACCGGCGGCGCCATCCGGATGATGCTGAACACCGACGGCCGCCACAAGGCCGCATGGGGTAAGCTGTGCGCAAAGATCATCGAGGAGCTGACCTCCGGCTTTAAGGAAGTTGACGTCGGCCTGTACAAGCTCTCTGCGTTCATCCCGGTCTGCAAGGCTCAGCTGGACCTCGGCCCCGAATGGCTGGACCGCTATATCCGCGCCATCCTGGCCGAAGCACTCGCCAACGGCCTGGAAGACGGCATCGTGATGGGCGACGGCAACGACAAGCCCATCGGCATGATCCGCGATGTGAGCGAGAGCGCTTCCGTTGTCGGCGGCGCATACCCCGAAAAGGCCAAGATCAAGGTCTCGGATTTTGACCCCACCACCATGGGCAAGCTGGTCGCTCTTCTGGCCGTCACCCCGAACGGCAAGGATCGCAATCCGGATGACCTCATTCTGCTGGTCAACCCGCAGGACTACTACGAAAAGGTCATGCCCGCCACCACGATCCGCACCCCGGACGGCACCTATCGCAACAATGTCCTGCCCTACCCTGCCACCATCATCCCGGTTTCCGCTCTGCCGCGCGGCCAGGCTGTGTTCGGCGTGGGCCGGCTGTACTTTGCAGCCGTCGGCATGAACAAGGGCGGCAGGCTGGAGTATGACGACTCTTATCGTTTCCTGGAGGACGAGCGCGTCTACCTCATCAAGCTGTATGCCAACGGCTTCCCGGTAGACAACAATGCTTTCCTGAACCTCGACATTTCCGACCTGCGCCCGCTGCATTACAAGGTCGAGACCGTCACCTCTCCTACACCGTCCGCTGACGCCAACCTGGCCTCCCTGAAACTGGGCAACCTGACCCTGACCCCGGCCTTCAGCGCGACCACAGCCAGCTACACTGCAACGACCGATACGGCCTCCAATGTCATCACCGCCACCCCTGCGAACGCCGGTGCGACCGTGCAGGTCAAGGTCGGCAGCAAGATCGTTGAGAACGGCAAGTCTGCCACCTGGTCCGAAGGCTCCAACACTGTGACCATCAACGTGACGGCGGAAGACGGCACGACCACCAAGGCCTACACCGTCACCGTCACCAAGTCCTGACCTTATGACGACCGTATGGGATGGCATCCGGGACGTGCTGCTCCCGGATATCAAGACCTATCTCGACATCACATGGGATGACGACGCAGTGGACACAAAGGTCTGGAACCTCACCGTGGGCGGTATGTCCTATCTGGACGGCAAGATCGGCGAGCCACAGGACTACACCGCGCCCGGTCTGCACCGGGACCTGCTCATGGATTACGTCCGCTACGCCCGCGACGGCGCGGCGGATATCTTCGAGAACAACTACCGTCATCTCATTTTAGCAGCGCAGAACGAAAGGCGGGTGAGCGCTTATGCCGCGCAAAATGCCGACCAGACCAACGAATGACATCTCGCAGAACTTTAACGCTGGCGTTCTGGCCGTCTTTTCGACCGAGGACGTCGCCGATGTCGGCCACCAACCCAAAATCAAGCTGAAAAGGAAGCTCTCGGCCTGCTACGAAGAGCAGCGGCTCGGCATCAACCGGCTGTATCTCAGCCGCCAGAACCTCGCGGAGATCGTCCGCGTGGTGCGGGTGCCGCGCGCACCGGTGCAGATCAGCAGCCAGGACGTGGCCCGGACCGAAGACGGCCAGTATTATCGCATCGACACGGTTCAGGTGGTGGAAAACTGCCACCCGCCCTCGATGGATATCAGCCTACGGGCCGTCGAGGAAGATTTCGACGACCGCCTGAAGGAGGATGGCAAATGACGTGGAGCGAGTGCATCATCGCAGCCCATACAGCAGTCACCGACCAGGTGAGCCATGGCGGGCGGATGAAATCCAAGCGGTATTTCGTCTGGCAGGAAAGCAAGCCCCGCGATCTAATCGCGGACGGCATCCACTGCGAGCGCATCCATCGCGGCTCGACCAGCCTGTACACGCCCCTTGAGTTTGACCCATGGGCGGACCAATTTGAGCAGTCTCTTAACAGCCGCAGCAACATTGCATGGAGCTGCGAAGGCAAATGGCCGGATGAAGGAAATACCCGCATCTGGCACTACGAGTGGAGCTGGGAGGTGGTGGAAAATGGCGAAGATCACAGCACCGAAAGCATCTGAGTATATCCGCAATCTGAAGACGCTGGAGGACCACACAGACGCACTGTGCAAAATGGCCGTCTATGCGGGCGCGAAGGTCGCGGCGGATGCGATCAAGGCGGCGGTCGATAACATCACAGTCCACAATCTGCCCCCCGGAAAAACCTATTACTACCTGAAGGAAGAAGACCAAAAAGCGGGCGTAATGCTGGACGGCGTGACAAAGGCTCAGGCCAAGGGGCTCAAAGAGGGCCTTGGTATCGCCGTCATGGAGTACAAAGGCAAGGCATGGAATACTATAGTCGGCTTTAATGGGTACAACGACGTCAAAACCGAGACTTACCCCAACGGCGAGCCGAATGCTCTGATTGCCCGCAGCGTCGAGAGCGGCAGCACGATCCGCAACGCTACACCTTTTATTGCCCCCGCCGTTGAAAGCATCAAGAAAGATGCCGAAAACGCAATGAAGATCACGGTCGAGAATAAGATCGCGGCCTTGATGAAAGAATGATGCCCGGAAGGTGTCCACCGTGGACACCTTCTTCTTTTTTTATTTGGAGGAAAAAACATGCCTGATAATCCGAAAAGCATTGTGACGACCGGTTTTTCCAATATCCATGTCGCGCTGTATGCAGCCGACGGTGGGAACGTCACTTACACCGGCGTCCGCAAGCTGGGCCGCTCGGTGAGTATGAGCACCAATATCTCGACCAGCGACGATAACAATTTCTACGCCGACGACCGGCTGGCCGAGACCGAGACCGGATCTGCCTTCACGGACGGTTCCGGCACCATGACCATTGACGGCCTGAGCCCGGACGACGAAGCCTTCCTCATGGGTCTGAAAGCGGGCAACCCGGTGCAGGTGGACAGCAGCAACAGCGTTGAGACTCTGGAGTATGGTGCGGAGATGGAGCCGCCCTACATCGGCATCGGTGCCGTGAAAAAGGTCCAGCGGGACGGCAAGAGCTACTGGGGCGCCATGGTCCTGGCAAAATGCCGCTGCAAGGTGCCCGGTGACGACGCTACCACGCAGGAGGATCGGATCAACTGGCAGACCCAGGACATCGGCTTCACCATCATGCGGGACGACAGCGCGAAGAACCGCTGGAAGATCATCCCGAAGACCCTGTTCACGACCGAAAGCGCGGCAGTGGCCTTTGTCAAGAAAGCTCTGGGAGGCGAATAAACCATGGATTGGGAAAAGCTCGATTTTATCAAGAACGATGGCCGACTGTTCACCATTATCATTGAAGACGTGGTCTATCCCCTTTGCTTGACTGTTAAAGCCAGCGAGCTCATCGACAAGGAATTTGGCGGTGTGCAGAACATCGGCAAGATTTTGCAGGATCATGCCGAAAAAGAAGAAGTCACCGCGGTTATGCAGATTACCAACAAACTACTGTCCATCATGATTTCGGGCGGAATTTCCCGTTGCATGACCAAGGCAAAGATGCGCGGCGAAAAAATTCAGCTGCCTGTCGCACCGGAATCGGATGATCTGGACAACGTGTTCACCTACGAAGAAATGCCTGACATCCAGACTCTCATTTTTTCTGCACTGAATGGCGGCGCTAAGCGAAATGTGGAGACCGCGCCGGACAAGTCACCAAAAAACGTCGAAACAGCCACGTCGTCCAATTGAACACGACGTGGCTTGTCTACATGGGACGAAAAATTGGCATGAACGAAGAAGAAGTTCTTGCCTGTCCCCTGGGTGACTTGCTGGATTATATGGCGTGTATGCAGATCGAGAACGGTGCAGACCAGAAAGTCTATGCCGATCTCGATGCGCTGGCGGCGATACGATGAGGAGGTGGTAGCGCTTGGCAAGAACGGACATTGGCCCACGAATCAGCGTTGAGGGCGAAAGCGAATACCGCAAACAGATGCAAAACATCATCCAGCAGCAGAAGGAGTATTCCTCTGAGCTGAATCTTGTCACTGCACAGCTTGGAAAAAACGCCACCGCACAGCAAAAGGCCTCCTCCATTGCCTCTGTGCTGAAAAAGCAGATCCAGAATCAGGAATCTGCCCTTTCGGCACAAAACACGATGCTTCAAAAAGCAGTTACCAAATGGGGCGACGCCAGCAAAGAGGCATCCGGATTCCGCACTGCGATCAACAAGACCAGCGCCGAACTGGCAACCCTCAAAAGTCGCTTATCTGACGCGGAAAACGGTCTGGGCGAATTTGCGGACAAAACAAAAGATGCAGAAGATGCAGTTGAATCACTGAATAAAACGGACGCCGGTGCGAATACGTTTGACAACATCGAAAAATCCGTTGCAAAAGGTGAGTTGATCGCATCTGCATTTAAGACTGTCGGTAAAGCCGCTCTGAATGCGGCAATGGATGTCGCAAAAACCGGTATTGCTTATAATGCTCAAATCGAGCAATACCAGGTGGCATTTTCTAACATGCTTGGGAGCGAAACTGCGGCTGTTGAGCTTTTGGACCAAATCAAAGAGGATGCGGCAAAAACTCCTTTTGATACGCAGGGGCTTGTAAAGGCGAACCAGTATTTGATTTCAACCGGCGTCAACGCGGAATCGTCCAGAAAGACCATTTTGGCACTGGGCGATGCGGTCTCTGCCACCGGCGGCGGCAATGAAGAGCTGAGCCGAATGGCCCAGAACCTCCAACAGATCAAAAATGCCGGAAAAGCCACGGCGGCGGACATCAAGCAATTTGCCTATGCGGGCATTGACGTCTATGGCATTCTGGCCGACTACACCGGAAAATCCACGGAAGAAGTCCAGAAAATGACGGTCACTTATGACCTGCTGACTGCTGCACTCGAATCGGCAGCAGAAGAAGGCGGCCGTTATTATGATGCAATGTCCACCCAGAGCGAGACGATCAACGGCCAGTGGAACACTCTGAAGGATAACGCCACACAGCTTGCCGGTCTTCTCACTGAGGATTTGACTACCGCACTCGGAAAAGTCGTTTCTGGAATGAACGATATAACCGTTGCGGCGGCAGAAGCATACAAAACAGATGGATGGTCTGGACTTATAGGAGAGATCACTGGTTTATCTGATGTTGCAGACAGAGCGAAATCTTCTTTTGTCGGCTTAAAAGCTGTTTTTGATTCGTTCAAAAGTGGCGAAATCGGAATACTCCATGGTGATTGGGATTCTGTTTACTGGAACGCATTTAACAACAGCTACCAAAATAGGAAAGCTGGCGAAAAAAACGAAAAGTATTGGAAGGAATATGGCGAACGCTTAAAGAAACAGTATGGATTGGACAACAAGAACGAAACGCCAGCTGTTGCTCCATCTAATAATACAAGTTCCAGCAGCTCCCCCCAAAAGGCCGCTGCCGACCAGAAGAGGCTCGCCAACAGCGTGACCGAAACCAACACCCAGCTGTTGGAGGGCACCGGCAACATCGTCGGGGCCATCAAGCAGGTGACGGAAACCGCCGATAACACCTACAACGTCTACGACGGAACGACCAAGCAACTCAAAGGCACGACGCAGGAAACCGCCCAGACCGTCACCCGGACATGGACTGAAATGGTGGACGGCATCCAGAAAAACTACAAGCAGGTCGTCACCCTGTTGGACGGCGTGGAGCAGAGCAGCAAAACGACCGTTGAAAACGTCACGACTGCCGGAAAGACCGCGGTTGCCTCAAAGTCAGAAAAAATCTATGGTGTGGACGGCGTTGTCGGCGCTCTGGACCGGACGACCCAGACCACCAAGAAGATCGAACAAGTCATTGACCAGACGACCGGCGAGGTAAAAGAGAACGTTGTCTCTACGACCGATGTGGTGACGGACTCGTATACAGACATTGTGGACGGCGTCGCCCAGGCAGTCACTCGCACGACAACCTATGTCAACGGCATTGTGACCGACGTGCAGGAAAAGACAAACGGCCTGAAGACCGAGATCAAGGGCGTTCAGGGCACGGTGGGCAGCTTCTCGCAGTTTGTCCTCGACCTCGATACAAAACTGGGCGGTCTGGAAAAAGTTGCTTCTGATTTGAGCAAAAGTCCTCTGAGTAACTGGTTTTCTGATTTGTCGAAAGGCTACCGAGCAAGCGACAGCTTTTTTGACAACATCGACGTGCCCGGCCTGATTGTAGGAGGGCTTGTTTCAGCGGCTACGGGTTACATGAAGGGCGGCATACCGGGAGCGATTGCAAGCGCGGGCCTGTCCATTGTGGGCAACCTGATCGGGACAAATCTTTCCGGCCTGGCCAATGAGTCGAACAACTGGGGCGCAGACCTTGTCACCGGCATGGCGAACGGCATGAAAGAGGCTGGCGGACTTTTGGCCACTGCCGCAAAAGGGCTGGCCGAGACCGTGAAAAGTTTCCTGCATTTCTCCCGCCCGGACGTTGGCCCGCTGCGGGAATATGAGCAGTGGATGCCGGACATGGTCAAGGGTATGGCCAAAGGGATCACCGATAATGCCTATGTGCTGCGCGACGCAGTGCGCGGGCTGAGCGACCAGATGGAAACTCAGCTCACCTATGATGTGGGCCGGGCCAGCTCTGCGCTCACCACGGCTTACAACACCCGGCGCATCAGCATGGGAGGCGTCAGCATCAGCATCTACCCGCAGGAAGGGCAGGACGCTGAGGAGATCGCCCAGTACACCATCGAAAAGCTGCAAATGATGATAAATTCGGAGGCCTCCGCCAATGGAGAAGTACCTGTATTTTAACGGCCACAGCTCGGACGAGTATTTCTGCCACATCGAGCACAAGCCGGAGATCCCGGTCCCGGAAGCAAAATACGAGGAGTATGAGGTGCCGGGCCGAAACGGAAAGCTCCATGCTGACCTGGGCTATTACGACAATATCACCGTGACGTATCAACTGTATTTCCACGGCAAAAACCCGACGGCGGAAGACGCCCGCACCGTCAAGAAATGGCTGGCCGGAACGCCGGGAGCACATCAGCTCTCCGATGGATACGACCCGTCGTTTTTTTATTTCGCCACGGCCAAGCCGGGCAGCATCTCGAACATCCTCAACAAGTACGGCCGGCTGTCGGTGGATTTTGATTGTGATCCGCGCCACTTTCTCGTGTCCGGCTATCAGGCTGTGGCGCTGGAAAATGGACAGGCCCTCCTCAACCCGCTGGATCAGGTGGCACTCCCCTATCTGGAGATCACCGGAAACGGCGCAGAGGGAAAAGTTGTCGTCAACGGCGTGGAATTTGCCGCCATGCCCCCGGCAGATCGGGTGCTCTATGCCGACTGCGAAAACTGGGACGCTTACGTCACCGGCGGCACCAACGCAAACGCGCTTGTCGGCGGCACCTGGCCCACGCTGCGGCCGGGCGAAAATACGATCAGCTGGAGCGGCGGCGTGACCGGCGTGACCCTGACTCCAAGGTGGTGGACATTATGACGCCGATCTTACACGAGGCCGATGTAACCTCCATCGGCAATTACGGCTTGGGCGCGCTGAAAGACGCTCTGAGCTGCACCGTCAGCTGCGAAGAAAACGGTGCGTATGACCTGACCCTCATCTATCCGATGACCGGTCTCCATGCGGAGCTGCTGGCCGAACGCAGGCTCATCAGCGCTGCCCCGTCCCGGTACGAAAACCGGCAGCTGTTCCGCATCTACCGGATGACGCGGCCCATCGACGGCAAGATCCAAGCCTATGCGCATCACATCTCGTATGACCTCAACAACTGCATCGTCAAGCCTTTCACGGCTGCGTCGCTGAGCGAGGCCATCACAAAACTCAAGGCTGGAATCGTAGGAGACTGTCCGTTCGACATTTCGGCCAGTTACGATACTGCGGGCACGTTTTCGATCTCGAAGCCGATGACCGTCCGTGCGGCGCTGCTGTCCAGCAACAGCGACAACCTCGCCTCGGCCTACGACGGCGTCTGGACGTTCGACGGCCTGAGCTGTGTGCTGCGCAAAAAAGAGACCGTTGACCGCGGAGTCAAAATTGCATACGGCCTGAACCTGCTGGACGTCACCCAGGAAAAAAATATTGAGGACGTCTACACCCACGTCTATCCCTTCTGGATGAGCACCGAGAAAAACAAGTATTATGACCTGGAGCCCATCGCGGCTTCCAGCATCACCGGCTATCGGAAGATCTATCCGCTCGACCTCACCAGCTACTACCAGAAAGCGCCTTCGGACGCCAGCATGAAAAAGACGGCCAATGAGTTCATCCAGAAAAATGAGATCGGCAAGATCAGCGTCAGCCTGACGGTCTCTTATGTGCAGCTGGAAAAGTGTGTGGAGTACACAGGCTCCGGCCAGAGCGGGATTATCCTGCGTGGTGATACGGTCGAGGTGCGGTATCTGCGTTTGGGCGTGAGCGCCACGGCGCGGATCACCAAGACGGATTACAATGCACTGCTGGAGCGCTATGACTCCCTGCAAGTTGGCGACGCCAAAGAGCGCCTGGCCCGCACAACCATCCGGGAGCGCAGCCGCGTGACCACCACCAACGACCGGGCGGTGGATGCCAGCCGCGTGGCCACAGATTATATCGAGGAGAGCGAAACAGGCAGCATCAACTTCGGCGTCGGCGATCACTCGTATATCATCAACCCGGACGGTCTGGAATTTCGCGGGGTGCGAAATTCCAGCGTCATCTGGGACAACTCCGCCAATGCGTCGGGTGGTCTGGACGGCAATGTTTTTGTCCCGATGGATCTGGCAAGCTATGCGGTCGTTGCCGTTGGCTTCATCGACAACCTGGGCAGTATTTTTGACAGCAGCGTCATTGACAACAACAGTATCCAATGGGCGATCGCGCCGGTCAACGGAAAAAGTGTCCGAGCAACGTACACCTGGGACTATCCGCGCATCCGGGAATTTTCGGTCAGTAAAACCGGTGTCCAGTTTGGACCCGGTGGATGGCTGGAATCCAAAAAAGTAAATAATATCCCGGTCGGCGTGACGATGAACAAAAACAAAAAATGCTGCATCCCATATGTTGTGATGGGCTTTTTGTGATGGAGGAGTCTATGTATCTTATCACGTTCCGGCCTGACACGCGCCGGATCACATCGGCGGGCGTTATCAACCCCACTTACGCACTGACCACCCTGCCCGATGGGGCCGCATACTCTGACACACTTCCGGACGGAAATGTGACGGACTATCTGCTTTCCGAATCAGGCGATTTTATTTTGAGCAAGGAGGACAATGATGCGAGAGATCAAAATTGACTTCGACAACCCCGGTTTTCCGCAGCGTCTGGACGTTGTGGAGAACGACGCGCAGAGCCGCTTCTTCAAGGCCGTGCTGTACAAAGACGGCAAAGCATACACCGCGCCGTCCGGTGCAACGTACAGCATCATGTACCGTGGATTCGGCCCTCAGAATGAGGGCTGGTATGATACCATCAACGACGGCGCTGGCAAGCGGGCGGCCTGCTCGGTATCCGGCAACGTCGTCACCTGCGAGATCGCGCGTCAGGCCCTCCGCGTCCCCGGCCATGTCAGCGTCGTGCTCTGCGTGACCGGCAGCAATGGCTATATGCTCCATGGCTGGCCCATTGATTGCAACTGTCGCAATGACAGTTATACCGGCGGAACGTCGGTGGAGAGCTTCTTCTATATCACTCAGGTCACCAACGCGGACTGGACCTCGGCGATCAAGACCTGGGAAGAGCTCAAGAACATGATCGACCCCACCCTCTCCATCTCCGGCAAGGCGGCGGATGCGGCGAAGGTGGGGGAGGCGGTTGGGCAGGTAAAGGAAGATTTAATCGAAAAAGTTCCACTCGGTATCAATATAAAAAACTATCTTGATTCTGGAAGTATGACAGCGGGCGGATATGTTGATACAAACACTGGAAATATAATCAATTATGAGGATTGGTCGTATAGCAGTTTCATCGCTACCAAATCAGGCGCAACTCTTTGCACAATCGGGTGGGATTCCAGAACACAGCATTGGGAAATTAGAAATGCAACATATATTGGGTTTTATGATGCGAACAAAATTTTTATATCAGGATATATTGCAGAAGCTGGTAACACGTTCAATGTCCCACAAAATTGCTCGTACATGAGAGTGTCCCTTTCTACGAATGAATTAAACTTTTCTACAATGATTGTAGAGAAAGATATTTATGAAAAAATGACTTCGGTTGAAGACAAAATCCTATACGGAAATTTTGTTCCAACCGTCTATGACAAAGCAGGAAGAGAATATTCTATTATAAGGAATCCTTACTATGTAAAAAGCTATGATAAATTGTTTTTCAAATTTGATAGCATTGTTTTTTATAAAAATGGGGTTCAAGTTAATCTTGATTATGATTTTCAGTTATGGAAGGAAATGTTTCCCCAAAATTGGCAGGGATATCCGACCTCAAAAGTATCTGATTGTGTGTTTTTGAAGAGTGGTGAACTTTTTACTTTAGAGATTGAAACCAAAAAACCGAGACTACTCACGAGACCGTATTTTCTTGAAAACGCAGAAAAGTATATTTTGATTCTTGGATTTGACACAACGAATCAGTCGTATGGGCCGTTTGATACTCAGTATCGCTGCCTAAATGATGATTCGTATGAGCGGCAAATGTTTGAGAGCCTTTCCAACGAAACATTGAAAAAATTATACGCACAAGCAAATCCTGTATATAATGCGCTGAACGATGAAAATTTTTGTTTTGCTTGGTTGTCTGATAATCATTTGTATGGTTCTGTTGGGGAAGATGAAACGGATATGACAGACTTGGCAATCGGCGAAATTGATAAAACTCTAAATTTTGATGCTATTTTCAATACAGGAGATAGCATTCAAGAACGAGAAGGGATTTCAGGATTAAATGCGCTTAGAAAAATAGCAAACCGATTCGACCCTAATAAACTTGTTTTTTGTGAAGGGAATCACGACAGAAATGTTGTTTCGCCACGATTAACAAAAACAGAATTTTACAATGGTGTTTATCGACAAACTAAAAGTGAAAATATCGTGTGGGGAAGCAAAGAAAATGCGTATTATTATCGTGATTTTCCACCGTACAAAATCAGAGTAATTGTGCTTAATGTATATGAGCACATGTACGACAATGACAAATATGACGAAGGAAAGTGTGGATATTCAAACACACAGCTTGAGTGGCTGGCAAATACCGCGCTGCAAACGCTGGAAGGTTGGTCGGTTATTGTTCTGACGCACGATTCACCAATGGAGATGGATTATAATGGAGCGTCAAATCAAAACAATCCAAAACAGTTGATTAGCATTTTAGAGGCTTTTAAGGCTGGACAATCTGTAGAAGTAAAATATACCGATGAAAGAAATTCCGGTATATTTTCTGTCGATGTACAAACGTCTTTCTCTGCGCCCGGAGTATTGATTGCGGTGCTGTCTGGCCACGCACACTGTGATGACCAAAAAAAAGTTAATGGCATCAACTACATACAAATTGTGTGTGCATATATAGATGTCGTAAATGAGTATTCCGGTTACAAAAATCGGCCTGCATTTTCTAGCAAAGCATACGCTTTTGACATTGGCATTGTAAATACAGCCGAAAAATCTCTTAGTCTAAAGCGTATTGGATATGGCGATGACCGAAATTTCACTTTCTAAATCCACGAAAAAAGAAAGGACTGATATCATGCTCCCTATCATGGACGTATCCCGCTGGCAGGGCAGCATCGACTGGGACAAGGTCAAGGCAAGCGGCCTTGTCTCCGGTGTGATGCTCAAGACGGTATCCACCAACCGCAAGCTGAGCAAGCGCAAGGATGGGCTGTACATTGACCCGACCTTTGAGCGAAACTACGCCGAATGCAAGCGCGTTGGTCTGCCGGTTGGCGTATACTACTACACCTACGCCACCGATAAAGAGATGGCATACGCAGAGCTTGCCTTGCTCAAGACTGCCTTGACCGGAAAGACCTTTGAGTTGCCCATCAGCGTGGACGTGGAGGACAACAAAATCAAGAAGCTGTCCACGCAGGCACTGACCGACCTTGCCGCCTATGCGCTTGCTACGGTGGAGCGCTGGGGCTTTTACGCCATGCTGTACACCGGCCTGTACTTTGGCCGCGATAACCTGTATATGACCGGCGCTGCGCTGCGCAAGTACGATGTGTGGCTTGCTGCCTACCGCAGTAAGAAGCCTGAACCGGGCTGGCCGTTCGGTATGTGGCAGTACACCCGCAAGGGCAAGATTCCCGGCGTATCCGGTAACGTGGACCTGTCCCACGCATACAAGGACTACGCCGCGATCATCGCGAAAAAGGGGCTGGACCGGCTACGGGAGGTATAAGCCGAATGGAGAGTATCGCAGCCGCCCTCATTACCGGTGCAATCACGCTGATCGGCGTTCTGATTGCCAACAGCAAAAGCCAAGCCGTGACCGAAACCAAGCTGGAAGAACTGACCAGGGAAGTCCGGGCACACAACAATTTCGCCCAGCGCATCCCCGTGCTGGAAGAGAAGATGAAGGTCGTCAATCATCGCATTGCCGACCTCGAAGAAAAGGAAATGAACTAACACCATGACCAACAACAAAATTTCCGCTGGAACCATCGCCCGCACCGCGGTGCTCGCGCTGGCACTGACCAATCAGATTCTGAGCGCAACCGGCCATTCCCCGCTCCCCATCGAGTCGGCGCAGCTGGAACAGATCATCACCACCGGCATCACCGTCGTCGCTTCCCTCGTGGCGTGGTGGGAGAACAACTCCTTCACATCTGCCGCCATCCACGCCGATCACGTCCTCAATCAGATGCAGGGAAAGGAATAAGGAGAAAACACATTATGATTATTACCGGCATGGCAGAATATGAAAGCGTGTGCAAAAATGCACTGGTTGAGTGGTACAACGCGCACCGCGAGACCAAAATCACCCTCGAAAACGTCTTTGTGGTCTGGTCTTGCAAGACGCTCCAGAACTACAAGGCTCTACTGTCTACCACCGTGAACGGTGACGGCATCTATGCTGAGTACACCTACAACGGCGATAAGCAGGAGTTGTACGAGGATGTGTACAGCAAGCTGACCAATCGCTGCATCAAGCAGCTGTGAGGAGGATATCATGGCAAGCACTACATACCACCATATCGGTGACGTTACCGGTATGTTCGCCGCACAAGAGCAATTTCGGCACGTCACGAAAATGGTCTGTGGACGTTTTCGTGGTCTCACGAAAACATACCATCTCGGTGCCGTCACCGTAATGGTGCGCAACGCCGGACAACTGCCGCAGCCCTTCTGGCTCGGTGCTGCCTGTGGCGGCGGCTCGTGTAGTCTTTCCGCCAGCGTTGCAAGGGCTTAATGCAGAACAGATAAAAGCTGTGAT
>ERZ1026872.235-NODE-235-length-18169-cov-5.791653_pt1 | contig 18169 bp, 15 predicted proteins | sample MGYA00380166_ERZ1026872 | MGnify/ENA primary metagenome ERZ1026872 (study PRJEB33269, sample SAMEA4719802) | human gut metagenome | biome: human-associated habitat; feature: organic feature; material: feces | place: Cameroon | collected 2013-10 ... | reverse complement strand
GGATATTCTGGGCCACGATGTGCCGCAGATGATTCGTCACCTTCAGAATATGACCGGTGTGGATCCGATGACCATCGACGTTGCGGATAAGAAGGTCATCAGCCTGTTCACCTCCACAGAGGCCTTGAATATTCAGAATCCGGACTACAAATTCGTTCACGGAACCTATGCCATTCCGGAGTTCGGAACCAACTTCACGCGGCAGATGCTGGACGACATTCAGCCGACTACCATCTCCGCGCTGGTAAAGATTTCCGGTTTCTCTCACGGAACCGACGTGTGGACCAATAACGGCCAGGAACTCCTTCGAGACGGAAAAGCGACCATTGATGAGCTGATTTCCTGTCGTGACGATATTATGAACTACCTGATTTTGAAGGGTATCCCGAATGAGGAAGCCTTCTGGATCATGGAGCACGTCCGTAAAAACAAGCCGCTGACGGAAGAGGAGCTGGAAACCATGAAGAGCCATGGGGTTCCGGACTGGTATATCTGGTCCTGCGAAACTCTGAAGTACATGTTCCCTCGGGCCCATGCGGTAGCCTACGTGCTGATGTCCATCCGAATGGCCTGGTTCAAGGTATACTATCCGGCAGAATTCTATGCCGCATGGCTCTCCTCCAAAATCGATGATTTCGATGTTCTGGCAGCCCGAGACGGAATTCAGGCGGTGGAGCGGGAAATGAAGAACCTGGAGCAGCTGGGGAACCAGATGACCACCAAGCAGAAAGATCATCTCACCGTCTACGAAGTGATGTACGAGATGTTCTCTCGAGGACTTCAGTTCCGGATGCCGGAGCTGGGCGTTTCCCAACCGTGTGACTTCATCGTGGAAGGTGGGGACGTGGTGGTTCCGTATATGGCCATCAGCGGACTGGGCAAAGCGGCGGCGGAGTCCCTGGCGGATGCCTACGACGGAACGCCGTTCACCTCTCTGGACGATGTGCGGCAGCAGACCAAGCTGTCCCAGAGCAACATCGACGACCTGAAAGCGGTAGGCATGTTCCAAGGCGTACCGGATACGGCACAGGTGTCCATCTTTGAACTGTTCTAAGATATGGAATAACGTATGAGGCTTGAGAGGCTTTGCAGAAAGTGGAGAAACCGGACCTTCCGAGGCCGGTTTTCTCCACAACTTCAGAATAATTCGAAAAAATTAAAAAAGTGCTTGCATTCACTTCGTTCCTATGGTAATATAAATGAGCGTCAGAAATGACTAAATACTTTGGAGGATTGACCGAGCGGCTAAGGAGCTTGATTGGAAATCAAGTAAGGTGTAACAGCCCCGTGGGTTCGAGTCCCATGTCCTCCGCCATACTTTAGAGACCTGTTCTAGGTCTCTTTTTTTATTGAAATTTCAACGTTTTATACGTTTTTATATATACAAATCCATCCCATAAAAAAATTATTGCTACTAGGAAGGAGGATTAAGTAAGTGTCAGATAACTGGGTAGTACAGAATCTGCAAAATGCACTTGGCACATGGAATGACAAGCTAGCTGAAGTTTGGCAACTGATGACAATGTCACCGGAAAGCTTTAAAGGTGGCGGGATATGGAAAGTTATCTTATCAATAAACGGGGCGATGCAAGCAATTGGTCTTGCTCTCCTCGTTTTGTTTTTTTAGCCGGAGTTGTCAGGACATCAGCAAATCTTACAGACGTAAAACGACCAGAGCATGCATTAAAACTGTTCTTACGTTTTGCTATTGCAAAAGGTGTAATAACTTATGGACTTGAGCTTATGATGGCGGTCTTTGAGATTGTCCAAGGAATTATCAGCAAGATAATGACAACTTCTGGTTTAGGCAGTTTATCCAAAACCAAGTTGCTATCAGAAATGATTAAAGCTATTGAAGACTGCGGATTTTTTGAAAGTATTCCGCTATGGGCGGTCACAATCATCGGATCACTTTTCATAACGATACTGTCTTTTGTAATAATCATGACAGTATACGGAAGGTTCTTCAAACTGTATATGTACACGGCTATTGCACTGATTGCATCCATCGGATCATATTTTCTGCTTAAACCGCTAATTGGCATTGAAGCAGTCAGTTGGATATGTATGCTGGCTGCAGTGCCATTTGGCATTCTTGGATTTGTAAAATATAACGGTATGAGTGCAGAAAAGTTCATATGGGCATGGATCAAGTCAGAGCTACTAATGCCAAGGAAGCTGTGCTTTGGCAACGACAATCTATACTGGGTCTTACTGAAAGAAAAAGAGTCTCCGGTTTCCTGATTGCGCCATATAGTGAAGCCAGGCATAAGACTGCCAGCAGGTGTGAGAAGAAACGTGGCGTCCATCAGTTCATTAGACAAGAATAACTTGCTAAATCACAAGATGTTTGATAGAATAACCTCGTTAAAAGAGGTATGGTTTTTGCGAGAACAGAGATAATGATTATGAGACACATCAGCTATATGCCGCTATGGCACACGCTTCTGAATAAGAACATGAGAAAAGAAGATCTTCGTATAACAGCGGGGCTGACTACCAATATGATTGCCAATATGGGCAAGAATAAAGGAATCAGCATGGAAACACTGGCAAAGATTTGTGACGCACTTCAATGTGAGATTACGGATGTAATCGAACTGGCGGAAGATGTTCCGGACACAGATCAAGAGAAATAATCTGGAGGTGGTATAGGGTGCCTGAACAGCAGAATATTGAATGGAAAGAATCCTGGAGGGATGAATACTTGAAGTGGATTTGCGGCTTTGCAAATGCTCAAGGCGGGAAGCTTTATATCGGCTGCGATGATAATGGGAAAGTTGTTGGAGTCAAAGATTCCAAGAAACTTTTGGAAGATATCCCGAATAAGATTAGGGATGCAATGGGCATTGTAGTTGATGTTAATCGTCTTACTGAGGGTGACAAAGAATATATCGAAATCGATGTACCGATGTATCCGATCGGCATTTCCTGTAAAGGCGTATATCATTACCGCAGCGGCAGCACGAAACAGGTTTTGACAGGTCCGGCACTGGAAGCTTTTCTGATGCGTAAACACGGCGCAACATGGGATCATTCACCGCTTCCTATCTTCAAAATAGACGATGTTGATGAGCAGGCTGTTGAGCACTTCAAGAAACTTGCAGCAGCCAAAGGCCGAATTAATCCGGCTCTTTTGAACGAGCCTAAAGAGGTTCTGATGGAAAAGCTTCGCCTGACGAACGGCGATTATCTTACCAATGCAGCAATGCTTCTCTTCTGCAAAAATCCAGACAGGTATCAATTGGGGTCTTATATTAAGATTGGCTATTTTGAAAGCGATGCCGAACTGATTTATCAGGATGAAATTCACGGATCAATTTTGGAGCAGATTGATAAAGCAATCGAGTTGATCTATTTCAAGTATATGCGTGCTAAGATTACTTATGAAGGAATCTATAGAAGAGAAAGATATTTTGTGCCGGAGGCAGCGCTAAGAGAAGCACTGCTCAATGCGATTTGCCATAAGCAGTATGAATCTAGGATACCGATTCAGGTCAGCGTCTATGAGGATCGACTTTATGTAGCAAATGTCGGACGCCTTCCTGAAAACTGGACGCTTGAAAACCTGATGGGTAAGCATGCATCTTTGCCATATAACCCTGATATTGCGCATATCTTTTATCTAGCGGGTTTAATTGAAAGCTGGGGACGTGGCATTGAAAAAATCTGTGATTCACTGAAAGCAGACAATCTTCCTATGCCAGAATACACCGTCCATCCCGGTGATATTATGATAAAGTTCAGCGGGCCGGAGGACAGGATTATTAGGGTTACAGATAGGGTTACAGATCGGGTATCAGAAAAGGTGACAGATAAAGAGAAACGTGTTTTGGAGTTGATTATTGAAGATCCGGGTTACACCACAACACAAATCGCGGAGAAAATGTCTGTAACGAGGAAAACCGTAAGTGGTTATATCCGTTCACTGAAAGAAAAAGGCATTATCGAACGAATTGGTTCAGACCGCAGAGGTTATTGGAAAATCAATTAAACTGAAGAAAGATGATAATGAAGGCGTCGGCGTTATAGCCGGCGCTTTCGTTATCTTAGGAGAGATGACTGGAATAACGGATAATAACTGTTGATTCGGTCATTTTGCGTTAATGAGACAAACAGGAGGAAAAGCAAAATGATAAAAACACTAAATAATACACTTAAACAGGATAAAGAGGAAAAATATCAGATTCCAAAGAAAGTTCAGGACATGATACCCATTCGGACAATTTACCCGGATGGGATTTTTCTTTCTTTTTCTTTCCGGAAAAAACAAATATAGCAAAACCTTCAAATTTCAAGACATCAACTATGCTGTTGCATCACGTAATGACAAAGAAATGATGTTCCTCAGTTAATCATCGATACCATATTTGTTTTCCAGTGCGTCTTCTGCCAATTCCAGCTTATCTTCCAGTTTTTCAATCGCACGTTCTCTCGCTTTGTATGTCTCGAAGCGAATCTCTTTCATCTGGTACGCATACTCAAATTCATCGTCAAGCTCATCCAGTTCGTCATCGACTGCGTCTATCTGTTTTTTCAAAGTGTAGAAACGTTTGTGATTCTCAGATGAATTTGAAGACGTTTTTGCGTTGTGTACTTTCTTTGTTATTTTACGGATATCTTTTTCATAAGAAGAGAAATCATAATCCGCTGCGTTCGCATTCTCTGCTGTGTTTTCTTTGTTATTGACGTTACCCTCATCGTCATCGGTGTTTGCTGTTGTAACTTCCTGTGTCTTCGTTTCTGTATTATCTGCAGATTCATTAGTGGATGAGGTGCATCCTGTAACGGCAAATATAAATGTGAGGGATAACAAAACTACTAATAATCTTTTCATAACATGTGCTCCTTTCGTCTTTCTTTGAGGTGCTTTTGTTGTTATATGCATTATATGATGGAAAGATTAAAGAATGATTAAAACAAAAAGTATTTTCAAAAAATGTAAAAAAAGTACTCTAGCACCTGAAAACGATTGGTATTATAATGATTGCATTATGAGATTACTGATTGTAGAAGACGAAAATGATTTAAGAAATATTGTCAAAAAAAGGCTCGTCAAGGAACATTACAGTGTAGATGCCTGCAGGGATGGTCTGGAAGCGATGGATTATATCGATATGACTTCCTACGATGGAATTATTCTTGATATCATGTTGCCGGGAAAGGATGGATATGAAATCTTAAGGGAATTAAGGCAACGAGAAGATGACACACCGATTCTGTTACTGACAGCAAAAGACAGCATTGAAGACCGCGTCAAAGGACTGGATCTTGGTGCGGATGATTACCTGATCAAACCGTTTGCATTTGAAGAACTGCTTGCAAGAATCCGTGTCATGATGCGTAGAAAGCCACAATTTACATCCAATCAACTAAAAATAGCAGATCTTATTCTGGATCGTGACACAAGAAAGGTTACAAGAGCCGGAAATGAGATTGAACTTTCTGCGAAAGAATTTATGGTTTTGGAATGCCTTATGCGCAACAAAAATATCGTAATGACAAGACAGCAGATTGAACAGAATGCGTGGGACTTTGATTTTGAAGGTGGTTCCAATGTGATCGACGTATACATTCGCTATTTGCGAAAAAAAATCGATGCGCAATATGAACCAAAACTCATCCACACAGTTCGCGGCGTCGGATATGTAATGAAGGAAAACGAATGAAACAGATGACGATCAAGAAAAAGATTACGCTATGGTACACCGGAATCATCGCCGTAGTTTTAGGGACTATTTTAGTCCTTGTTCTTCTTTTTGTGGATAAAGTTGGAATTTCTGCGACAGAAGAAGAAGTCAGTGCCGCAGTGACCGGTTTCTCTTCAAATATTAATTTTCAGGATGATTCCTTTTATCTTGACGGAGATACCGAGTTTTACGATGACGGTATTATGTTCTGCATTTACGACAAAAATGGACGATTAGTTTATGGGACGATTCCAAGTCAATTCCCCCCAAAAACGATCCTCAAGTCGAATACCCCGCGAATGATAAACGGACCAAATCGAAAATGGATGGTATATGACAGTGTTTACACTTACGGCGACAATGAGGAACTGTGGGTACGCGGAATTACCTCCGTGCACTCTATAGAACTTTTCATGCAGACATCCAAGAAAATGCTGTTAATCGTATTTCCGCTACTCATTGTTCTGATTGGGGCAATCGGATATTTTATGATTAAGCGGTCATTGAGACAGGTAGACCTTATCTGCGATGAAGTTGAAAACATCAGCAATGGAAAAGATCTTTCCAAACGATTATCTCTGCCAAAAGCAAAAGATGAATTATACGAATTGTCGGAGAAATTTAACGAAATGTTCGAGCGATTGGAGCTTTCCTTTGAAAAGGAGCGTCAATTCACATCAGATGTGTCCCATGAACTGCGGACTCCCGTTGCTGTTATCGTTTCCCAGTGCGAGTACTTATTGGAAAACGAAAACTTAGCTGCGGAAGAAAAGAAAGAGATTGAAGTCATCTTAAAACAGGCGAAACGAATGTCAAAACTGACAAGCGAAATGTTAATGATTGCCAGAAACGAACAGGGCGAACCGCATCTGATGGAAAAACTGGATTTTGGATTATTAAGTGAACTTGTAATAGAAGAACTGCAGACAAAAGCTCGGGAAAAAAATATTGAGATTCGCCTCCAAAAGCAGGACGACCTATTTATGAACGGTGACCAGACATTGCTTTTGCGTATGATGATGAATTTAATAAACAATGCCATCAATTACGGAAAAACAAATGGACATATTAATGTTATCTTGAAGGCCGAAAATGACCGGATCGTCGGTGAAGTGAAAGATGATGGTATTGGAATAAGTAAGGAACACTTGGATAAAATCTGGGAGCGTTTCTATCGCATAGACAAAAGCCGTTCCAGAGAAAATGGCGGTACCGGACTCGGCCTTTCCATGGTGCGCTGGATTGTAAGCCTCCACAATGGAACCATTCACGTCGAAAGTATCGAAGGTATCGGAACGAGTTTTATTTTCCGGTTTCCGAAAATATTAGGCTGCGGTAATCTTAAAAGAATTCAGAAACAGAAAGAAGATTTCGATGGATAAAACAGAATTGTTCGAGAAAATGCCGGTACGAATTGCGGTAAGAAAGCAGATTGTACCGGCAATCATAAGCCAAATGGTAACACTCATATACAATTTGGCAGACACGTATTTCGTAGGGCTTTTGAACGATCCGGCACAGACTGCGGCAGTGGCGGTGGCGGCCCCTATTTTTTTGATGCTCACGGCAATCTCGAATCTTTTCGGCGTGGGCGGTGCAAGTACCTTTGCGCAGGCGCTGGGCAGAAAAGAGAACAGAACGGCATCGCAGATATCGTCCATCGCATTCTGGTTCGGCTTGCTGGCATCGGTTCTGTTTGCGTTTTTCGTACTTATTTTTATGAGACCGATTCTGATGGTCTGCGGAGCAACAACCGAAATATATGAATTGGTGCGCAGTTATGTGATGTGGACGGTCATCATCGGCGGGCCGGGGACGGTTCTGAACATCCTGCTGGCGAATCTGATCCGCGGAGAGGGCAGTGCGGGAATCGCCTCCTTCGGGGTATCCGCCGGAGGATTCTTGAACATCCTGCTGGATCCGTTTTTCGTCCTTCCGCAGTTTCTGAACATGGGGGCTGCCGGAGCCGGACTTGCAACTGCGATTTCAAACCTTGCCACAACCTTGTTTTTTCTTGGTTATGTTTTTGGCAGTAAAAATAAGACGCTGCTGTCCGTTTCTCCGTCGCATTTGAGATATACGCGGGAACGTATCGGACTGATCCTCTCCATCGGTTTTCCGTCTGCGGTGCAGTATGCGCTGACGGTGGTTGCGGTTGCAGCGATTACAAAGTTTGTGTCCGGCTACGACACGGCGGCGGTGGCGGGTTTCGGCATCACAAAGAAAATCGATCAGCTGCCGCTGTATTTTTCCATCGGTGTAGCAAACGGCCTGCTGCCGCTATTGGCATACAACTATGCGGCCGGCAACCGAGAACGGCAGAGGCGGGCGTTTCAATACGGCTGCGGGATTGCAGTGGGCTTTTCCGTACTGTGTCTGATCGTCTATGAAGCGTTTGCGCCGAATATCGCTGCCATATTCATCAAGGATGCGGATACGATAGACTATGCAGCCGCATTCCTAAGACGAATGGTGGTTGCCATGCCGATGGTGGCAATCAATTACCCGATGATTATACAGTTCCAGGCGATGGGTAAAATCAAGGAGTCGCTGATCTGCTCCATTCTCCGGAAAGGCGTACTCGATATTCCGCTGCTGTTTCTGTTTGATCGCATAGCTCCGCTGTATGGGCTTATGTGGGTTCAGCCGGTGGTGGACATGATTTCCCTGCTGGCCGCGGTGTACTTCTATACGAGGATTATTGGATTCCGGCGTTCATGCTGATTCGGTTAGTTCAGGATTTTTCCGTCAATGCTTATGGTGACAACCTGCCACGGAATGAATTTTCCGCTGTTTTGAAGCGCTCTTTTTGCGGCCATCTCAAGACCGCCGCAGCATGGAACTTCCATTCTGACGATGGTGACGCTTTGAATGTTGTTGCTTTGAATAATCGCCGTCAGTTTCTCGCTGTAATCCACCTGATCTAACTTCGGACAGCCGATTAATGTCACCCTGTTCCGGATAAAATCCCGATGGAAGCTTTCATACGCGTAAGCCGTGCAATCGGCGGCAATCAGAAGGTTGGCGCCGTCGAAATACGGTGCGTTAATCGGTGCCAGCTTAATCTGTACCGGCCAGTTCGGACGCTGTGGCATCTGAGCGGCTTTCACTGCTTCTTCGTCGTATTCCGGTGCTTCCCGCTCTTCGAAGGAAATAGCGCCGGTAGGACATTCCGGGAGGCAATCCCCCAGACCGTCGCAGAAATGCTCTCGTACCAGTTCGGCTTTTCCGTCAATCATATCAATGGCACCTTCGTGACAGGCGACAGCACAAGCGCCACAGCCGTTGCATTTTTCTTTATCAATTCGAATAATCTTTCGTATCATTTTTAGTACCTCCGTTCATCGCATTTCATGTTTATTTCTGTTAGGATTATAGTATTATAGATATAACTTGTATGTTTGATTTCCAACAGGAGGAATACTTTTTTGGAGAAATATTTACCGATTTTAAAAGTCAGTCCCTTCTTTAAAGGGCTTTCAGATAGCGAGATTTTGTCCGTACTGCACTGCGTCAATGCCGCAACGATTTCCAAGAAACGGAATTCCTATATTCTCAGAGCGGGAGATTCTACGGAAGTGATGGGACTTGTGGTGTCCGGCAGCGTTCTGGTGATTCAGGAAGATCTGTGGGGTCATCGGAATATTCTGTCTAAATGTTGTGCCGGAGATTTTTTTGCTGAACCCTATGCTGCAAGCCCGGGGTCGATACTGAATATCAGCGTGATTGCGGATGAGGATTGCGAGATTCTTTATCTGAATGTGCAGCGGCTTTTGGTTTCCTGTCCGGCGGCCTGCGAACATCATCAGAAATTAATCCGAAATCTGGTTCGCGTACTGGCAAATAAACTGCTGGTTTTCAACGATAAAATCACACATGTGGGCAAACGTACGACTCGGGATAAGCTGCTGTCGTATCTGTCCGCAGAGTCCGTTCGGCAGTCATCCTTGAGCTTTGATATTCCTTTTAATCGGCAGCAGCTGGCGGATTACCTTTGCATCGATCGTGCGGCAATGTCCGCGGAATTATCAAAGCTGCAAAAGGAAGGTCTGATAAAAACAAACCGAAATCACTTTGAGTTGACCGTATGCAATCAATAAGAATAATCATTTGAAAGTCTACTCTGCATTTTTGAGGGCTTCATCCATTGGAATCCGGCGGATTCTGCGGTATTCCAGAAGGGATACAACCGCATAGGTGCCGATTCCGATGAGGAACATTTTCAGGTAGATCTTCGGGTCGATCCACAGAGCAATCCAGCCGGAAACGCTGGAGAGCATCATCTCCCGGAACACCACGCCCATGATCGCTTTCTCAATGGGCAGGCTCAGCAGGAGGCAGATTACCACCACAATCGTTGTGGACCAAATGTACAATTTGCCGATTTCACCGTTTGTATAGCCCAGAATCTTTGCCATGGAAATGGACTGCGCGTTCTTTTCGATGATGATTTTGGAGAGCAGGTAAATCAAGACGATGAAAATACCGATGGCAAATCCGTTAATCAGATTCATCATGCCGCCCATGGATACTGTCAGCTGCCGGGAAACCTTGGTCAGCGCCTCCAGATCGACTACCGAGCCGATATACTTTTTGTTGATATCGGTGATTTTCGAATTGGAGAAGTAGCCGCTGAAGTAATAGCTCCCAAGATCGAAGGTATCGTTCAGCTGCTTCTGCGGCATAAACACGCAGAGGGCACCGCTGTAATCGTAAATTCCTTTTACTTTAAATGTGTATTTCCTCTTTTCGTACTTTTCTTTTAGCGTGATTTTGTCCCCCGGTTCCAGCTGAAATTTTTCCGCATACGCTCCGGAAATGTAGACTTCATCGCTGTCATCGAAATCCACATCGATGTACTTACTGTTTTTCTCAATTCCGTACAAAAGCACTTCATCGGTCTTGTACTTGCTCGGCAGCGTGTTCAGGGAATAGGCACTGAATGCTTCCGCATCATCATTTAGCGTCTTCGTCCCCATGTAATACTGCAGGAGTTCCAGTACATTCTCCGAATCATCGCCGCTTACCGCACGGACCGGAACATCCAGCATGTATTGGTATTTGGCGAGCATATTGCTTTTAATCTCCTGCTGATAGTGATTGAGGGTGGAGGGTAAAAGCAGCCCGAAAAATAAAAGCAGGTTGGCAAAAACGATTCCGACAAACAGAACAGCGTAATTGCTCATGTTCTGAATAATTACCCGCAGCCGGAAACGGTGAAAAATTCCCAGCTTAGGACTGAGGGGAAGCGCTTTGACTTGCTTTTTGCCGGATAAATCCCGACGCAGGAATTTCAGCGGCGACAGCCGGAGCTTATGACACAGTACGCCGTAATTAATAACCAGCATAATCAGAATCGGCACCAGGGTGGTCATCCGGAAGGCATCCCCATTCCATATTGTCACATAGGTCGGAAGGCTATAGCTTCCGTAATACATGGAGGCGCATACATTCTTCATCACCGTGTATCCCAGAATATTACCGACAATTGCGCCAATCAGGGTGACGATAATCGGAAGTGCCATGTAATGCCGGATGAGTTCTTTTTTTGTATATCCGGATGCCCGAAGCGTTCCGATAACGCCCGCTTCCTTGCGGATAGTGTTGCTGATGGTGACTCCAAAGACAAACGCCATGATGACGATAATGATATAGAGAAGGACGATTATCATTGCCCGGTCGCTGCCCATATCGTTGCCGGTGAAGTTGATGGCTTGGTTCTGATATCGCGGGACAAAAGCTTCCAGGGAAAACTCTTTGCCGAGCGCCTCCATGAACTTATCGGCGAGTTTTTTCTCCTGCCGCTCGTCCTTCGGTGCTTTATCGTAGAGCCAGGAATAGCTGTACTGTAACTTATCTTGATTTAAAATTTCAAATGCTTTCGGAGTCACAACGGAAACGCCGAATTTCACTGCGTCGAACATGGAGTCGTTGTTGTTCTGGAACAGGCAGCTGTAGTCCGACAGTGCCACCAGTCCGGTCACCTTCCATTCCTTTCCGCCGCTTGTCAGCACGTCTCCGACGGAAATATGATTGTTGTCCGCATACATGCGGTCGATGGCGATTTCATCGCTTGTTGCCGGAAGTGTTCCTTTCATCAGGCAGACTTTGTTGACGTCTTTTCTGTTTTTGAAAAAGCGCATGGTACTTCCGTTGTCCACCGCTTGCTCGATGTAGAAATTCTCATACAGGGTCACATTATGGGTCGAGATATCTTTTTTCTGGGATGAGGTGAGTTCTTTCTTGACGCGGAAATTCCCATCCTCGATGTTATATTTTTCAAAACCTTCGTTGTAGGCCTGAATCATACTGCCGTCTGCCACGAGAAATCCGGATACAAACCCGATGGTGCTGATCATTAAAATCAAGACCACCAGATATTTTCCGAATTCCGCTCGGAGCTCTCTCGGAATTCTTTTTCTTAAAGGACTTTTCATGCTTAAAATCCTCCTTACCATTCCAGTTCCGCAGCCGTAAGCTTATGTTCATTTCGGTAATTCTTTCGAATCATTCCGTCGCGAAGCTTCACCACTCGGTCGGCCATATCCTTAATGGCATCGTTGTGGGTGACCATGATAATCGTGTTTCCGTATTTCCGATTGACGGTTTCGATGAGCTTCAGAATTTCTTTTGAAGTGCGGTAATCCAGTGCGCCGGTAGGCTCATCACAAAGCAGGATGTCCGGATTCTTCACGATGGCTCGGCCAATCGCCGTTCGCTGCTGCTGTCCGCCCGAAATTTGATTCGGCAGTTTATTGCGGTGTTCATAAATCTCCAGTGTCCGCATAAGTTCATCCACATCCAGGGACCGATCGCTGAGGTATGCGCCCACCTCGATGTTTTCACGCACCGTCAAATTCGGTATCAAATTATACATCTGGAAAATGTACCCCAGATGCTTCCGTCGGTACAGTGACAGTTTCTTCTCCGTCATATCTTCCAGCTGTTCCCCTTCAATAATAATGCTGCCTTCATCCGCAACATCGATTCCGCCGATAATATTGAGAAGGGTGGACTTTCCGGATCCGGACGGACCCAGCAGTACACAGAATTCTCCTTTTTCAATTTCCAGATTCAGGCCCTTCAGTACATCCACTCGGCTGTCACCGGTGCCAAAAGATTTTCGAATCCCCTTTATCTCTAAAAACATCGCACTGCTCCTCTCCGGCGAGTTAAATATATCAAACTCTCTTTATGATAAATGTTAGACTTTACTAACCAGAATGTCAATGCGTTTTTAGCCGTAAAAGAATATTTTTTTGTACACAAATTCCGGCGTTTCCGAGTTTTCCGCTATGCAATACGTCTTGCAAAACAAAAGGAATCGTGGTATAACATGACTAACAAAAGTTAGCTTGACCTAACCACGTTGGTACACGATGTGGTTAGAGCTATCTAATATTAATTCTATGTTAGGAGGAAAAGATTATGGATTTTAAGAAAATTGGTTTATTTGCCGGTGGTGTGTTGTTCGGAACGGCCGGAATCAAGGCATTGAGCAGCAAGGATGCGAAAAAAGCGTACACTCAGACCACGGCGGCTGCATTGAGAGTAAAGGACAGCGTGATGAATACGGTAACCGCTGTGCGGGAGAATGCAGATGACATCTATGCCGGCGCTCAGGCGATTAATGAACAGCGTGCCGGGGAAGAATGCTGCGCTGTCATTGAAGATGCTTCAGAGGAAGCAGAGGAAGATGCAGAGGAAACCTGCGATTCCACAGAGGAGCCTTGCGAAGAAGCGACGGAAGAATGCTCCGAAAAAGCGGAGGGAAGCGAGGCGGAGTAACGCATGAAATGTACGATTTTACATGATTTGCCCGGGCGGCTTCGAGTCCATCTGTGCTGCGGCCGAATGACGCTGCGGCAGGCGGATGTGCTGGAATACTATCTGCGGGCTGTGGACGGTGTAAAATCCGTCAAAGTCTATGACCGTACACGGGATGCAATTGTAGTGTATTCTGCGGAGCGGGAAAGCGTCATCCGGGCATTGGCGAGATTTGCCCTTGAAAAAGCGGAAAAGATGGATCTGGTTCCGGATCATACCTCCCGAGAACTCAACCGGGAGTTTGAGGATCAGCTGGCCGGTACCGTCATGCGCCGGTGCATTTCGAAGATGTTTTTACCGGTTCCGCTGACATCGGCCATCGCCGCGGTTCGCTCGGTGAAGTACATCAAGGCCGGACTTTCCGCACTGTGGCATCGAAATCTGTCCGTTGCCGTATTGGACGGCACCGCGGTTACGGTATCCATGCTGAGAGGGGACTTTGCTACGGCCGGTTCGGTGATGTTCATGCTGCGGCTGGGCGAAATCCTGGAGGAATGGACTCACAAAAAGTCCGTGGCCGATCTGGCCTCCGCCATGAGCTTAAATGTGGATAAGGTTTGGCTGCAAAAAGAAGATGCGGAGGTGCTGACCGACATCCGAGAAATCTGTCCCGGCGACCGCATCGTGATTCGCACCGGCGGTATGATTCCGCTGGACGGCAAGGTGCTGGAAGGGGAGGCCATGGTGAACCAGTCCTCTCTCACCGGAGAGTCCATGCCGGTTGCTAAGCGTCCGGGAAGTCCCGTGTATGCCGGAACCGTTGTGGAAGAAGGCCGATGCGTCATCACCGTGGAGAAGGCCTCCGGAAGCGGCCGTTATGACCGGGTGGTTCGCATGATTGAAGAATCGGAAAAGCTGAAATCCACCGCCGAAGATAAAGCCGCCCGAATGGCTGACAAACTGGTTCCCTACACATTTGGCGGTACGGCACTGACCTATCTGGTAACGCGAGATGTGACCAAGATGCTGGCAGTGCTGATGGTGGACTTTTCCTGTGCCTTGAAGCTGGCCATTCCGATTGCAGTGTTATCTGCCATGCGGGAAAGCAGCGGACACAATATCTCCGTCAAAGGCGGACGCTTTCTGGAAGTCGTGGCCGATGCGGACACCATCGTATTCGATAAGACCGGAACGCTGACCAATGCGACCCCTACCGTCGCACAAGTGGTTCCTTTTGGCGGACGAGATGAAGCCGAGATGCTGCGTCTTGCTGCCTGCCTGGAGGAGCACTATCCGCACTCCATGGCCAATGCGGTGGTGGCATCGGCAAAACAGCGTGGCTTAACCCATGAAGAGTATCATTCGCAGGTGCAGTATGTGGTGGCTCACGGTATTTCCAGCATGGTCGAGGACAAAAAGGTCATCATTGGCAGCGCGCACTTTGTCTTTGAGGACGAAGGCTGCCGCATTCCGGAAGGAGAACAGAAAAAGTATGACGACTTGCCGGCTGCGTATTCGCACCTCTATCTCTGTATTGACGGAGAACTGGCGGCGGTCATCTGTATTTACGACCCGCTTCGCCCGGAAGCACGGGATGCAGTCCGAGAACTGCATAACTGCGGCTTTACTAACGTGGTTATGATGACCGGCGATAATCGCCGCACGGCGGAAGCCATTGCACAAGAGGTCGGCGTAGATGCCGTGTATGCCGAAGTTCTTCCGGAGGACAAGGCGGCCTTTATTCGAAGCGAAAAGGAGAAGGGCCATACGGTTATCATGGTGGGTGACGGGGTCAACGACTCTCCGGCGCTGTCGGAGGCAGATGCCGGCATTGCAATCTCCACCGGAGCGGCGATTGCCCGCGAGATTGCCGACATCACCATTGCGTCGGAGGACCTCTTCGAACTGGTGACACTCCGCAAGCTCAGCGTTGCCTTGATGAATCGCATTCACAGAAGTTATCGCTTCATTGTGGGCTTTAACCTGTCGCTGATTGCACTGGGCGTCGGAGGCGTGCTGCAGCCGACAACTTCGGCACTGCTGCACAATGGATCTACGCTGGGCATCAGCTTGAAGAATATGACCAATCTGTTAACAGAAGGTGAAACCGCTCAAAGTAAATAGATGAACAGGAGAGCAGAGGGACAAAGGATTGTTTCTCTGCTCTTTCCAACTCTTGCAGGCAGACGGCATTTTCACTCACATGATGCAGCTCCAGAAAGAGAGTCAAAACTGGACGCTTCGACGGGCGTGAAACTCTTTTTACAAAAAAAAGACAATAATTGACAGGAATCTCTTGACTCGTAAGCAACTTTTGGGTTTACAGTATACTCAGATTAGAGGATAATGCTTATGAGAAGGAGGATGAATATATGCGTACCGGCGAAGTTGAGAAGCTTACCGAGGTTAAGGAAGCGAACATCAAATTCTACGAGCGAGAGGGATTGATAAATCCTCGGCGAAATGAGAATGGGTACAGGGATTTTTCGGATGAAGATGTGAAAAGCATTAATCGCATTAAGACGCTTCGAATGCTTGACGTTCCGATTCCGGAGATAAAAAAACTCTTTGATGGAGATGTTCAGTTAAAAGCGGTTTTGGAGGAACGCCTGAGTGAGATGAACCTTCAGGCGAAGGCATTGGATAACCGGATGGAGTCTTGCAGGAGAATTATAAAAGAAGGTATGGAGCTTGTTGACATTTCACCGGAGGTTCTTTCGGGAAATCGAGAGGAATGGTCGGAAAAGCTGCGGCATATCGTCGATGAAGATATTGATAAACGCTTTATTCTAAAAGGCGTTGCTTTTACCGCAGCGTTTGCCGTTTGTGTTAAATTTACGGTGGTGCTAATCATGAGTGGGTTCTCGCAGCAAGACACGCAGCAAGACACAGTGTTCTGTTTTTTTTGGCGGAATGCTGGCGATTTTATGCGGATTTGTGTATATTTTTGCGGAAGCCTTGACCAAGCAGGATTTCTTGTATGCGTGGGGAAAGAACTGGGGAGGGTCCGGAATGGGCGGACTTGCCAATTCGTATTCGATTCTCGGCATCGGGGTTGGTTTGGCCGGAACCACGTGGCCGCTCTGGGGCGGCCTGCTGATTGCGTGCATTGCCCTTTCTGCAATTATCCGAATGGTGCTGATGCATGTAATAAAAGAAACAGAGCGTCAGAAATGAAAGCACGGCAAATGAATATGATGAGAAGGAGGCGACCGGGTCGTCTCTTTTTCTTTTCGTAGAATGAGGAATAATGTTACAAAATGCATCGAATAACATCAGAAAAATGTTGCAGGTTCTGCCGTGAAATGAAGAATAATGTTACAAAATACATTGAAAAGTGTCGGAAAAATGTTACAATGCTAGTGTTGGGAGGTCTGTGAGATGCTAGAAAGGAACATTACGGAGAAATTAATCTCGTGGAAAAATCAAAAAAATAAGAAAGCACTTTGCATTATTGGTGCGAGGCAGACTGGAAAGACGACGACAATTCGAGAGTTTGCGAAGGAACAATATGAATATTTTGTCGAAATTAACTTTATACTGGATAAAGGCGCGGAGAAGATTTTTGAAGGAAAATTGGATGCAGATACGATCATTGAGAATCTCACGGCATTTAAGCTGCAGGAATTAAAGCCGGGAAAGACACTGATTTTCCTGGATGAGATTCAGGAATGTCCGAATGCGAGATGCGCCATTAAATTTCTTGTGGAAGATGGCAGATTTGATTATATAGAATCCGGGTCGCTGTTGGGAGTTCGGTACAAAGAAGTACCATCATATGCCGTGGGATTTGAAGAAATCGTATATATGTATCCGATGAACCTTAAGGAATACTTTATTGCGAATGGCGTGCAGAAATCGACGTTCGAGATATTACAAGCATGCTATGAAAAGCACGAACCGGTTCCGCAGACGATACATGAAACATTGTTGAAGTTGTTTGCGACCTATATCGTTGTAGGAGGGATGCCGGACGTTGTGCAGACCTATGTGAACTCACATGACATCGGAAAAGTAATTCAGCTTCAGAGAAGCATTTTAGAATTATACAGACAAGATATCTCCAAGTACTCATCTGATACAGAAAAGATAAAAATTAAAGCTATTTTTGATAGCATTGCTTCACAATTAGACGATAAGAACAGGAGATTTTTTCTGAATCGGATTGATAAAAATGCAAGAATGAATCGGTATGAGGATTCAATCCTATGGCTGAGTGATGCAGGTGTTGCAATTCCATCCTATAATGTGACAGAACCTCAACCTCCACTGCAGCTTAATGTAAAGAGAAATTTGTTCAAATTGTTTATGGGAGATACAGGTCTTCTGTGTGCTTCTTGTATGGAGAACATACAGTTTGAATTATTGCAGGGAAACATGGACGTGAATATGGGAAGCATTCTGGAAAATGTATTCGCACAGATGATAAAGGCGAATGGATTCTCTCTGACATATTTTGAATCAAAGAAGTATGGAGAATTGGATTTTGTGATTCAGAATGGGATGAAAATCGATCTTCTTGAAATTAAATCCGGAAATGATTATCAACGGCACTTGGCACTGGATAAAGTTGCTGCTGTAGGGAATTGGAATTTTGGAAGAAAGATTGTATTTTGCAAAGGAAATGTAACGAAAGAATCAGGAATTGAATATTTCCCATGGTATATGAGTATGTTTTATCAGCCGGAGAAAGAGCCGAAGAAGTATATATA
>ERZ1026872.230-NODE-230-length-18312-cov-4.744646_pt1 | contig 18312 bp, 26 predicted proteins | sample MGYA00380166_ERZ1026872 | MGnify/ENA primary metagenome ERZ1026872 (study PRJEB33269, sample SAMEA4719802) | human gut metagenome | biome: human-associated habitat; feature: organic feature; material: feces | place: Cameroon | collected 2013-10 ... | reverse complement strand
GTATCAATTTGATACTTTGTCAAGAAAAAAGTATCAAATTGATACTTTTTTGAAAGGTAATCAAGATAGCTTTAAAAGATACTTTTTCGATACTTTCCTGACCTGTTACTCCTCTCGCTCATGTGCCATAATCTAAGTATAGGATAACAACAGAAAGGGGAAGTGCCTATGAATGGATATACTCCGTACGGTATGGGAATGGGCGGATACATGGCGGATCAGGCGGCGTTGCAACAGCGTATCCAGCAGATGGAACAAGGGTTGCAGCAAGGAATGCCACAGCGGCAGACGGCACCGGTGCAGAATGTGAACTGGATCCAAGTCGCAGGGCTTGAAGGGGCGCGGAACCAGATTGTACAGCCGGGACAGACAGCGTGGATGATGGACAACAACAGCCCGATGTTTTACGTCAAATCTGTCGATGGAATGGGCAGCGCAACGCTTAAAGCATTTGCGTTCAAAGAAGTCCCATTAAACACATTGACAGCCCCGCAAGCGGCTCCTGTGGCTCCTGCCGGGGACTATGTTACCCGTGAGGAGTTCAATGCACTCCTTGACAGACTGGGTGAAAAGCCAGAAGAGAAGAAGGAGGACAAAGCATGAATCCATTACTCAGCATGATGGGCGGAGCCGGAGGAAACAATCCTATGGCGGCAATGATGCAGGCTATGCAGGTCGTGAACCAGATCCGGCAGACCGGGAACCCACAGGCGGCACTAAATGTCATGGCACAGCAGAACCCGAATATTAAAAAAGCAATGGATATGTGCCAAGGGAAGAACCCGGAACAGGTGTTTAAACAGATGTGCCAGCAGAACGGCATGGATCCCGGACAATTTGCCGGGATGATGAAATGATCATTTTGTTGACCTCAACAAAATGATAATTCGCTATCACAGCCGGGTGCGCAACGGCTTTTGATAAATATTAAGCAAGGAGAAAACAGCATGAATGAAGGATTAGGACTTACAGCTGCCGATGTAGCGGCAGTAACCAGAAATGACGGCTGCAATGACATGTGGGGCAGCGGCGGCTGGTGGTGGATCATCCTGATTGCATTCCTCTTCCCGATGATGGGTGGCTGGAATCGCAACGGCGTTGAAACTGGTGTACAGGACAATTTCATCTCCGATGAGTTTGTAAAGCGCGACATCTTCAACACCGACCAGAATGTAAGCAATACAGCCTGTCAGACACAGCGAGACATACTTGAAAACAGATACACAAACCAGCTTGGCTTACAGAATCTTGGAAGTCAGGTACAGGTTGGCAACTGCAATACGCAGAAGGAAGTGCTACAGAACCGTTACGATGCGGCGCTGATGGCGCAGAACATGCAGGCTCAGATGGCTCAGTGCTGCTGTGACATTAAGGAAAGCATCTTAGCGGACGGACAGGCTACACGCCAGCTCATGCAGGAGAACACCATCCAGGGACTCCGTGACAAGCTTGCTGACCGGGACAGAGATCTCCAGACGGCATACTGGCAGATTTCTCAGGTCAACCAGACGAAGAACATCGTTGATGCGGTCAGACCTACACCGACACCGGCTTATCTTACATGCTCCCCGTACTTTGCGTATAACATGAACGGTCTCTGTGGGTGCTGCGGCAACGGCGGAAACGTACTGTGAAAAAATACGATGAGCTGTCCGCACTGGATGCGCTAAACCTGTTCGGCGTATTCTTGCAGGTGATGAATTACGAAAGTGACTTGTCGCAGGCGAGCAACGCAGACATAGCGAAGCATCTACAGGAGCAGGACAGGAAGTACCTGGATAGGATCATCGAGAATCAAAACCGAATAATCAGCATGTTGGAAGAATCCATTGCTACGAAGTAGTCTTGCAAATCATAGGGGTAGGCGTGGAGCTTACCCCTATTTTCATGGAAGGAGAAGTATTATGCTTAATGTTGTTAATGTAGCTGCTCAGACGGTGGCAGCCAATCAGAATGTTTCTTTTGGTAGCACCCGCGTAAAGTCTCGCAGATGCGGATGTCAGAGCGGATGGCTCAATCACATCGAGGGCAGTGGGCTGTTTACAATCACAAACAGGGGCAATCAGCCGATGGCGGTAGAACTCCAGTTTAACGCAAATGTGACGGCTTCCGCGGCTGGCGCAACAGCACTGGCGCTTAAGCTGAACGGTGAGAACATTGGTGGAACCGAGATGGATTATACAGTCGTTACAGCAGATGTATATCAGAATGTAAGTGCAGACACGCTGATCCCGGTACCGGCCGGAACATCTCTTACCGTATCTGTGGGAAATATTTCCGCCGGAGCAGTCCTTGTCAAAGACGCAAACCTCATCATTAAAAAGCTTTCGTAGGAGGTGATCGGCTATGATCGCTTTTAGAAGCAAAATGGACGTGAAAAGCGTTGACGATGTGTTTGCGGAGATCAACGCCCGGCAGATCGCCGCGCTTATGATGCACGATCAAATGGCGGACTACTTTGATTTCCTTGGTTTGAGCGGATACAAGCGATTACACCTGTACCAGTATTTCGCGGAAAGCAAAGAGCGCCGGGAGGTGGCACATTACTACATCAACCACCACGGAAAGCTGATCCCAGACCGTTTCGAGGGAAACGTGCAGATGATCCCGGAGTCGTGGCGGTCTGCAAATCGGATGAGTGTAGGGAAATCCACAAAGCAGAAAGCGGTAGAGGACGGATTTTCCGTGTATCTTGGATGGGAACAGGCTACAAAAGACGTATACCAGAAGTACGCAACGGCTCTGCGTGAACAGGGGTATGTTGCGGATGCAATCTTTGTGGATAGGCTTGTTGAAGATGTTGATAATGAGCTTGAGCGCTTGGAACGCATCATCACTGATCTCATAACGTCAGGGTATGATCCGGTATACATTTTGGAGAGTCAAAAAGAACTACATGATAAGTATAAAAAGAAAATGCGGGGAGGTGTCAAGCGTGGAAGCACTGATTAAGAAACTCAAAGAGCAGCTGAGTATCGAAGCGAAAGAAGCTGTAAATTCACTGACCACCAATCGGCTGGACGTGATCTATAAGCTTGTTGTGTCGATCTCCTATCTGGAAAAAATGGAGAAGAAAGAGTGGGAAGAAGCCCCGGTTGCGGAAGTGGCTGAGAATATCATTAAAAAGTATTCCAATGGGCGATATGACCACAATATTGACGCATTGTACGATGCTTATATCGCGGCAAAGCAGGCATATAAGGCGAATGGCGATCAGGGACATCGGGACAAGCTTATGGAAACGGTCGGCCGGTTAATGGTAGAAGTGTATGATATGCTCTCTACAATGGTGATGGATAGCGACTTTATCGATGAGAGGCAGGAGATCCAGAAGTACATCCGCAAGCTCGGAGACTGAAAAATGTGGTGATACATGGAGAATAAAAAAATGATAGAATATATAGTGTAAGGTTGACATGGCGAGTTGACATTTTTCTCCATTCAAATGCCAGCTCTATACATATATTGGTGTCATATTTCTATTGCCTCCTTATCAGCACACGTCCTTAAGAGAAATCCAGCCGGACACTGGAGAGGTTGAAAAGCGGATGCAATTTCCGGCGTGTGCATTGCTCCAGGGGAGCATGAAACAAGCGTTACTCCAGAGGAGTATAGTGCGAAGCATAGCACGAAAAAACAAGTTGCTAACCGGCGTTTGCCGGTTGCGGGGAGATAGATCGTAATTAGTAGCGGGGCGGACTGTAAATCCGTTGCCTTCGGGCCTTTCTGGTGCAAGTCCAGCTCTCCCCATTCCGCCTTTGGCTGGGGCGGAGCCGTATTTCATGGTACACCTTTCTAATATGGGACACCCCGAATAGATCCGGGGTGTTACTGGAATGTAGCTTAGCGGGAAAGCACACAATCACTGATTGTGGGACGTGGGTTCAAACCCCACCATTCCAATGCGTCCGGGTCGCTCCCGGATGAACTGAGAGTAGCGCAATGCCTCAGAGAGATTGACAATGCCCGCACGAGAAATTGTGCGGGAGGCGCACATGGACCAATAGCTCAGTCGGTCAGAGCAACCGGCTCATAACCGGTCGGTCCGGAGTTCGAATCTCCGATGGTCCACTACCACGCCGAAGGTTTATTCGGCTCAATCCACACCGCTGACGAGCGGTTATAATACACGTTTAGGAGGATATATGCAGAACATCGAGCAGATTTTACAGGAGCTTGAAATCGAGGTTCCAGAGAGCAAGAAAGACGATCTGAAAAAGAAAATGTTGGAAAACTACCGCACAGTAGCTGACTACAACAAACAGGTGTCAAAAGCCGACGATTACAAGAAATCACTCGACTCCGTACAGGAACAGCTTGCAGGTTTTAAGGACGTTGACGTTGATGACCTCAAAGGGCAGATCCAGACATTAAATCAGCAGCTTGCTGACGAAAAGGCTGGACGCGCTGCCGACGCAAGGAAAATCGAAGTCGAAAAACAGGTGAGTGAGTTCTTGGCGTCTACAGACGAAAAAGGTGCAAAGCAGTACGAGTTCATGAACGGAATCACCGAGGAGTATTACAAAAAGGCTCTCATGGAAGAACTGGACAAGGATTCTGCAAAAGGTAAGTCCATCAGTGATATCTTTAACGGGATGATCACCGATAAGGATGGGAACCAGAAAGAGGGAATCTTCGTTGACAAGCAGCAGGCTGCGGCACAGCACAACGCGGCACGCTTTACAGCTCCGGCGAAGAATGGAAGCCGAGGCGGAACAGGATTAACAAAGGAAGATTTCCGCAAAATGAATCTGGATGAAAGGCTGAAATTAAAGCAGTCTGATCCAGAACTTTACACGGCACTCAGCGAGTAGCCGACAGACCGACTATGTGACCGAACATAGCCGCTAACCTAAACACCCTTAAGAATTATAGGTAGATGGGATTTTTTATGTTCATTTCTAAAATAGTCCATCTACAGAAAGGACTACATCTATGGCAAGAACTGGAACATTCGGCGGTTTCTCCTTTGACCCGGAAGTGTTTTCCGGATACATGAAAGAGCAGCCGACATGGAATGATGCAATTATCAATTCTGGCATTCTCGTGCAGGATTCCACAATCATGGATCTGATCGGAACAAAGGGTAACGTAGCAACACTTCCTTTCTACGTGCCGATCGATGAGGCCGATTCTCAGGCACTTAACAACGATGGTGAGACAGATAACACGCCGGTTGAAATCACCGGAAAGAAGCAGACAGCAATGCTTATCCAGAGAATGAAGGCTTGGAAAGCACAGGACTTCACAAAAGAGCTGACCGGTGCTGACCCGATGACTCACGTTGCAAACTCTGTTGCAGGATTCTACAAGCAGACCCGTGTGCGTGATCTCATGGCCATCGTTGATGCGGTACTGTCTTTGACAGGAATGTCTTCGCATATCACAGATATTTCGGCAGCGAAGCCGTCTGGCGGTGGATCTGCGACTGCAACAGATGCGAATAAGATTGATGCAACCACATTAATCTTTGCGCAGCAGAAAGCACTTGGCGATTCATCTGAGAAGATGGGACTGCTGTTCCTTAACAGCTACATTTTCGCAAAGTATAAGGCTCTCGGGCTGGTAGATTACAACAAGTACACCGTGACCAATGCGCTCGCTGGCGACGTAAATCTCCCGTCCATCGGCGGATTTATCCCGGTTGTATCTGATAGGTATACGGTAGATACTTCTGGCGATATCCCGGTGTATAAGACTTACATGATCGGCGCAGGATCCATTTTAACCTGCGACAAGACAAACTATGAGGATCCGTACTATGCGGACTACGATCCGGAGACTAAGGCAGGTATTCGCAAGCTTTATACAAAGCAGGGTTATGTGCTCCACCCGAACGGATTCAGCATTGACACAAGCAAGATCACAAAAGAGTCTCCGACCAACGCAGAGCTTGGAGCGAAAGCAAACTGGTCTCTCGTTTACAACCACAAGAATATCCGTATGGGTATGATCAAGTCCAACGGCTAAGGAGGATTCCGGCATGGCATACGCAGATTATGAGTTTTACACAAAATCATTTTTCGGCAATGTCGTGCCGGAATCTGATTTTATACGGCTTGCGGAGAGAGCAAGCGATTTTCTCGACACGCTGACGTTTGATCGGCTGACGGACGGACTAGCTACACCGGAGAAATATCAGAAACGGATCAAGAAAGCCGTGTGCGCTGTGGCGGAGATCTACTATCAGCTGGATCTCGCACAGAAACAGGCACTTGCTGCCGCCTCTGGCGCGTCTGCGGCTACTGACGCAAATGGAACAACGACCGGGATCATCACCTCGAAATCATCCGGCAGTGAGTCCATATCCTATGCGACAGCGCAGCAGACCGGCGCGGCGGCGAAAGAGTGGTCGGCTGTATATTCTGCGGCAGGAGATACAAAAGCCGCAAATAGGCTCCTTAGTGATGCGGCAATGCCGTATCTGATTGGGGTTGTGACAGATGGAGGAGTACCAATTATATATGCAGGATTTTAAAGTGAATATTTTAGGCTCTGAATGGAGCGTTGAATTTGGCACTGTGGAGAAATATCCGAACTTGGCTGAAATGGACGGATATACCGATTTCTCAACGCATCAGATTGTGGTTGATACAATGGAAAAATCAGACGGGCAGATTGGATCCAAAGCGGACATGACCGCATACAAAAAGCAGGTGATCCGGCATGAAATCATACATGCATTTTTATACGAGTCCGGGCTGGAGGCAAATTCAAATGCATCGGATAGCTGGGCGATCAACGAAGAGATGGTTGATTGGTTCACTATCCAGTCTCCGAAAATTTTTCGGGTATTCAACGAATTAGAACTTATTTAGGAGGGACGAAACGTGAAAAAGTTATTTATTTCTCAGCCTATGAGAGGCAAGACAGACGATGAGATCCTCGCAATACGCGAGAAAGCTATTGCAAAAGCGAAAGAGTTAGTTGGGGAGCCAGTAGAGGTGCTTGAGACATTCTTCCAGGGCGCTCCGGCTGGCGCAAAGCCGCTTTGGTATCTCGGCGAATCCATCAAGTATCTGGGAGAGGCTGACGTTGCCTTTTTCGCCAAAGGATGGGAAGACGCACGCGGATGCCGTATCGAGCATGAGTGCGCGAAGGAATATAATGTCAATCGCATCGAAGAGACAGAGGAGGACTAACATGGAGACCCTATTTGCAAATATGACTATGATCTTGGCAGTAATCGGGATTCTGGCGTTCTGCGTGTCAGTGATCACCCAGGTATTTAAGGGCGTAGGAGTTCTCTCTGCGATCCCCACAGATGCCCTCGTATTCGTCCTTTCCATCGGAATCACCGTGGCTGCATTCGTGGCATACATGCAGTATATCCACATGGAAATCCTGTGGTATATGATTTTGGCGGCGATCATGGCAGGCTTTATCGTGGCGTTTGTAGCTATGTATGGTTGGGAGAAGTTGACAGAGCTGTGGAAGAGGATGAGCAAAACTGACCAGCTCAAAAAATGATATGGCAGACAAAACAAACAGCATGGCTTATGAGAACTTAAATCGCCGCATCTTCGATGGTGTTGGAGAATACGGAATACCGCAGATATGCCCAGAGATATTCGAAGGTGAATGCGAATTTGTAGGATTCAACTACGTCAGAGGGAAATGCACGAAGCCAGAGGAAAAAGCAGTTCACTTTTTCCTTGATGACTATCAGTTCAATGCGCTTTGGGTAAACGTGGATCGCTACGCGGAAAAGTTGAGCCGATTCCGATATATCCTCACACCAGATTTCAGCACTTACACCGATTTTCCAAAAGCGATACAGATCTACAACCACTATCGCAAGCACTGGATCGGTGCCTACTTGCAGGAGTATGGGTGCCATGTAATCCCGACAATATCGTGGAGTACACCAGATAGCTACGAGTGGTGCTTTGACGGCGAGCCAGAGGGCGGCACAGTGGCGGTATCTTCCGTTGGCTGCATGAACAGTATAGGCAAAAAACGCCTATTCTTATCCGGCTATAATGCGATGATGGAACGTCTGCACCCGGAAAGCATTATCTTTTACGGCAGTGTGCCGGAGGAATGCACTGGGAGCATTGTGAGAATTAAAGCGTTTCATGACAAATTCAATCATGCGTTATGTGAGGTGTGAGCATGTATGACAAGACGTTAACAATTTTCAACTATTACGAAAGCCCCACATCCAAAGATGCTATGTGGTATCCGCACATCCTCCGCAATGTGGATTTGAACACGGACCGCGGGGCGATCATCAAGAAGTACGGGGCGGACAGTACAGACAACGCACAGCTCCACATTCCGTTCTATATGCACGCCACAAACCCTGATGTTGACGGCATAATGATCTCAACAGAGGACGGAATGCTCCCGTGGCGATCCCCAAAAGAATGGAAACGGCAGACGAATGATAAGCTGTCGGGAAGCATTACATTCGGACCGGATGATTTCTTCTGGGAGGGCGAGTGGACTGGCGGAGAGGTAAATGATGGTGACTATCGGAATGGATTCTATCAGTATATGAACAATGCACATGATTTTGTGTTTAAGATCACAAGCACCGGTGGTCCGTATACTGTGATTCCACATTTTGAGATTCTCGGGAAGTAGGCAGAGTCATGGCGAGTAAGACATATCACTTCAAAGGCTTTTCCTTCGTGGACGGCGATACGAAAGTAAAGCTGAAACTGTCTCGGTTTGCCGAGCAGTACAGGAAGGCCCAGTATCAGCTCGACGGTGCTGTGATGAACAGCATGGTGCCTTTTATGCCGATGGAAACCGGAATCTTCGTAGGCGTTACCAAAGCGGCGAGCGCGGCGGTACAGGGATCTGGACGCGTGTTTGCGGCTTATGGTCCTCAAGGACGGTTTCTCTATGAAGGAAAGGGCATGGTAGACGAAAAGACCGGATCTCCGTGGGCAAAAAAAGGCGCAAAAAAGGTGCTTGTCAGCCAGTATTCCGGTAAGACACAGGCGAAAGAGTATCTAACATACACCAAAACGAAACATCCAGCGGCGCAAGCACATTGGTTTGACGCTGCGAAAGAAAAGGATGGACAAACATGGATCAAGAATGCGAAGGAAACGGCAGGAGGTGGACGGCGTGGCTGATGCAAAACCGATTGGAAAGGATGCGACAGGATATGAAATTCTGACAGCCGCCATGAAAGCGTTGCTGAATCAGTATCCCGGATTGGATCCTGGGGAAACCATAAAATTCGAGGAGTTGGGAGAAGACAGCGGAATCGCATTTTCCGCAGACAATGGTGCACTCGTATACAGTGAGAGGGAAGATGTATGCGGAGGCATCCATCAAGTATGCCAGTATCCGTTTTACGTGGTGTACCGGTCAGCGGCGCAGAAAGAGCGGTACAAGCTGAGCATCCAGCAGTTCCTTGACACACTCGGCAAGTGGATCTGCCGGGAACCCGCCGTGATAAACGGTGTAGAGACCCGCCTGTCTGCCTTTCCGCAGCTTTCTAACGGAAGGAAGATAAAACGTATCACTCGTGATAATTCTTACGGCACAGAGCCGCAGGAGAACGGCGTACAGGACTGGATTTTACCCGTATCGGTACGCTACACGAATGATTTTGAACTGTAAACCGACAGCACAATGGGAGTGTTGCCGCTAACCTACACCGCCTAAAAAGTTATAGGCAGAAAGGGCTTTTTATTATGATTGAGAGAAAATATCTTGCTCATTACTTAGACGCTTCCTTTAACGGAACATCTGCGACATATGTCCGCCTCGGTAAAGACCTTGAAGAGTACAACGAGGAGCTGAACCCGGATGTAGAAGTAAACAAAAACATTCTGGGCGAACAGTCCGTTAAACACTCCGGATACGAAGTACAGGCGGATGTGGATCCGTTCTACTACGAGGACTATGACGATGCCCTCTCCAATAAGATCATGGAGATCGCCAACACCAGAGCAACAGGAGATAAGTGCAAAACAACGATGGTTGATGTGCTTCTTAAGCCGGGAGCAGACGAAGAAACCGCTCCGACCGTGGTATGGGCGTACCGTGAGGATGTATATGTTATCCCGAACAGCGTGGGCGGCGATACATCTGGCGTACAGACACCGTTTACGGTATACAAAGCCGGAAACAGAGTGAAAGGCACATGGGATATGGCAAAGAAATCCTTCACGGCATCTCTTGCATAGGAGGATATAGAAAATGGCAAAGCAGATCGTAATTGATGATCGGGAATACATCGAAATCGTGGACAAAAACGGCACAGTGACCGGCGGCTTTATGTTCAATCCGGCTGACCTGGACATTATCAAGCGTGCCGATATCGTGCAGAAAAAGTTTGAGGAACTGGAACTTCCGGCGAGCGATGATCCAGAGGGACTGGACAAGATGTCCGGCACTGTAAAAGAGCTTTTTGATGAGCTGCTGAACACACAGGGGGCATCCGACGATCTTTTCAAGCACTGCAATCCGTGGACTCCGTACAAGGACGGTAGATTTTTCTGTGAATATGTTCTCGATCAGCTTGTAAAATTCATCGAAACCGAAATGAACGTGCGAATTAAAAAGAGCACTTCCCGTCTCCGTAATTACACGGAGAAGTACAGAAAATGAGCAGCTATGAGCTGCCCTCTTCTCTAAATATTGGTGGAACGGATTATGCGATCAACGCAGACTTCCGTTCCATTATTGGAATTTTGGAAGCTTGCGAGGATCCAGATTGGACAGATAGAGAAAAGCAGGAAATTATGTTTGAGATTCTGTACAAGGATTTTGAGCAGATCCCGAGAGAACTCCGGGAGGAAGCCTGTAAGAAAGCTGCTGACTTCATTGACGGCGGTATGCGAGATAAGAAGAACAGCCCCCGGCTGATTGATTGGGAGCAGGATTCCCGGATCATCATTCCTGCGGTCAACAAAGTTGCAGGAATGGAGGTTCGTTCTGTCCCATTCCTTCACTGGTGGACGTTTCTGGGATTTTTTATGGAAATCGGAGACGGACTTTTTTCCCAGATCCTTGCGATCCGGCAGAAAAAATCCAAGCATAAAAAATTAGAGAAGTGGGAAAAAGAATTCGAACGGGAAAACGCGGACATGGTAGGCATTCGCAAGAGGCTAAGTGCCGAAGAAAAGAAGGAAATGGCGGCTCTTGAGAAATGGCTATAAGGAGATGAATTATGGGACAGGCAGACGGAACAATACTCATTGATACATCAATCAGCGATGATGGGCTTGTAGCTGGTACGAAAGAAGTTGAGGCCGCGGCACGCCGGATGGCTGAGTCTGTCTCTGGCATCGCCGACAAAGCAAAAGTCGCGTTGCAGAAACAGGTAGATTCTTTCGCAAAGCTCAACAGCCAGTATGATGAGCAGGCCCGTAAAGTCGAGGAGCTTAAATCAAAAGTCGAGGAACTCAAAGGGGAGAAGATACCTACACAGGAATATACAGATATCAATAAAGAGATCGACTCTATAAGCAAAAAGCTTGATGCAGCAATCGAACGACAGATTAAGTTTGTAGAGATTGGTGGGAATCGGAATAGTCAGACCTTTAAGGCGATGGAATACGACATCGACATGTTGCGGCAGAAGCTTGAAGAGGCGCAGCAAGCTAAGGCAAAACTGGAATCCTCTGGTGGGGCTTATACCACAGGAATAGATACTGAGTCCGGGCAAAAAACAATGGCTCAATATATGGCAGCGCAAACCGCATTAGAAAATACTGGTAATCGGTTAAAAACTTCGTTTGAGGCAATAACTGCGAAAGTAAAAGAATATAATGACGAAATGCAAAAAGCCACAGAAGAAACCGACAACTTATCAGACAGTACGAAGGGATTAGCAAACGAACAGAAAAATGTAGCAGAATCAAGCAATGAAGTGAAAAAAAAGGTCAAGAAAGTCGCAGTAAGCTTTAAAAAAATGCTTGCATATGCATTCGGCATTCGTACTCTCTTCGCTCTCTTTAACCGCATCAGAAGCGCTGTAACCGATGGAATGAAGAACCTCGTTCAGTATTCCGGCAGCACAAACAGCACGGTTTCCGGGCTTATGGGATCGCTGACGCAGCTCAAGAACGCACTCGCGACAGCATTCGCCCCGATCCTCGCCGCAGTAGCTCCGGCACTGAACTATCTCATCAGCCTTTTGACAACAGCGGCAACAGCGGTTGGGCAGTTTTTCTCCGCCATCACCGGGCAAAGCACCTTTGTGAAAGCCACTAAGGTACAGGAAAATTATGCGGACTCCCTAAAAAAGACGGGATCAGCAGCAAAGAAAGCTGAAAAGAGTCTGGCATCGTTTGATACGATAGAGCAGATAGGATCGAAAAGCAGTGACTCTGGCGGCGGTGGAGGCAGTTCCACAAACCCGAAGGATATGTTTACAACCGAACAGATCAGCTCTTCCATAAAGGAGATGGCTGATAAGATCCGGCAGATGGTAGCCGCTGAGGACTGGCAGGGTGTAGGAAACTATATTGGCTCTCAGATCGGCAACGGCGTGAACTTCGGCATGAGTAAACTGGATCAGATATTCCAGAAACTAAAATGGCAAGGGATTGGAACATCAATCACAGCAGCGCTTTCCGGCTTTTTCTCCACATTCAGCTGGAGCACGCTTGGAAGTATGCTTTCACATTTTGTTTCCGGGCTTGTGCAGTTCATCACCGGGCTATTTAAGGGTGTAAACTGGCGTTCTATCCCCCAGGGAATCATTGATGCAATCGCAGGATTTTTCAAGGGAATTGACTATGCCGCAATCTTCGGATCGCTCGGTGAGCTGATCGGAACGGCAATAGCATCCGGCATAGATCTCTTGAAGGGACTCGGAGATGTGCTGGCGAACTCCTGGAACAGCGTTGTTAGTTACTTCTCTGGGTATATCGAAGCATCCGGCGGCGATATCGTACTGGGGCTTTACAACGGCATCGTGAATGCACTCAAGAGCGTAAGTTCTTGGATTGTGAACAACATTTTCAAGCCATTTATTAACGGATTCAAGTCTGCATTTGGCATCCACAGTCCGTCCACCGTAATGATTGAAATGGGCCAGTATCTCATGGAAGGGCTTCGGAACGGTATCAGTAACTTTATCTCTTCTGTGATCGCGAAGTTTGCGGAGATCAAGGATAAGATCGTGGAGAAGTGGACCGAGACCAGAAAGAAGACGGAGGAGACCTGGAACAACATTAAGAACTGGCTTGGCACAAACTGGACAAGCGTGAAGACATCCGCAAGCGAGAAATTCCAGGGAATCAAGGACACGATCGCTCAGAGATGGGCGGAAACAAAGTCTGGCACACAGACCACATGGGAGTCTGTGAAAAGCGTATTGCTGAGCACATGGGAGACGATCCGCACCAACGCCTCCACAAAATTCGCTGATATGAAGAAAGCGATCATTGATAACTGGACCACGCTGAAATCTCAGACAAAGACAATCTGGGACGGCATCTGGAGTGCGATCCGGTCTGTTATCAATACGATCCTCGGTGGCGTTGAATCGATGGTAAACGGCGTGATAACGGCGCTTAATCGGATGATATCAGCGCTGAACAATCTGAGCTTTGATATCCCAGACTGGGTTCCGGGAATCGGCGGAGAGACTTTCGGACTCGATATTCCGAAAGTAGATAAGGTGCATCTGCCCCGTCTTGCATCCGGTACCGTGGTTCCGCCACGCGCTGGAGAGTTTGCGGCGATCCTGGGCGATAACAAGCGTGAGACAGAGGTTGTTTCCCCGTTGAGTACGATGAAACAGGCGCTCATGGAGGCGCTGGCGGAGAGTGGAATATCCGGCGGTAGTCAGCAGGTGGTGATCCGTTTCGAGGGCAATCTGGCGCAGCTGGGCCGCGTACTGAAACCTGTAATTGACGCAGAGAACAGCCGTGGAAGTGTAAGACTTGTGACAGGAGGTAGCCGATGAGCCATTTTACAATTTTTACTGTGGACGGTGTAGAGTATGACGTGGATGTCATGAAGCTTTCCCGCAAGGCAAAGGTGACGGACACGGACAACTCTGGGCGAACCCTGGACGGCGTTATGCATCGGGATATCATCGGAACGTACTACAATTACACGCTGGAAATCCAGGCAAAAGACGGAAAGCATCAAGACTATGACAAACTCTTCGATGTAGTCAGCGCTCCGCAGGATAGCCATGACTTCGTGATCCCATACGGGCAGGAGACATTGTCCTTCAAGGCATATGTCACGACCGCGGAAGATTCTATGATCCGAAGGAATGGAATAAATTTGTGGGGATATGAAGACTCCCTAAAGTTAGATTTCGTAGCGATGGAGCCACAGCGAAGGAGATAAGGCATGAAGTGGGATGTATCAATATCGACAAATGGAGAAGAGCATTATTCTTCCACGGATAATCTTACGACCCAGGAAGAACAAATGCCGGGATATGCGTATCTCCTTCCCGGCTATTCGCTGCTGAATGGTGAATACCGGAATGCGCCGGACACGATTCCAAACGGGCAGAGTGGATACACGAGTAGTCAGATTTCCGATGCAAACGGCGAGTTTACGGACCCGCCTACACTCCGAATCCGTTTTGACCGGCTTAAAACCTCCCGAGGAATCACCTTGAACTTCAATGGCATCTCGGGAGATTACGCCTCGAGGCTTAATATTAAATGGTACAAAAATGGGGATCTTGTTGAAAATCTGGATTTTTCTCCGACATCCAGCACATATTTCTGTGAGGCATCCGTAAAGCTTCACAATGAAGTCATTATTACCTTCTTGGAGACATCCAGACCATACCGCCATGTATGGCTTGCAAAGATCACGAACTATCGTTTGGTGGATGCAGGTGGTTTAAAAATCGTTTACGGTGACATTGCCCTGGGAGCGAAAGAAAATGCTGAGTACAGCTGTAATGACGGCGGGCACTTGGATAGCTTAAAAATAAAGCATTCTTTCCCAGATGTGGCGCTGAATTACCCGGGGTATTCAATGCTGAATGGGGAATATAAGAACTATGATGTGTTTCCAGAAGCAGGATACATTTCTAAGGCAGTGTCCGATGAAAATGGAATATTTCAGACGGGAATCATCCAGCCGGGAGCCGCACTATTCCCCCATAAAGGTTTGTATCCATCTTCACATTTCGAAGTTCCAACACTGACAGCAACATTCTCTGATAATTACAGTAGCCAGGGGATATCCCTTGTATTCAACGATCATTCCGGGGACTACTGTTCACAGCTAACCATCACATGGTATAGAGGAACGGAAGAGATCGCGCAGGAGACATTCTATCCAGATGATTACGAGTATTTTTGCTATCACCCGGTAGAGTATTACAACAAGGTAACAATTGCGTTCGAGAAGACCTCCAGACCATTTAGACCAGTATTTTTGACAGATATTCAGTATGGGTTAGGACGAACATTCCTGGATGATGAGGCAAAAAATGTAGACTGTTTTATCGAGATAAGCCCGATCAGTGAAGAACTCAGCATTAATACGCTGAACTTTACAATTCGAAGTAAGTCAAACATCGCTTTCAACTTCCAGCGCCGGCAGCAGATGAAACTGTATTTTGATGAGAATATCATCGGAATCTTTTATTTGAAATCGGGTAAACGTATGAGCAAAACCGATTATGAGGTCAGCACAGAGGACGCTGTGGGCTTGCTGGACACGTCTGAATTTAAAGGTGGAATGTACAATGATGAGCCTGTAAAAAACGTCGTAGCGGCTATATTTGAAGACCAGAACATTGATTATTTCCTGGATCAGACATTGCAGGATCTGACAGTAACCGGATATCTTCCGGCAGGCAGCCGCCGTGATGCACTCGCACAAGTCGCATTTGCAATCGGCGCATCCGTGAATACGGCATATGATCTGAATCTGTATATCTATCCGCGGAATACCGGCATTATCAAGCCTCATGCAGGACTCCACCCGGGAGCCGGGCTGAAACCAGGCATGAGAGTGACGAAGGAAAGCTTCACAAAGGCAAACACAATGTCCGGACTGACGATCGATCACAGCGATATCACGACAGGCGCGAGAGTGTATGCGCATACCTACATCAAGTCGGATGAGTCAGAGGAGCTGTACAAGGACACCTTGACCGGAACAGCAGAGATCACCTTCTCTGAGGCGCATCACAGTCTGGCAATCACCGGCGGCACGATAAAGGCCTACGGCGATAACTGGGCTACAATTACCGGAACCGGCGGAGAGGTAGTGCTCACTGGAAAGAAGTATACACACCTCACCACGATCCACGAGAAGACGAACCCGAACATCAGCCAGAATGAGAACCTGGTGGAAGTGAAAGAGGCTACACTCGTGAATCCGAAGAATGTAAATGAAGTTCTGGACCGTGTATATGACTATTACAGCAGTAACGAATCAGTATCTTGCCGGGTGCTTCTCAATGAGGAAGAGCTTGGAGACATCGTGTCTGTGGACACTGATTTTGATGGAACGCGAATGGGTGCCATTAAAAAGATGGACTTTACATTTACGCGAGAAATGACGGCGGAGGTGGAGATTGGATGAGCGTATTTGATGAGCTGATAACGGACCGAACGGCCGAAGACGTGACAAACCGGACAGCAAAGGGAAGTATATCCTATGTGGATCTGAACCGTGTGGAGACGGCCTGCAAGGAGCTTGGAGAGATACTTCTGGTGGATATTGTGACAAAAACGAACTGGACGATGCGTGATTTTCGGAAAGACAGTGACATGCAGCGAATTCGGCAGAACATCCAGAAGCTTCGGGATGCTTATTTTGTAAAGCCGTCCACACCGGCAACTCCGCAGAGAATCGAGTATCAGACTGTAGCAGAGGCAAACAGCATTGAGCAAATCCTCGAGGATATACATGCAATGTATCTTTCTTCCTTGTCCGGCGCACATAGACTTGCGTTCCGGCTGGGAACCAGATCAATAGGAGATAGGAGGTAGCGCATGGAATTAAAAACAAACTACAAAGACGATATCTACGAGGGGAATCGCAAGTATAAGGAGATCACTAACTCTGACGGAACGATTTCGCTGGAAGATAAGACAACTTACACACAGGAGGGTGACTCTTTCAAGGCGGAGGATATTAACGCCACAAACCTTGCAATCAATCGGCTCTACGCTGTACACAACGCCACATTGACGGCTGGCGGATGGACAACCAGTGCACCGTATACGCAGACGGTGACAGTCTCCGGCATTAAGGCTACTGATCGCCCCGATATCTCCTGCGTTGACGATCTGACATCAAAAGCCAGTAAAAAGGCGCGGCGGAAAGAGTGGGGCAAGGTGGATAGAATCGTCACCGGCACCGATCAGATCACCGCATATTGCAACTTTGAGAAACCGGCATTAGACTTGCCACTCGAGATCCAGAGAGCATAAGGAGGGCATTATGACAGAATTATTAGAAAATAGTGACAATACCAATGCGGACACTGGAGTCAGTGAATCCCCAGCAAATGAAGCAACAATCTCCTTGGCGGCCGTGCAGGCACTTGCGGATGCATTGCAAAAAATTGAATCTTACACCCCTACGGTATGGGTAGACAACGAATCCCCGGATATTGATGCGGCACACCTCAATAAAGCGGAGCAGGCGATCATGCGTGTCACGACCGCCATGAACTCCGCAGTGGACGTTATCAAGGATTTACAGTCCCAGGTCAACACCACAAATAATAATTTGAGTCAGAAGTTTGCAGCAAAAGATATTAGTAACGGAAGTCTTGATCAGATAACAACAACAGGATTTTATTTCGGTAGTAACATTACAGAAGTAACTCCATATATAAAAAGCCATAAGTGGTGTCTTATAAATGCTTATGTTAGCGGAAACTCTGCAAGCATATTTGTAACAGCTGGAGACGCTATGGCTTTAAGCATTTATCGAAACGGTGATGGAATATACAGTTATTACCCAATCGCAACAAAGTCAGATTTGGCGGGATTCCGAATTTTAGCAGTCGGACGATCTCAGCGCTTTTTTAAATCGACGCATGGAGCTGGATCTACGGAGAGTCAAACAATTTCTATTCCGGATTCAGGACAATCGGCTGCTTATGCGCTTGTGTCACTTAACTTAAATGGAACCACAGCAGATGCTGTAGCTATAAGGACATTAAATGTTGGAACAACATCTTTTGACATTCATTGTAAACTTCTTCAAGGAGTTCCTGAAAATGCGCTTGTTTTCGTCGATTATGTCGTATTTGGAAAGTAAATCTGACTTTGTGCGTGGCGAACAATGCTATCTACTAATTTAATAATCAGTGATTTCGTACGGGATAGAGTAGATATATATAGTAGTGCAAAGCAGATAGTTAGTGAAATCATTGATACACCCTAAATG
>ERZ1026872.229-NODE-229-length-18319-cov-26.013305_pt1 | contig 18319 bp, 11 predicted proteins | sample MGYA00380166_ERZ1026872 | MGnify/ENA primary metagenome ERZ1026872 (study PRJEB33269, sample SAMEA4719802) | human gut metagenome | biome: human-associated habitat; feature: organic feature; material: feces | place: Cameroon | collected 2013-10 ... | reverse complement strand
GCCCTCGGTCACAGCGCACTTGGCTACACAACAACGCAGCAGTGGGATGCCGTTCACTACACGGCGAAGTATCTGGCGGATCTGATGGACGTCGGCTGCCAGCTCACCATCACCCACAGCAACGGACCGCAGGTTTCCATGATTCACAAGGCGATGACGGAGCTGCATCGTATTTACATTGATTATTCTCCGGCTCCCATGTGCGTCTGCAGTGCCATGAGCCAGGGCTATGCCGGATATGACATTCAGAATGCTCTGAAGGCAGAGCTTCTCTCCCGCGGGAATACCACTCCGGTTTCCACCATTCTGACGCAGGTGAGTGTGGATCCTTATGATGAGGCCTTCTATGCACCTTCCAAGAAGATCGGCCGTTATATGTCGAAGGAAGATGCCGAGAACGAAACCAAGAAGGGCAATTACGTAGTAGAAGAAGAGGGCAAGGGCTATCTTCGTGTTGTTGCGACACCGAAGCCGCTTGATATTCTGGAGCTTGATTCCATCCGTCTTCTTGCAGATCACGGACAGGCGGTCATCTGCTGCGGAGGCGGCGGAATTCCCGTTATCGTTCAGGATGAGGCCCTGCAGGGAGCTTCTGCTGTCATCGAGAAGGATGATATTGCAGGAAAGCTCGCAAGTGATCTGAAATCCGACGTTCTGCTCATTCTGACCAGCGTTCCGAATGTGTTCCTGAACTTCGGTGCGCCGAATCAGGAAGCCATTTCCTCGATGAAGGTTGAGGATGCGAAGAAGTACATTGCCGACGGTCAGTTCGGTGCCTCCGACATGCTTCCCAAGATTCAGGCAGCCATCACATACCTGAAGGCCAATCCGGCAGGCCGCGTTCTGATTACAACGGCAGAGAATGCAACCGCTGCGCTGGAGGGCAAGGCAGGAACGCTCATCACGGCATAATTCAGCCGAAATTTCGAATTGTAAGTACGAAGCTCAGGAAGAGGAGAATCTCCTCTCCTGAGCTTTTTGCATGAAAAAAGCAAGAATTCGGCCATGCTTTTCTCCCTCAAATCATGATAAAACAATATCATCATCTCAATCAAAGGAGGACCTTTTGTGTCTACCCCCGCACTGTACGACAGCCAGATCAGAAAATATGCATACTGCAGCGAAGCACAGGTTTTCCGGGAGCTCGAATCCTCTCCGCAGGGTTTGCAGAACAAGCAGGTCGAAAAGATGCGAGAGCGGTACGGCGCAAATCGATTTGAAAAAAGAAGCCTTGCTCTTCGCAGCATCCGGAAAGCTTTTCTGAACCCGTTTCACGGGATTCTCTTTGTCATCGGCATTCTTTCACTGGTGACGGATGTTTTTCCTGCCTCCAGCTACGCAAAAAACGCCACGACGGCCATCATTATTTTCGCAATGATTCTGATCAGCGGCACCATCCGCATGGTTCAGGAGCTTCGGGCAGGAAATGCAGCCCGGCAGCTTGTCCGGCTGATTGAAGACACGGTCACGGTAAGACGGAATGGAGAACTTATCGAAATTGCCGCAGAGGAGCTGGTTGTGGGTGATATTGTTTTCCTGTCTGCCGGTGATCGTGTCCCTGCGGACCTTCGGCTGCTCCGTGCTGCGGATCTCTTTCTTTCTCAGGCGGCGATCACGGGAGAAAGCGCCATTTTCGAAAAGACCAGCCATACTCTCTCTGACAAGGCAGAGACGCCGCTGTCAGATCTAGGAAATCTGGCATTTATGGCAACCACGGTTATCAGCGGCAGGGGCGAAGGGATTGTTCTGGCAGTCGGAAAGGATACTCTCTACGGAAATTTTGCCGGGGCAGCTTCCGATGACAAGAATTCCTTTGAAAAAGGGGCCAATTCCATCGCCTGGGTGATGCTGCGCTTTACTGCCGTTCTGATCCCCATTGTCTTTCTGCTTCTTCGCATGACCGGCGGGAACTGGCTGGAATCCTTTGCTTTTGCACTCTCTGTTGCTGTCGGGCTGATTCCTGAAATGCTGCCCATGGTGATTACTGCGTGCCTTGCAAGAGGGAGCCTTTCCATGAGCCGAAAGCAAACGATCATCAAGAATATCAATGCCATGCAGGCATTCGGCAGCATGGATGTACTTTGCATGGACAAAACAGGGACCCTCACCAACGAAGGCATCCTCCTGGAATACTACATGGACATCCTTGGCAACGAGAGCGACCGGGTGCTGGACCTCGCATTTCTGAACAGCCTCTTCCATTCCGGCGTCCGAAATCCGATCGACAACGCCATTCTCGCCTGTCAGTCCATGCCGGGGCACGAAACACATTTTGCAGATCTGCTTGCACAGAATCAGAAAACGGATGAAATCCCCTTCGATTACACCCGCAAGCTGGTCAGCACTCTGATCACCGGCAAAAACGGCAGGCAGGAGCTGATCGTGAAGGGCGATGTTTCCAGTGTCGCCGTACGATGCAGCCATGTGGAATACCGTGGTGAAATTGTTCCGATCGAGGACAGGATGCGGCAGAGCATCTCTTCCGTCGTCGATGAAATGCTCCGGGACGGCATGAAGGTCATTGCCATTGCGCACAGAACAACCAGGCACCGGGATCAGATTTCTCCAGCCGACGAAAAAGACCTGGTTCTGCTGGGATATCTGGCATTTTTTAATGCGCCGAAAAAAACCGCAAAAGCTTCCATCGATGCGCTGAAACGGCTGAAGGTAACCCCTAAGCTTCTGACCGGCGATCAGACAGATATTGCTGTTTCCGTATGCCGTAGGGTCGGAATTCCTTCTGACACCGTTCTGACCGGAAAGGAGCTGGACGGAATGACTTCGGACGAGCTTCGTGCCGCGGCGGAGCACACGCATGTTTTCACCGAACTCACGCCCGGTCAGAAGGTCCGCGTGGTCTCTGCCCTGAAGCAGAACGGCCACACAGCAGGGTTTCTCGGTGACGGAATCAATGACATCCCGGCGCTCTGTGAAGCCAATGTCGGCATTTCAGTGGACACAGCTGTGGATGCTGCCAAGGATGCCGCAGACGTCATTCTTCTTCAAAGGGATCTTGGCGTTCTGGAACAGGGCATTCTCGAGGGTCGTAAAACCTTCGCCAATATGCTCAAATACATCAAAATCACCGCAAGCTCAAACTTCGGCAACATTCTCTCCATTGTCTGTGCCAGTGCTTTTCTCCCGTTCCTTCCGATGGCATCGGTGCAGATTCTGCTGTTAAATCTCCTCTATGATATCCTGTGTATCATTCTGCCCTGGGATCATGTGGATGAGGAGGACACCCTGACGCCGAGAGACTGGTCCGGAAAAACATTGGGCCGCTTTATGCTGTTCTTCGGCCCGATCAGCTCCCTGTTTGACATTGCTTCCTTCCTGTTCCTGTATTTCTTCCTGTGCCCTGCTCTCTGCGGAGGCATGACCTTTTCACAGCTTACGGATCCTTCGCAGCAGGCCTATTCTGTCGCCATCTTCCAGACCGGCTGGTTTCTGGAATCCATGTGGACGCAGGTTCTGATTCTGCATTTTCTCCGGACCCGCAAGATTCCGCTTGTGCAGAGCAGACCGTCTGCTCCGGTAATCTGCATCACCTTGGCCGGTATTGTCCTGTTTACTGCGATCACCTTTACAAAAAGTGCAGTGTTTTTCGGAATGACACGGCTTCCTCTCCGGTATTTTGCCTATCTGCTGATCACCGCAGTGCTGTACATGCTGCTCACCACCATCGTAAAATCTCTGTATCAGAAGAGATACCATGAGCTGATTTAGAAAGGGGGAATTCCGGAATGAAAAAGAAAATCAGTTATATTCCCGTGGATTCTGCCTTGGAAAAATGGCTGCTTGAGAAGCTGACAAAAGACCCGCCGAACAGTCCCTGTGCCGACGACCTTTGCGCCGGAATTCAGGATCTGCTCCGTGGAGATGCTGCCTCCCTCCTTCTTGGTCCCGAGGAGGAGCCGGATCCATTCCCTTCCCCCTCCTCCGGCATCATCCGGGCCGGCGACTTGGAAATCAGCCCCAGAAGCAGAAGGGTTCTGATGCACGGCAGCGAAGTTTTTCTGACGCCCAAGGAGTTCGATATTCTGTACTTTCTTGCCAGGAACCGCGGTGAGGTATTCACCAAGGAACAAATTTATCAGGCCGTATGGGACGGCACCTATCTTCTGGATGACAGCAACATCATGGCATTCATCCGGAAGCTGCGAAAGAAAATCGAGCCAAGCCCCGACGAACCAAGGTACATTCTGACCATCTGGGGAATCGGATACAAATTTAATGACCAGCTTTGACAACAGGCGGGCGCAGCAGCGTCCGCCTGAATTCTTGCCGGGTCGCAAGGAAATCGCAAGGGTTTGACCATGCGTTTTTCCCTGCGATTTTTGTATTCTTCCAATGGCCGGAAGAACACGGCCGCCCTTGTCGGCAAAAAATACGAGGAGGTAAGACCAATGAACAAGAAAAAAAATCGTGCTGCTGTTCGTCAGACGGTTGAGAAAGCCGTCATCCGTGATGAGCAAAACCGCCGCATTCAATTTGCGGCCACCAATCCCGCAGAGGAGGTTTTAAAGAATCTGCATACCACCCTTCAGGGCCTTGATGACGAAGCCGTATCGGTAAGTCGGAGCAAGTACGGAAGCAACAAGGTGACCCGGGAAAAGAAGAAATCTCTTGCCAGAAGACTTGCCGGTGCTTTCATCAACCCCTTCACCGCAATCCTCTTCTGTCTGGCTCTGGTATCCACTCTGACAGATATGATATTTCCTTATTACGCGCTCTTTGGCAGCGATCCGGAGGATTTCAATCCGCTGACCGTGATCATCATTCTGACCATGGTACTGATATCCGGCACGCTCCGCTTCGTTCAGGAATCCCGGAGCGGAAATGCAGCGGAAAAGCTCCTTGCCATGATCACAACCACCTGTACCGTCACGAGGAGAATTTCGGGAAAAACAGAAATCCCCATGGACGATCTGGTAGCAGGTGACATCGTGCATCTGTCTGCCGGAGATATGATCCCCGCAGATGTCCGCATTCTGGAAGCCAAGGATCTGTTTGTCAGTCAGGCAAGCCTCACCGGAGAAAGCGAGCCCGTTGAGAAAACACCGAATGTCAGCATCGGACGCGAAAGCGTCACCGATTACACCAACATCGCTTTCATGGGAAGCAATGTGGTTTCCGGAAGCGCCGCTGCCGTCGTTGTCTGCACCGGTGACCATACGCTGTTCGGCTCGATGGCTTCTGCGATTGCGGGAGAGGCTGTGGAAACCAGCTTCACCAAGGGTGTCAATGCGGTGTCCTGGGTCCTGATCCGTTTCATGCTGGTCATGGTTCCTCTCGTATTCTTCATCAATGGGATCACCAAGGGCGACTGGCTGGATGCGCTCCTCTTCGGCATTTCTGTCGCGGTCGGTCTGACGCCGGAGATGCTCCCCATGATTGTTACTACCTGTCTTGCCAAAGGAGCAGTCTCCATGAGTAAGAAGCAGACCATCGTGAAGAACCTGAATTCCATTCAGAACTTCGGAGCCATTGACATTCTCTGCACAGACAAAACCGGAACACTGACACAGGATAAGGTCGTGCTGGAATACCACCTCAATGTAAACGGAGAGGATGATACGCGGGTGCTGCGCCACGCTTATCTCAACAGTTACTTTCAGACCGGTTACAAAAATCTGATGGATCTTGCGATCATTCATAAAACAGAGGAAGAAGAAGCGGCAGATTCCAGTCTGCTCGATCTGTCCGAAAACTATGTGAAGGTCGATGAAATCCCCTTCGATTTTATGCGGCGCCGTCTCACTACCGTGGTGCAGGATAAAAACGGGAAGACACAAATGGTCACAAAGGGAGCCGTGGAAGAAATGCTGTCCATCTGCAGCTATGCAGAGCTCGACGGCAGTGTACAGCTGTTGACCAATTCGGTCAGCAGTAGAATTCTGGATACGGTAGACTCCCTGAACGAAAAGGGCTTCCGGGTTCTGGCCATTGCCCAGAAGAGCAATCCCTCCCCTGTCGGAGCCTTCGGCGTAAAGGACGAGTGCGACATGGTACTGATCGGATATCTGGCCTTTCTGGATCCCCCGAAGGAATCCACTGCAGATGCCATCCATGCGCTGGAGGACCATGGCGTAACCACAAAAATTCTCACCGGCGACAACGACAAGGTCACCCGTACGATTTGCAGACAGGTCGGGCTGAAAGTTCGCAACATGCTCCTTGGATCCGATCTGGATCATATGAGCGATGCGGAGCTTGTAAGAGCGGCGGAATCCACGGATGTATTTGCCAAGCTTACGCCGGATCAGAAATCGCGCGTAGTTTCGGTTCTGCGGGCAAACGGTCACACCGTAGGTTTTATGGGGGACGGCATCAACGACGCCGCTGCCATGAAAGCGGCAGACATCGGAATTTCGGTAGATACCGCAGTGGATGTGGCAAAGGAATCCGCAGATATTATCCTGCTGGAAAAAGACCTGATGGTTCTTGAGCAGGGAATCATTGAAGGGCGCAAAACCTATGCCAACATGATCAAATACATAAAAATGACTGCGTCCTCCAATTTCGGAAATATGTTCTCGGTGCTGGCAGCCTCCGCGCTTCTGCCTTTCCTTCCGATGATGAGCCTGCATCTGATCTTCCTGAATCTGATTTACGACCTCTCCTGCACGGCAATTCCGTGGGATAACGTAGATGAGGAATTTATTGCAAAGCCTCGTAAATGGGATGCTTCCAGTGTCGGAAGCTTCATGCTCTGGATCGGGCCCACCAGTTCCATTTTCGACTTTACAACGTATCTGTTCTTGTATTTTGTATTCTGTCCGATATTTGTATCCGGCGGCGTTCTGTTCAACGATCTTGCATCTCACTACAGCGGCGCACAGCTTGCAGCGATGCAGGCACAGTATATCGGATTGTTTCAGGCAGGCTGGTTTGTGGAATCCATGTGGAGTCAGACGCTGGTCATTCATATGATCCGCACACCGAAAATTCCTTTTATTCAGAGTCATGCTTCTGCACCGGTGACGCTGCTGACAATGACAGGAATTGCCGTGCTGACCGTGATTCCCTTTACCCCCATCGGTGCAGCGCTTGGCTTCGTCGCTCTGCCCGCCGCGTATTTTGCATACCTGCTCCCGTTCATTCTGCTGTACATGGTGCTCGCGACCATTGTAAAGAAGGCCTATGTCCGCCACTACGGAGAGCTGCTTTGAGAAACGGATGGAAAACAGCTTTCTGAGCTGCTGTCCATTCAGCTCCCGAGAACCGTGAGCAGAGCTCCGATCATAATTGCAAAGTCGCCCAGGTTGAACACAATCTGCCGGAGCCTCTCCGGCCCGAAATCAAAACGGATATAATCCGTGACCGCCTTTGCCTTCATACGATCATACGTATTGCTGAAGGCCCCGCCGAGAAGAAGCGACAGACCGGTTTTCAGAAGGTGCTTTCCCGCTTTTCCGAGCGTCAGAATGAATACCAGCGTCAATATCACCGTAAGGCCCACCGAGATCATCTGAATCACGGCGGGCCTTTTCTCGCCCAGATTCAGAAACGCACCTTCGTTCCTGCTGTGGCAGAGTGTAACCGATACCGGCTTTCTGCCAACCGTCCGATTCCTTTTGGACCAGCTTGTCCTGCTCATCACTTTTCCGGTCTGATCTGCAGCAAACACCGCAGCAGACAGGAGAATCTTTCCCCATTCCATCATGCAGCACTCCTTCTTTTCCTGATTGATATCGACTGAAAACCTGCACCGCCCGATATCCCCGGATAGTAAATCCCCGCAGGATCGTTTCCGTTCCTGCGGGGACTTGCTGTTTCATCAATCTGTCTTGTTCTCACTGCAGGGCAGCTCGCCGGCTGACTTATCCTCCAGCGCAGGCGTCGGGATCTCCAGATCCTGTCGGATCTCCACTCTCGGACCGCCACGTCCGTTTACATAATCCGCCGTAATGGTCACCTTCCCAATGTTCCGATCCTTCGGAATTTCGTACATGATGTCCATCATGAAGCCCTCAATGATCGAACGAAGGGCCCGGGCTCCGGTATCCTTCTTCATCGCCTTCTTCGCAATCGCGTGAAGCGCGTCCTCCTCAAAGTCCAGCTCCACATCATCCAGCGCAAGGAGCTTCTGATACTGCTTCAGAATGGCATTTCTCGGCTCCTTCAGAATTCGCACCAGCATATCCTCATCCAGATCCTGCAGCGTGCAGACAATGGGAAGACGACCGATAAACTCGGGAATCATGCCAAACGAGCGCAGATCATCATTCGTCACCTTGGTGAGAACGTCTTCGTCCTTGCTGAACCGGTCCTTCAGCTCCGCGGAGAATCCCATGGAGGACTGCTTCGTCAGTCTCTCTTTGATGATTCCCTCCAGTGCAGGAAACGCACCGCCGCAGATGAACAGAATATTGCTTGTATCCACGGTCACCGTGGGGACCATACCGTTCTTGGAGCCTGCTCCGACCGGAACGTCCACCTCGCTTCCTTCCAGGAGCTTTAAAAGTCCCTGCTGCACCGCTTCGCCGGAAACATCGCGGGAATTCATGTTCTGCTTCTTCGCAAGCTTATCGATCTCATCGATGAAAATGATGCCCTTCTGTGCGCGGTCCACATCGTTGTCAGCCTCCGCAAGAAGCTTCGAAATGCAGCTCTCGACGTCATCGCCGATGTAGCCTGCCTCGGTCAGACTGGTCGCATCCGTAATGGCAAGCGGAACATCCAGAAGTCTTGCCAGCGTGCGGACAAGATACGTCTTACCCGCACCGGTAGGTCCGATCAGAAGAATGTTGGACTTCTCGATCTCGATATCATCCATCGTGCCCGTCTTCACTCGCTTGTAGTGATTGTAGGCTGCGACCGAAATCGTCTTCTTCGCCTTCTCCTGCCCGATGACATACTTATCCAGCTCCGCCTTCAGAAGGTGAGGCGCCGGAATGTTGTCCGAGGTGAAAACAGGCTTCGGGCCCTGCTTCTTTTTCTTCTTGACCTTCGGCTGCGGATTTCCTCCGAAGCCTCCGAAGATATCCCCCAGATTTACGAAGCTGACCGTCGGCTTTCTGCGGTGCTCTTCTTCCTTGTTCCCGGAAGGCTGCTCCCCAGACGGCTTCTCTTCATCCGGCTTCTCTTCCGGAGCTTTTGCTTCACCGGAAGCAGCTGCTTCGGACAGCTCCGCACCCGTATCCGGGCTTTTGCTCTGCCCCGGAATGCCGTCCAGAAGGCTCATAAGATCCGAAACATCCGGCATCATTCCCTTCGAGATCTGGTCCATAAACTGCTGATAATCCACAGAGCTTGCAGCGTCAACCATGTGCTGCATGCAGCTCGGGCAGATGCTCAGTCCGCCCGGCATATCTACCAGGCGTCCCGCATCCTGCTCCGAGCGATGGCAGATCGCGCAGTAACGAATGTGCGTGCTGCCATCCTGCTCCTTATCATGATTCTGATTGTTGTTAAAGTCACTCAATGATGCTCTCCATCCATTCCTTCGGAGGCTCATAGCCAAGAATCTTCACGGTGGTAGCCGCTACGTTGGCAAGGCCGAAATCTCCGTCCTTTACCTTGACGCCCTCCGGTCCGTTGAAGACCGCGAAAGGAACACGTGCCAGCGTATGAGAGGTCTTCGGCTTCGGAGATCCGTCCGGATTGGTTCCCTTGTCATACATCTGATCGGAGTTGCCGTGATCTGCCATAACCAGCATGCAGTAGTCATGCTTGAGGCAGGCATCCATAACCCTCTTCAGATTCAGATCAACAGCCTCTACGCCGATGATGGTTGCTTCATAGTTTCCTGTATGGCCGACCATGTCGCCATTCGGATAGTTGCAGCGGATGAACTGATACTTGCCGCTCTCAATGGCCTCGACGATCTTTTCCGTCACTTCAGTAGCCTTCATCCAGGGCTTCTGATCAAACGGGATAACATCGGAAGGAACCTCCTCCCAGTCCTCAAGCTCCTCAGAGAACTTCTCGGAACGGTTGCCGTTCCAGAAATACGTCATATGTCCGAACTTCTGGGTCTCGGAGCATGCATAGGACTTCACGCCCTTCTCCACCAGGAACTCACTCATCGTGTGCTCAATGTGCGGAGGCTCCACCAGGAAATTGTTCGGAAGCTTCAGATCGCCGTCATACTGCAGCATGCCTGCATAGAATACCTTCGGCTTCTTCGGCATCGGGAAGGAATCAAAGCCCTTGTCCATGTAATCAAATGCCTTGGAGAACTCAACCGCACGGTCGCCGCGGAAGTTGAACAGGATGACAGAATCGCCGTCATCGATCGGTCCGACCGGATTTCCGTCCTTGTCAGCGATGACAAAGCCGGGCAGGTACTGATCGGTATAGCCGCCTTCCTTGCGGAGAGACTCAATCGCCTCTGTTGCGGAAGCATACTTCGGGCCATCTCCCATAACATGAATGTGCCAGCCTCTCTCAACCATCGACCAGTCAGCCTCATAGCGGTCCATGGTAATGGTCATACGTCCGCCGCCGGAAGCGATGCAGCCGTGGAAGGTATCATCATTCAGCTCTCTGAAAACCTTCTCAAGCTCATCCACATACTGAAGAGCAGAGGTTTCCGGAACATCACGTCCATCAAGAAGAGCATGTACGCGAACCTCTGCGATGCCTTCCTTCTTCGCCTCTTTGATCATTGCGATCAGGTGCGAAATGTTGGAATGTACGTTTCCGTCGGAAAGAAGTCCGACAAAGTTAAGCTTTCCGCCGTTCTTCTTCAGATAATCCACAGCTCCCTTCCAGGCATTCGACTCATAGATCTTTCCGGACTCAATGCTCTCATTGACAAGCTTCGCACCCTGGGAATAAATCTGTCCGCAGCCAAGAGCATTGTGACCAACCTCGGAATTGCCCATGTCATCATCCGAAGGAAGTCCGACAGCCGTTCCGCTTGCCTTGATCGTGGTGTGAGGCCACTTTGTCATCAGCTCATCAATCTGGGGCTTATAGGAATGCATCACCGCATTTCCCTGATCCTTGTCGGTCCAGCCGACACCGTCCATTACTACCAGTACTACCGGTTTCATAAGTAAAACCTCCTTGTCGTACACAAAATCATTACAGGTTATGTTTAATCAATCAAACTTCAGTATATCGAATCCGGCTCCGGATTTCCATACTTTCGATATGCTATTACGGTCTATTACGGTCTTCGGAGCTCAGATCTTCCCGGGTCGGCTCAGATTTTCTCTTCCATCTGCTTTACAACATGCGCAAGGCATCCGTCCTCAAACGGATTGTCAAGTCCGGCTTCCTTTACCAGGCCGTCGAAGAAGTCTGCTGCAGAGAGTCTGCAGAGCTTCAGATAGCTCTTCCATGCGCCGTCGAAATCGCGGTCCATCCAGACCTTGTACTGCAGAGCATTTGCCTGCGCGATGCAGTAGTCGATGTAATACAGCGGGCAGTCATAAATGTGGTGCTGCTTCTGCCAGAAGCCTCCCGCCTCATAATAGGCATTTCCCGTATAATCCAGATGCGGCTTGTACTGACGCTCCAGATCTCTCCACACACCGTTTCGCTGCGCAGGTGTCAGCCCCGGATTCTGATAGGCAATCTCCTGGAATTCGTCCACCATCGTTCCGTACGGAATGAAGGCCATCGAATCCTCAAAATGCATATCCACGTAATCCTTCGCCCTGCTGCCGAACAGAAGATTCATCCAGGGCTCCGTGAAGAATTCCATCGACATGGAATGGGTCTCTGCCGTCTCCATCGTGATGTCCCAATGCTCCCGGATCGGATCGTCCTTGACCACATACCACTGGAACGCGTGTCCGCACTCATGCGTAATGACATCCGCATCCCCGCTGGTGCCGTTGAAATTGGCAAAAATAAACGGCGCACCGAAATCCGGAAGATAGGTCATATAGCCGCCGGTTTTCTTGGTCTTTCTTCCGAGAACGTCAAAAAGCTCATTCTCCCGCATGAAGTCCATGAATTCACCGGTTTCCTTCGAGAGCTCACGGTACATCTTCTGTCCTGCCTGCAGAATCTCCTCCGGCGTACCGATAGGAGCCGGATTTCCCTGCGGGAAATAAACGCCCTCATCGATATACAGAAGATGATCAATGCCAAGGCGCTGGCGTCTTCTTTCGTGCAGCTTCTCCGCAAACGGGACAAAATCGCGCTTGACCTGCTTCCGAAATTCACCCATATCGCTCCGGTCATAGCAGTTGCGCATCATTCTGGCATCACCAAGCGGAAGGTAATTCTCATAGCCCATCGCTTCGCCCTGTTTCGTCCGGTTCTTCACCAGACGATCGTAAATGTCATCCAGCTGCTCCTGATTCTCCTCGAAGAATGCCGTATACTTCTTCCATGCCTCTGCACGGATTCCGCGATCACTCGAATGCAGGTACGGATTCATCAGGGAAAGGTTCAGGGTCTCACCCCTCCACGCAATCTTTGCCGTTGCAAGAAGCTTGTTGTACTCCGTCTGAATCGCATTCTCCTCCTGCATCAGCGGAAGGATTTTATCGTCAACCGACTTCATGCCAAGCTCAATGTTCTTAAACGCAACCTTCCCGATCCGCTCCTCCAGATATGCGCGATACGGGGAATGATAGAGCTTTTTCTGGTAGGATACGCAAAGATTCCGGAACACCGGACCGTTCTGATCATAGAAATCCTGCTCGGCGCTGTAGAACTCATCCGTTGTGTCGATGTCATGCCGGATCTCCGCCAGTGTCATCTGCGTCATCACATGGCCGGTCAGCTCATAGTACCTGCGGTGAACCTCCATCTGCTCCTGTCCGGACGTCGCCTTGTCGAGCCCGGCTTCCAGCTCTGCAAACTCCGCCTTCACCTTGTCAAAATCAACACGTTCGTAGGGCATTTGTGTAAACTTCATTCTCTGTCCTCTCCTTTTCCTTTCTCTGATCTCCGGCTATTCCGCTATGGACCGGACCATCATTCCGAATTATACTCTTTTTGGCACAAAGTTTGGGCCTTCAGTCAACAGAAAGGAAAACACATGAACTATACCACTGCAGTTTTTGATATGGACGGAACCGTACTCAACACCCTGGGAGACCTCACAGACTCCATGAACTACGCACTGGAGGCAGCCGGTCACGCGCACTCCTATACGGAGGATGATGTCCGCCAGTTCTTCGGAAGCGGCGTCACCGTTGCCATCGTCCGCGCCCTTGCAAGAGAAGCCGGAACGGAGCTTTCCGATCTCGAACAGGTCGGAACCGCAAACGACACCATCACAGGCACCATCGACGCTGCCGAGGTGCAGAAAATCCAGGAAATTTATACTCCCTACTATGCAGCGCACTGCGACATCAAAACCGGTCCCTACGCCGGAATCCTTGAGGTTCTGGAGAAGCTCCGCGCCGCCGGCATAAAGACGGCCGTCGTCTCCAACAAGCCGGACATCGCCGTGCAAAAGCTCGTAAACGATTTGTTCACCGGAATGTTCGACCTCTCCGTCGGAGAAATGGACGGCGTCCGCAGAAAGCCTGCTCCCGACATGACCGAAAAGGCACTCCGCGATCTCGGAACCACAGACAAGAGGAAGGCCGTCTACATCGGCGACTCCGAAATCGACATGCAGACTGCGGAGAATTCCGGTCTTGACTGCATCAGCGTCGACTGGGGCTTTCGCGGCAGAAAATTTCTGGAGGAGCACAAGGCAAAGACCATCGTCTCCCGCCCAGAGGAGATTCTCCCTCTGATTCTGGGATAACCTTCGAAATCCGTTCCTGCCACCCTGATCCCTTAAGAGAAAAATCCGGGGGCCGGAAGAGTTTCTCACTCTTCCAGCTCCCGGATTATATTCTGCGCAATTTCCTTCTTGGTCAGGGCATGATTCATCGCCTCCTGCTCCAGATAGCGATGTGCCTCCTCTTCCGTCATCTTTTTCTTCTCGATCAGAAGACATTTGGCTCTTGTGATGATTCCCATCTCATCCAGGCGCTTTCGAAGCTTCTGATTCTGTTCATTCAGCAGGTATATTTTCTGCCGCATGGAATCCATAACGCCGACAGCCTCCAGAAGGAGCTGCCCCTTTAAAGGCCTCGATAACACAAAAATGCCGCTTCCCCGCACCTTATATGCCACCTGATTGTAAAGATCCGACTTTACAAGAAGAAGAACGGCAATGTCTCTCCCGTCGGCGAAGTCCTTCGCCGATTCCAGACCGAATTCATCCGGCAGCGGAGTGTTGATGATCACAAGGCCAATGGTCCCATCAGAAAGAATCCGTCTCGCTTCCGTGACGGAGGATGCATAGAGAACCTGTTCGCAGGTTCCCTCAATAATTTTGCGAATGACCGCATACGTGTCCTGGCCGGAAGTCACAACCAGTACGCGGCTTCGCTTACTGAGCGCAGCCATGGATCAGACCCCGGCGCGCTCGCAATATGCCCGAAGAACCGCTTCCGGCACATACTTCTGCACCAGCTCACTTCCCCGTGCACAGGACGCCGCTTCATCCATATGCCGCGGGAGCTTCTCAAGCTTCCGGATCAGATCGGCGTCTGCCTTATACAGATTGACATTCATCGGAAGGTCCGGGCGAAGAGCATTCTCAACGCCGTCCAGCCCCGCATAAATGACAAGTGCAAAGGACAGGTAGGGATTTGCCATCGGATCCGGCGAGCGAAGCTCAAAGCGTTTCCGGTTCGAATTGGTCGCGGGAATTCGGATCAGCTGGGAACGGTTCTGCTCCGACCAGCTGACATAATAAGGCGCTTCCATCTGTCCGAGGCGCTCATAGGATTTCGTGGTCGGATTCAGGAAAAGTGTAATCTCGCGGATATGCTTCAGAATTCCCGCCATGAACATCGAGGAATAATCCGTCGGATCCTCGGGATCCACGGCCTCCACCGAAATATTAAAGTGCATGCCGTTGCCCGGCTGATCCCGCAGCGGCTTCGGAGAAAAGTCTGCATGCATGCCGGAGGTTTCCGCCAGATTTCGAACCGCCCACTTGACGGTCGTCGTATTGTCTGCCGTGGAAAGCGGTGCCCCGTAATGGAAGTCGATCTCATTCTGTCCGGGTCCCTGCTCGTGATGGGATGCCTCCGGCGTGATTCCCATGTCAAGAAGGGCGAAGCAGATGTCGCGGCGAAGATTCTCGCCCTTGTCATCGGGACCTACGGACATATAGCCTGCCTGGTCGATCGGCATTTCCGTAGCCTCTCCCTTCTCGTTCTTTGCAAAGGCATAGAACTCAAGCTCCGGCCCGATGTTCACCTTAAGGCCCTTTTCCTTTGCTGCCCTGACTGCCTGCTTCAGCAGATATCTGGTATCCTTCTCATACGGCGTTCCGTCCGGCTTGTAAATATCACAGAACATCCGGCAGACGCCTCCATCCATCGGTCTCCACGGCACAATGGAAACCGTCGTAGGATCCGGACGAAGAAAGAGATCCGAGCGAGGCTCCTCCCCGAAGCCGGCAATGGCCGCACCATCGATGGAAATTCCCTCTGCAAATGCTCTCCGCAGCTCCTGCGGCATAATGGCAATGTTCTTCTGTTCTCCGAAGACATCGAAAAATGCCAGTCGAATGAATTTCACATTTTCCTCTTCAATGAAATCCAGTACTTCCTCATAGGTGCGCATGGCTGTAATCCCCCTTCCGTCACTGATGATTCGAAGCGTGCTCCGCAGCCGCCTTCACAAGACCTGCAAACAGCGGATGCGCATGGTTCGGCCGTGACTTGAATTCCGGATGCGCCTGCGTTGCCACATAATAAGGATGATCCTTCAGCTCGATCATCTCGACAATGTGTCCATCCGGGCTGACGCCGGAAAGCTCCATTCCCTTTGCCTCATAAATATCGCGGTATTCGTTATTGACCTCATATCTGTGGCGATGGCGCTCGAAAATCTGCTCCCTGCCATAAAGCTGATAGGCCTTGCTGTCCTTCTTAAGAATACACGGATATGCGCCAAGACGCATCGTCCCGCCAAGATCTGTGACGTTTTTCTGCTCGGGCATCAGGTCAATGACAGGATGTGCCGTGTCAGGCGCAAGCTCCGAGCTGTTGGCATCCGTATATCCGATCACATGCCTTGCAAATTCGATCATCGCCATCTGCATGCCAAGGCAGATGCCAAGGTACGGAATCCGATTCTCGCGCGCATACTGCGCCGCCAGGATCATGCCTTCGGTTCCGCGGTTTCCAAAGCCTCCCGGTATGATCATGCCGTCAATACCGGAGAGCAGCTTCTCGCACCCTTCCCTCTCCAGCTCTTCCGAATCCACCCAGCGGATCGAAACCTCTGTGCGGTTCTCGATTCCGCCGTGGTGAAGAGCCTCCACAACGGAAAGATATGCGTCGTGAAGCTGCGTGTACTTGCCGACCAGTGCGATCTCCACCTTCTTATCCGGATGCTGCAGGCGATCCACCATATCCTTCCACTCCGTAAGGTCGGGCTCCGGGCAGGGAAGATTCAGACAGTCGCAGACCGCCTGGGCCAGATGCTCGTCCTCCATCATCAGTGGAACCTCATAAATGCTGTTCGCATTCAGATTCTGAAGAACATGGCTGCCCGGGACATTGCAGAACAGCGCAATCTTATCCTTCAGATACTGCGGCATCTCCATCTCGGAGCGGCAAACAATCACGTCCGCACGAATTCCCATCTGCTGAAGCGCCTTCACGCTCATCTGCGTCGGCTTCGTCTTCATCTCGGCAGAGCCGTACAGATACGGAACCAGCGTCACATGAATCATGCAGGTGTTGCCATCTCCCTGCTCCTGCTGGAACTGACGGATGGCTTCAAAGAACGCCTGGGACTCAATGTCGCCGACCGTTCCGCCGACCTCAATGATGGCAACCGTCACGTCCTCCGGCCGGATTTCCGCATTCGGAGCCTTTTCCTTCTCCGACTCTTCCGCCGTATCGGTCTCCTGTGTATAGAATCTGGACTTAATCTCGTTGGTGATATGCGGAATCACCTGAACGGTTCCTCCGCCGTAATCTCCGTGGCGTTCCTTATTGATGACGGACCAGTACACCTTTCCGGAGGTGACGTTGGAATTGTGATTCAGGTTCTCGTCGATAAAACGCTCATAGTGTCCCAGGTCCAGATCCGTTTCCGTTCCGTCGTCCGTTACAAACACCTCTCCGTGCTGAATCGGATTCATCGTGCCGGGATCCACATTCAGATACGGATCAAACTTCTGCATGGTGACATGATATCCTCTTGCCTTCAGAAGTCTTCCGAGAGAAGCCGCTGTAATTCCTTTTCCAAGTCCGGAAACAACGCCTCCGCTGACAAATACATACTTAATCATATTCTCCTCCTTCAAAGGTTTCTCTCCGGTCATCCTCGCAGGGAAAGGTCCGCTGCACTCTCCTTACCGGCCGGGTGAATACAAAAAAGGTGACAAAGATCCCTGAAACAAATCCCTCCGTTTCAGCTGACGCCCTTGTCACCTGCATATCACAAAAATATGTTGCAAGGATACACCCGGTATCCTTTTCCTGTAAAGAACTTTTTTCAGGAAATTTGTGATATCCGCTCACATCGCACACAAAGGAAGGGCAGCCACGCGGAGGAAGGTTTGCGCAGCTGCCCTTTTATGAAAGATATCGGCGCTGCCGGAGCCACTCCGGCAGCAATCCGATAAGATTCCGTATGAAATTCCCGTGCGAAATGTAATTCTGTAAACTCTGCAGCGATATCGTTATTCCACGTCCTGAAGTGCCGCGAAGTCCTCTTCGCCGGTGCGAACCTTGACCACCTTCGCTACGTTGTAGACGAAGATCTTGCCATCTCCGATGTGACCGGTATACAGAGTCTTCTTCGCTGCCGCGATGACCTTTTCTACCGGAATCTTGGAAACGATCACCTCAACCTTTACCTTCGGAAGAAGAGTGGAATCCACAATTGCACCGCGATAGCGTTCGGCAGAGCCCTTCTGAATGCCGCAGCCCATCACCTGCGTCATGGTCATGCCGGTTACACCAAGCTCATTCAGTGCCTTCTTCAGTTCATCAAACTTCGACAGACGGCAGATAATGGAAATCTTGTGCATGCCGGTATCCAGCGAAGGAACCAGTGCAGGCTCCTGCACCACCTTGACGGCAGCGTTCTGCTGCGCCTCAGAGGCCCTGGTCACATCCTCCTCACCAAGATCTGTGTTGTCATTGATGTCCATATCCATGTTGGTAATATCCGCAATGGCAAAGCCGGAATAAGCGCTTGCCAGGCCATGCTCATGAATATCGAGTCCGTCAATTTCCACCTGAGCGGGAACACGCAGACCAATCGTCTTGTCGATGATCTTGAAGGCAATGAACATTACCACAAGAACATATGCATCGATGGCGATAATTCCAAGGACCTGTACGCCAAGCTGGGAAACGCCGCCGCCGTAGAA
>ERZ1026872.218-NODE-218-length-18858-cov-7.150029_pt1 | contig 18858 bp, 27 predicted proteins | sample MGYA00380166_ERZ1026872 | MGnify/ENA primary metagenome ERZ1026872 (study PRJEB33269, sample SAMEA4719802) | human gut metagenome | biome: human-associated habitat; feature: organic feature; material: feces | place: Cameroon | collected 2013-10 ... | reverse complement strand
CATGGAGAGCGTCAGATCCGTGCGTTGATACATCATTGCTTACCTCCACGGCGATGGCGGGAACGGCGACCGCCAGGCAGCGGGGATTGTTGCTCCTGTACCAGCTCACCCTCTAAAGGTTCCTGAGCCGACGCAGCAGCCGGGGCCGGGGTCGAGGCCGGGGCAATATCATGCGCAATCGTCAGTTTCAGCAGGGGGCGTCCGCCCTGGACATGCTCAAAATGGATGCCATGTACGGCTTCATTCATCCGTGACTGGCCATCCGTCTCCAGAACGGTCAAAGCGCCATCAACGTATTCAATTTTGAAATTATTCATCGGGTTCTCTCTGTTGCTGTTTTCGCTCTATGGCAGGGCCAGCACAACGACTCCAGATTGGAATCGTCGTCTGTACCGCCATGCGCTTTGGGTATGATGTGGTCGACGCTGGTCGCTTTGGTGGCGATGCCATGACGCCGGCAGTTTTGGCATAGATATTTATCGCGCTGGAGGATTCTGGCGCGGCGGATTTCCCAGGGGCGACCGTAGCCCCTTTCATGCCGGCTTTTCCCGCCCTGGTAGTTGCGCCAGCCGTCGCCAGCATGTTGCTGCCGGTGAGCATCGCAATAGCCGCTGGGATCGTTGGTTATCGCCGCACACCCTCGGTGGCGGCATGGGCGTTTAGACCTGGATGGCATGTGTTCCCCATTATGAAATGGCTAAAAAAACAAAGACCGCCCGAAGGCAGCCTTATGCTCTACAGTGGCAGACCAGTTATCCCTTCATGGGGATAGAACACGATTTATCCCTAAATGGGGATACCGGTTTGGCCTGTGCGACCGTGGTCGCATAGCCTTCATTTTCCCGCTATGCGACCGGCGGATAGTGAACCGTGGTATAAACCGGAAGCGCCATTTTGTAGGCATAGTGATATTCCGCCGTAGCACCGGAGGAGGTCTGCCAGCTGGGGAGCATCAGGATCGCATCAGCGCAACGGAGCATGGCAAAACAAATATCCATGTATTCGCGTTGCTCCAGCCCATCAGGCAGGCTTGCCGGGTTTAAAACGGTGTGCCCGTGTCGGGTCAGTCGTTCGGCTTCTTTGTTAAATGCCTCACGGTTAAAGTTCTCGCGCCCGGTCATCGGGCCAGCAATATAAATTTTCATTGAGTACTCTATTTTGGTGCGGTACAGCCCGCTTCCAGTGCGGCAATGTAGCCGGTCAGTTTGCCCATACCGTCATCAGCGATAACGAAATGCCCATCGACGTGAACCACATCAATCACCGGCTTTTCCGCTGCGCACGGAGCCGGATTCAGTATTGGTGTCATTGGCGTTGATTTCACGCACCCGGCCAAAGCGACGCAGATAATCAGCTGGGTTATTACGCGCATACTCAATCCTCGCCTGCCGCTCCGCTTCATTGCGGGCTTTTACTGCCTGGGCGATCATCTCCAGGATAATCGCCAGCACTCTCAATCCGGCTTCCACGAAGCTCTCCATTGTTTTTGGCCGTTTCCACCATCACACGATAATCAACATCTGATGGGCCTTTGGCTTTCCCGGCATCCCGCGCAACTTTGCTGATCGCATCAGCGTTCCGGGCGTGGGCATAGTTCGCGGCAACGAGGTCGAGAATTTTCATGACCACCGTGGGAATCCTTTTGGTCACTGACGGGGGGAGTACAGCGCGCAGCTGCGCCACCGCATACAGCACGATAAATACGGCAGTTACGCCGCTGGCCCAGCCAGCAGGAAGGGCGCTCAGAATTGAATCCAGATCCAAACCAAGACTCTGGCTCTCATTTGCCATCGCTGGTTGCGTCGCCATCACGAGAAGGACGAAGGCACCATTCATCAGCAACCAGGCTTTAGCCATACGTTTTAAACTGTTCATAATCACTCCTCGCGCCTCACTGCGTGAATAGCGCATCAACGCCAGCGCGCTGGCATTTATCGATGTAATCCCGCGGCGTGCCTTTGCCTGCCGAGGTGTTGTAATATTTTTTCCAGTACGCTGCGCGGGCCTCGCGAGTCGCCGGAATCGACTCTGAAACCGCCAGATAGCGCAGGCGGCAAAACAGCATCGCCATCAGCGGCGAGGTCCTCAGTTCCGCATAAACTGTTCGGCTCAGGTCGATGCCAAACTGATTCAACAGTACCGGGGCATAACGGCTGTTTTTGTACTTATCGCGGAGCCATTCGAAGGTACCGAGATCAACCTGGGTTAATCCGGTTCCGGCGCTGGTCGGCGTCGGGTCTTTGTAATCGCCGAGCAATGTCTCGGCTGCGGCCGTTTCGACACACAGCAAAACAGCTGCATTCGCCTTGCCATGCCCGATCACATCGCAAACGGCTTCGGCATACAGGCGCGCGTCTTGCTTGCTCACCAGTCCATAATTCATCGTTCTTTTCTCCCGCCGAAAATTCGGCTGATAGTTCGTTTTGCAAAGCCGGTGATTTCGTTGACGGTGTGTGGCCATGCCACAGCCGATAAACCGGCGAGAGTGATTACGTTCAAAATTGAGATGTTGCCCATAGCGCCGTAAGCCCAGAGGATGATGGCCACGATTACGCCTCTCAGAACGTCTCCGATGAGGCGGCGCGGGTTGATAGGGGTTTCGGAAAGCAGGGCGCTTGATACCACCCCGGCGGCCAGCATGAGCAAGACCAGCCAGAGATCAGGATTTCCATATTCGATAGCTGTGTTCATGACTCCGCCACCCGCGTGGCGGGTAATAAAAAGCCCCGCACTTAGGCGAGGCTGTTGATTATTGTTTTTCTATCTCGGAGACCGTCTGTAAAAATCGCTCCTCTTCCAGCTCTACGCCGATGGCTCCGCGTCCTAACTGCAGCGCGGCTTTTATCGTTGCACCCGACCCCATAAAAAAGTCGGCGATCACATCGCCAGGGCGCGTACAAGCCGAAATGATGTCGAGCATCATCTGCAGCGGTTTTTCGCATGGGTGTTTGCCCGGATAGTACGGAACCGGTGGATACGTCCACACGTTGGTGTGTGGAACATCTTTTGTCACATGGAAAGGGCGCCGCAAATTCTCATACTGCTGTCGCAGTTCGGAATACTGCATAACCAGTTCGGAATATAGCGCCGTTAAAGTGCCGTATTCCTCCTGCAGCGCCGCATGCGGCTCTGACAATCCCGTTATTCCCTGCTCTGCGGCCTTACGGTTAAACAGCGCCTGCAGCGCCAGGTACTGCCGTTCATTGGGCAATTGCCATTGGCTGGCGCTAAACCAGTGGCTACACATTTTCGTGCCGGTTGCCGCGTTGATTTCGGCAGCGGAAATACCAAGTCGCTGGCGAGCATCCCGGAAATAAGCGATAAGCGGTTCGAAGACCTGGCCTTTCAACTCCTGGCACTTTGTCGCATACCCAGCCTGGCCTTTAGCAAAGCCTTCCGCGCCGTAATGCTCTGCGAAGAAAATATGCTCACTGGCCGGAAAATAAGATCGGAAACCTTCTTTACGCGCGCCATTCCAGCGCCCGCTGGGTTTGGCCCAAACGATATGGTTCAGCACGTTGAAACGGTCACGTAACAACAGCTCAGTGTCCGATGATAATTTCGGCCCGCAGAACACATATAACGACCCTGCTGGCTTAAGCACTCGCCAGAACTCGGCGAAAAACTCATCCAGCCAGGCCAAATAATCCGTTACGCTGGGCCATTGGTTATCCCAGGCATTTGCCTTTACGCGGTAATACGGTGGGTCGGTGATGATGGCGTCTAAGCTGTTGTCCGGCAGGGTTTTGATGTACTCAAGTGAATCTGCATGCACAAGTTCAGCACTGTTTATTTTCACAGTGTTTTTCATGGTCTTTAGTGGCCTTTTTTGGTAGGCTCTTTTTGCTGTTGCGCAATCAGCAATGGGCCTTGTTTTGACCCTGTCAGGCGGCATGGGTTGAAAGCTACAGCATGGTGACACATGCTGTAGCGCCCATTTCCAAGGCATAAAAAAACCGCCTTGGCGGCGGTTGTGAGGGCGTTGGCTATAAAATTCCCAACGTACAAAAACGATACCTAAAAAAGCCTTATTTGCCAACCTTTTTCATTTTCTTTCTATGCGACCGCGGTCGCACAGTTTTTCAAAAGTTATCCTTTTCTTTCTGTGCGACCGTGGTCGCACAGTTTTTAAAAGCTACCATTTTGGTATTCCGGGGTAAGGGAGTACCGCCCAAAAGCGCCCCGCTGCGCCACCCTCATACAAAGCATCTGCTCGATAATAAACTCCACCGCTGGCAGGCTAATGCTGCAGGCGGTGCTTAATTCCTGCAGGGTGATGCGGGGGTGTCCCCGCATTACACTCTCAACGCTCAAGGCCGCTTCGGTCATATTCTCGCGGATCTGTTTCACGTTCATCATTTCCCCCTTTAATCTTCAAACTGGTAATCGACATCGGCCATAAAGCTGTTAAGGTCGGCCAGCTTGGGTTCCATTGTTCCAATCAGTCGGCCCGCCAGTCTGTCTGTAATGTTCTCGCTGTTGAAGCTGTACTCACGCTGGAAACGCTTCACTTTTTGCCAGAGTTCATACAGCTCGTTAGAAATCTCAGCCGCGTCCTGTCTCATTTTTTCGTTGCCTTGATAGTTCACAATATCCTCCAAATTCATCTAGTTACCGGGTTTGTTTCCCGTCTCAACGACACGAACTGTAACTCTGGCAACATGAGACATCCAGTCTTATTTTTCACTTTTAAGTTAAATTTCTCTATTGTGTGAAAATTAATTTATTGGTATATTTAAACACATAGGGAGGATATACTATGTTTAACGTGATAACCCACCCGGCAGCGCTGGAAGAGTTACAGGAACTACCGGACGAGTTACGAGGTCGCATGACCCGACTGATTGAAAGACTGGAAAGTGAAGGAAAACTAAAAATGCCTCATAGCCGCGTAATTGGCGCCGGGCTTTTTGAGTTAAGGGTTGGAGACAAAAACATAGCAAGAACGTTATACGCTTACGCAGTCGGCCACGAAATCTACCTACTGCATGCGTTTGTTAAGAAGACACAAAAAACCCCGGCAGGGGCCATAGAGATAGCGAGAAAGCGCCTGAAGGAGATGAGCTAATGAAAGTAAAAGGCATCCCATTTAACCAGGTCAAAGAAAGTCTGCTCAACACCCCGGAGGCAATCCGGGGTTACCAGGAAGCAGATAAAGAACTGGCACTGGTCGAAATGCTGTACGAGATGCGTGAAAAGGCTGGGTTAAGCAAATCTGCCCTGGCGGAACGTATGGGGATCACGCCATCTGCTATTAGCCGCCTCGAGGGGAACCCTTTGGGGGCCAGCATGAAGACACTGAGCAAATACGCGCAAGCGTGCGGCGCTGAAATTAACATCCAGGCCGTATACTGAACGTAAAAAGGTGAGGGAGACCTCACCTTTTTCAATTCGCCTGGCTAGTGGCTTCTTCCTTCAACCTTGTTGAGATCCCGGCACCGCTGCAACATCCGACGTGACATACAAATGAGGCGCATAGTTTGAGCCACATGCAAACTGGCCTCCGGGGATGCCATCGCCACCGATACCATATCTAATACGGCATCGATATCACTCAGCTCAGCGTCCAGCCTTTCACAATTTGAGAGGACCGTATCTTCCATCACATAGCCTACCCGTTATTCGTCTTACAAAATATTAATATACTGTATAAAAACACAGGCGTTTTGGCAAATGCTAAAACGTCATTTCCTGTCAAGGTGCTCATCAAATTTGCAGATTTGTCCGATACTTATGCGCGCGGCCTATGCCTCTTTCCCTTTTTTCAAGCGTCCCGTTCCTTACTGCAACGTCCAACATTTGCCGAATAGTCCGGGCATTCAAGCCCACGTCAAAGACCAGCATCGATGCAAAGACAAAGCCGTCGCCACCGCTGGCCAGGCTACTTTGCGTTCGTTGCCGGAGTTTCTCCAAAAGCAATGCCGATTTATCCATTTTTAAGCCTCCGTGACCAGTCACGCCTTAATGGCCAGCTTTAGTCTGACAGTCGTCAGTAAGCATGAATTTTCGCCGTCGAAGATGCATTCAGACACCGGCAGCGCCTGGCCACATCGCTGACATGTGTTCGCCAGGCTCTTCTGAAGCTCTTTGTAGTTCTTACGGATTAACAGGCCGATTACTTCATTTTCTGAATACGGCGTTCTGCCTGGGCGGCGCTGGATGCAAATTTCGCCCAGCATGCGCAGTTCCTCCGGCTCAAGTACCCAATCGCGTCTGGTGGTGCCGGACTGCTTTAAACGTTCACGGCGCTGCCGTTGCCGTTCTGCAGGGGTTTTAGCCACGGCATTCCTCCCGTTGAGTGTGCATCGCTTCTTTTTCATCTACGCTCCATGCAGTAGCCAGAGCATGGGTTACTTGATGAAACGAGTGCTTAACTTTCACAAAGGAGGCTTCACCGTCAGAAGAAACAGTTTCGATTGTTGTTAGCTCACCACCGCTTTCGTAATCGGGGTAAAACTGAGATACCAGGTTGCTCTCGACAATCACAGAACCATCGGGAGTGCGCATTTGCAGTCTCATACTTTCCCTCCTTCGCGCAGTTGCTTGGCGAAGTCGTCAGCGTGTTCACCGGCAAGCCACCAGTTTTCACGGATATCTGAAGAAATGGCCTGCTTAGCTTTCTCTCGGCATTTCTCGACAAACTCATCCACCCCATCAGCCTTAATCCCGGCCACGATACGAACGGTGGTAGGGGTCTTTCGGTGGTACATCAAGTTTTCAAACGCTTTTTGCAAACCGACATCCGGCAATGACTCGCTGCGGAACGAATCCAGAGCCATCAGCATCGCCACGCTGTCTGTTTCCGGAACTCTTTTCAGCGCCACATTCTCCGCTGCAAGTTTGTTAAACTTGTCCTGCAGCTGCTCGATGTGAGCGGCCTGGGCGGCGTTTGCGCGCAGCGCCGTCTCCAGCGAATCAGCCAGGACATCCAAATCATCAAGTGCCACGAACAGGACATCGTAGCCAAGCTCTCTTGCTGAGGACGTGCGGCGCTTAATGCTGTTAATCAGTCGGGTGATATCTGTCATGCAAGCCACCACTCAAGCAAGTTAAGAAGGCCGTACCCAAAGCCAAACAGCGCCACTGATAAAACCAAATCTGCGACAACGTTCAGCACCTGTAGCGTTTTCAGGCTGTAGTTGAATAGTTCAGAGTTCATGCGACCTCCGGCTGGCAAACCTGTTTCAGCACGCCGAGGATCATCAGGCAATCGGCAAGCGCGCGATGGGCGCCAGCGGTTGGAATGCCGTGGCGCGCAGCTGCTGTAGCCAGGCTCTGCCTTTTGAAGTTTTTGCGCTTCTCGTCGAACTCCCCATACCACTGGTCATAAACCGCTTTGGCGTCAATGTGGCGCGTCTCAATGGCCATGATGATGGAGGTGATGAGGTGAGGCTTTAGGTCATCAAAAAATCCGGTCTGCAGGCAGGTCTGCACCATCAGGCGGGCATCAAAACTGGAGTTCCATGCCAGCCATTTATGCTTACGAATAATTTTCAGCGCAGCCGGGAAAACCTCGTGCCATACTGGCGCATCAGCGACCATTTCGTTGGTGATGTTATTAATTTTGGTAACTTCTGGCGGAATAGGGCGGATCGGCTTCACCAGGGTGTTTAACAGAATCTCACCACGCATATTAATTATCGTGATCTCGATAATTTCATCAGAAGCCATAAGCCCGGTGGTCTCAGTATCGATGATGACATGATCGCTGTTCAGCCAATTTGCCATAATCATTTTAAAAATTGATTGATGGTAGGTAAGCATTTTATTCCCATATTTTTTGTTGAAAAGTTCTGGATGGCGTTGGGACTTTTCTGGACTCAGGGAGATAAACAAAAACGTAATACGTCCCGTCTAAATCATCCGAACGCGTGATTAAAGTCTCTCGACCTTTATTTCGATAAACGTTAGAAATTCGCACCGCATCATCGTATGACATGGGGCCTTGTTTAAATGGAGTTCGCATCATTACCCTATGCGACCGCGGTCGCACCCTCTTTTATTTCCAGATAACGTTTCAGCCACATATCTTCGATGTGTTTATTACCAGGCTGATTTGACAGGTACCATTCAGTGATAACCGATTGCCGGTTCGTATCAGGATGAGTCCGGTAATCGCAGGTTGGGCACCAGATAATGTACTCTTTACGGTTTGCGGCATACCTCAGTTCGGGTTTACCGGGCTTCCTGTGCATAATCTGCTGGCACAGGCACGTTGGCACTTCCTGTACAATGGCGGTTGATGATTTCACTGCGCTTCTCCGCTGCGTTAAATAACGCGATGCTATTCAGATGCAGGCATCGTGATTTCATTAATAGCCAGCGTTTTTTATAATCCTTACGCCAGCTATCGACGGTGATATTAAGCAAAAGACTTATATGCTCATCCTCACGCAGCGGGTCCACATCCTCTCCGCGTAATATTGAAGCCTTAACCTGCTGGATGGCGTAATAAGTTAAATTGCGCATCTTTTTCTTTGTCGCCTCTTTCATTTTTTTGAAATCAGGCTTTGAATGAGCGACAAGAAAATCCAGCCATAGCCACTGGCATATAACTTCATCATTTTCAAAATTGGGCTTACAGCCATAGCAATAATGCAGCCAGGCAATTTCCTCACGATTTAACTGCTCAATGGCTCTGCGCCAACTAGCCGTCTGAAAATCAAGTTCAGTCAGCAGCATTGAGGATTGCTTAAACGTTTTCCCAACATGGTAACGAACCTGCTCAGCCGCGACCGAGATCTCGTATTTATTATTCTCGCCCATTTGAATGACCCGGGTTGGCTTATCAGTAAACCTGCCGGAGTTGGCAAGACGTAACTGCTCAAGCTGAACTTCTAAAATTCCGCGCTGGAGGTAATGCAGATCTGAAAGGGCCGTGGCCACACAAGCGCGGATTCGTTCAAGTTCCATCACTACCGTCCTTGCTAACCCGCTTAACGGTGAAGTCGCTCTTCAGTTTGTATGCCGTGCGGACCTCAATATCGCTCTGGCGTAACGGTGGAATCTCCCCAGCCGCAAGCCATTGATAGACCGCGCCAGGTGTTACACCTACGCCTGCAGCTGCTTTTTCGACGTCGCCAAAGTGGCGGATAAGTTCTTCTGGCTTCATAAAATTATTATATGCCATAACCATAAATTAAAGCTAGGTATAATTCATAAATTTTATAGCCAGCTATAAAGAGATCGTTTATGATTGATCGTATGAAAACACGAGGCGAACGACTGAAAGCACGCCGTTTAGAATTGAAGATGACACTGAAGCAAGTCGCGCAAAGTGTCGGTATCTCTCTTCCTGGCGTCCAAAACTTAGAACGTGGCGACGTTATGCCGTCGCTGGAGATCGGGCTTGCCCTGGCGAAATGCCTGCGCAAACCTGTGCAATGGATACTTTTTGGTACTGAATCTGATCCTGACCGCGTTCCTGTTATTGGCACAACAGAGAGTGGTCCGGATAGCGACTGGCAGCCAGGAGAACCTGCCAACACAGAACGATTCCTGCCATTTGTTAGCCAACGGGAAACCGTTTATGCGCTCACTGTCGGGAACCAGGTTCAGCACAGCTATCAGCCGGGTGACGTCGTCCTGGTTGACTCAGCTCTCACGCCAGTTCCGGGTGAGGATGTGTTAGTTTGTGATAAAGACGGGAAAATCTCGATACAGCGGTTAGCGCGCTTCGACGATGAGCGCTACTACTTAGATGGCGTTAACTCTCAACGAGTTATCCATGAGAAAAGTGATCTTCAATATGTGCACCAAATAGTCGGTACGATCAAATCGTTCATGATAGAGGGTAGATGACAGAATAACAGGGTTTATTGCTGCCTATAAATCTGGTTTAATGCGAGCTATAATGTATCGCGGTTGAATCAGACTGCAGCAGCTGAAAAAAGACGAAAAAAAACCCGAGTCGGCAAACTCGGGCCTTTTTTCAGGAGCAGCACCACGATAAACGCAACACAGTCCCTACGAAGATTTGTGCGTTTATTGTGGCTGCTCCTGCGGATTTTTTCAACCCGAAAAATCATAAGTTCGCATGGAAAGGCTTAAAATGACCTTACAAGAATTCTATGCGGCTCGCTTCGGTAGCGATCCGTATTCATTGCTTGAAGCAGCGCGGGATGAGCTGTCAGAGCTGGCCACAATGGCTGGCATTAACTGGGCAGCATGCGCTGATAACATTCAGTTGAACCCGCGCGGCGGGGAAGAACGTTATTCAAAATATAACGGTGGCGCCCCCGAAGCTCTGGAAAAGAGCCTCAAAGGGCGTGTGGAAATCTACTCCCGCAAGGAACAACACAAAAGCGGCATCAGCTACCCATTCGTCAACTTTGTCCAGAAAGGGCATGACGAAGGTTCCTGGAGCGGCTTCTCCTTCCTGTTCGCCGAATACCGCCGTGAACAACAAAGAAATCATGCGACCGTGGTCGCACAACCTGCTGAAGAACTTGCGCGTATTGAACGCCAGGCAGAAGCCCGCAAGCGCCGCGCCGAACAGCAACGGATAAATGAGCTTAAAAACAATCAGTTAGAGCAAGAACGGTTACTCGGCTGGTTGGCGTTCTACAGTGCATGGGAACATGCGCCAGCTGAGGACGGGTCGTGGCCTTACGCAGTGAAAAAAGGCATTCGTGACGTATTCAGCGCTTGCGATATTCGTCGCGTGACCAGTCACGACAACGCAAAATGGAGCCGTGGACCGACTACATACATGGCGATTCCGCTGGCCCACCTGGACGGACGCAAAGACGGACGCATTGTCGGCTGGCAGCGTATCGACCAGCGCGGCGGTAAATTCCAGACCAGCGCGATCACCAGCGGTGATTTCGTCGGGGCGTGCTTTGTTATCGGCAACCTGAACGGCGCGCAAAATATTGCAGTGGTGGAAGGTTTCGCCACCGGCGCGTCCGTATGGCTGGCTACCCGTAAGGACCCGAAAAAAAGCTTTGATGCTGTCGTGGTCGCTGTGGCCGCAAACAACATGATCCATGTTGTTGAGCAGCTGGTGAACATGTACCCGGCAGCAAAAATTACCTGCGCCCTGGATAACGACCGCAAATCATCGGCTGAAGGTAAAGGCAACACCGGCTTACGTACCGGCTTCGACATTCTCGCAAAATTTAGCGGCATCAAATGCGTTTATCCCACCTTTGAAGACGATCCCCAGCTGGAGTGCAGCGACTTCAACGACCTGCACAGATTACGTGGACTCCGCGAGACCTGTCGCCAGCTATTCGCCAAAGGGAACCGCCTGAGTAACAGCACTGATTTGCTGTCTCTGACGCTAAACAAGCTGAAAACGGCTAAACGTGACAACCGCAGGACGTTTGCTAAAGAACTGCTGAACGCGGTGGATATTGGCATGCTGACCTGCCCGGTACCGAATAGCCCGGCGGATCTGTTTAACATGTTCTGCATCGTGCTGCGTGATATGGGACTGGAAAGCGTCTATCGCGCCACGGTTAAAGACCACATCGCACGCCGCCTGAACCGCAAATGCCGTACTGCCCAGGCACCCCGTTCCTTTAGCGAGCGGATCACCGACCCGAACAAGCGTCCCCAGCACATCACGTATAAACGCTTTGAAACATCCGTGATGACGGATGAAATTCTGCAATACGTGCAGCAGCTGCAGGGCATCGTTATTGTTCGCGCCGGTATGGGATCGGGTAAGTCGACAGGCCTGCTGCGCCCACTGATGCATAACGCTGATCGCGGCGTTTCCGTTGCGCACCGCGTAAGCCTCATCGGTGGCCTGTGGGAAATGATGACAGAGCAGAAAGGGACCAAGGCCGATATTCTGCATTACCAGGACCCCGGCTATCAGGAAATGGCGCCATACGCGAATAAGCTGACCATTTGCATCAACTCCATCGTCAAAGGCTGCTGGCAGCCGCTGATGCGCCAGCATGACTATTTCGGCTTTGATGAGGCAACGCAGGGACTTCGCGCCATCCTTTCTGGCCGCGCAATGGAGAACCCGGTCGCCGTTTTCAATACGCTGATCGACGCGCTGGCCAGAACTGAATTGCACCCCATCATGGTAGACGCAGATGCTAACGATCTGCTGGTCGACCTGGCAGAACTGGCGATGAAGCGCCGCGAAGAAATGGGCCTGCCGGCATGGCTGCAAATTCACGTTATCGAATTGCCGGTCGACGTTCGCAACCGCGAAACGGGCGAACCTATCCGCGTATTTTACACCGAGAAAGATCGCATCATGAACGAGGTGATTAAAGCGGTGGAACTCGGTGAAAAAATCATGCTGGCGACCGATAGCTCAACTTTCGCAGAAGACGTTACCGCCACGCTGCGCCAGCGCTACCCGGAGAAAAAATTCCTCTGCGTAAACCAGAAGAGCAAGCCGGAACCCGAGGTTGAAGAATTCACCAATAAACCGAAGAAGATGGTGAAGAAGTACGACGGCCTGATTTATAGCCCGTCGATATCCTCCGGCGTCTCCATCGAGCAAAAGCATTTCGACCGCCATTTCGGCATGTTCTGCGGCGAAGTGGTCCCCAGCGATGCGATCCAGATGCTGCGCCGCGACCGCACAGCCAAAGAGTTCATCATTGGCTTTGACAAGGTTCGCGCACGACGCGAAACCGATCCGCAAAAAATTGAGCGTGCGTTTGTCCAGGCATTGCTGGCCACTGCCGGCATGAACGGCGAACTAACCGACGTTGTTTTCGACGGCGACCGCATTTCTATGGGTGTGGCCAATACCGATTTTACCCGGATGAAAATCAAGGCAGCAGCGATTGAGGCCTCTGCGCGTAATGACTACGCCAGCAATATGATCTGCATAATGCACAGCGACGGCTACAAGGTTGCCCCCCTGGCATCCGACGAGCTGGCGAACTGCGTCGGCAAGGAGCTGCGCAAGGAAGCCCGCGAAATTGTCTGGGAACAAACGCTGGATCTCCACCTGAATATCGAAACGCCGAACGAATCTGAACGGGAAGCCATTCTGAAGAAACGCGCCCTGACCCTGGAAGAGCAGGCGAAGCTGGTCCGCTGGGACATCGAGCATGAGCTGAAACTGCCGGTCAACGAGGACAACCTGAAATTCTACTTCGACGGCGCCCGCGATAAGGTTCGCCGTTATGAAACCATGCTGCTCGATGAGATCACCGCGCGGCGTTTCGACCGCGAGGAGTCCGCAATCAACTTCACCTACGCTTTCAGGCAGGCGGGCCAATGGCAATACTTTACCGCCACCGCGATGACCCGCGAGCAGGCTGATGAAGCATTCCAGGCGAAACACCCTGGCATCACCGAGTACAAAGTCAAATCGACACCCGCGGTCGAGGTCGGTATGCGCGGCTTCTATGGCCTCAAATCTACGGTGCTACGGCAGTACTTCATTGATTGCGGCATCGACCCGGAAACCATGACCGGAGAAGCCACCCAGGCGCGCCTGGCATACGCCAGGGATAAACTCATGACCACCGAACGGCGAGACCTGTTAAACAACGTCCTGCGCATTGGTGGCTTTATGACGCCCAAAGGCAAGCCGAAGGTCCCCGAGGCACTGTTTAAAACCATCTGCGAGTCGCTCGGCCTGAAAACCGACAAGCGCCGCGCCAGGGACGGAGACAAGCGCCCGACCATACGCTTTGTGGATCAGCAGTCGGCGGCGTTCATGATGGAAATTCTGGAGAACCGTAAAGACGACGGCCTGTCTCTGCAGTTGCGTAAAGCCGAGAAAGCCACCACCGAAGTGGATCACGGTTTAGATCTCAATATATATATGGATCATAAAACGCGATCCACAAACGAGCAGGATTTGGACGCCCCTCATTCAGTAATAACTGAGGCGCTGGCCGAGCTGCCGGTGCCGGTGCCGGAGGCCTGGGCGATGACCGCGCTGTCTGATGATGAGCTGGCCACAATGACCTCCTGGTCGCCAGCCAGCATAGCGATGACCTTCGCGTCCCTTTACCTCACAGAGTTCATGGACCGCCTCTCCAGCAACGAACTGCGCCGGCTGCGTGAATACATCACCGGCACGGTTACGGGCGGCTACGACGCGCAGGAGGCGTTCTATGGCTAAAGATATCGATGCACTTCTGGAACAGCAGGCGGATCAGATGACCGCCGTTTTAAAAAGCCATGCGGCGCATATTGAAAGCATGCTGGCGCAGCATCGCTTTCAGGTCGCGCAGCTGGCATTGCACAACAGCCCGGAACCGTTCGTTCATGAGGTATTCAACCATCTGCGTGATCGCCTGGTACAAGTCACCATCAATGAAGCTGGCCTTGCTGATGCTGAGGATGCGCGTTACCTGCTGCGAATACTTGATCGCATGGAATTGTCAGCATTAGAGGGGAAACCATTATGATTTACCGCAGGGGATGGGTGCCGGTTTTGTTTCGGCATGAGCTTGAGCGTAAGTTAAAAGAGCAGGGTTTCGAAAACTGGAAAGAGATATGTAATTTTCTTTGCGGTGAAGGGGATGACTACGCCGAATCAGCCAAAATGCCAGAGCAATATGATTACCAGGTGGTCGACAATACCAAATGGATGGCAAGCCGTGACGCGACGTTCTGGCAGCGTCTTAACCGCCTATGGTTCGTGCCGCTGTATTCGTTGACCATCCCGTTCCAGTGGCTTATCCGTGGCCGTGTCGGGTTTGAAACAACATCTAAAACAGGCGCATTCTTCAGCCGGTTAACCGGGCTGAAGTAGCATTGGCCGGAGATTAAAATGTCTACTACTTATTTTTTTAACAAGCAAGATAATGGCCAGCTTGAGAAGCTTTCCAATGACGATCTTGATGAACTGAAACGACAGATAGAGCGGGAGATTGAACGTCGTGCAAATGGGCCAACCGGCGTTGTGTATGTCGTTACTGATTGGGGAAACCATCGCGTTTTTACTGATTTTCGCTGTGCGGCAATTTGCTTCGCTGATATCGCTGAAACAGTCCTGGAGGACGCCCGAACTAAAGAGGGTAAGGAATTATTCGAACTAAATAAGGGAACCTTGCTTTACGGTATCAGGCCGATGGAAATGAGTGTTGCAGATATCGAGGCGAAGGTTGCTCAGAAATATTTCGATGATGTTTGCTATGAGAAGCGTTTGCCGGAACTCTTTCCTTCTGTGTGACCGCCTTTAAATATCGATCATGTTCTGATCAGTTAGTAAAGCAAACTATAAAAACCCCTGTCGCCGTGACTGGTCACGGGGTAAAATCTCTATGTAATTTATTGACGTGCGTTGCGCTTTGGCGGTAAAGTTAGCCCGCTGCAGCAAAATCTGCAGCCGGGATTGGAACCCCGAATAACCAGACGACGCACAGCACGCGCCAGCGTGTTTTTTTGTGTGTAATGCCTGCGCATGCCCAATTTATGGCGGCTCAGGCGGGGCAGTCGAAAGACTGGCCGGTTTCGTTTGGTACCGGTAGTTCCAACCCCGTCTGGGCTGCCACCATATAGAGATTGGAACCTCTGGTGGTAGCACTGTTTAACCAAACACGAGTGCATACCATGTTCAAATTCAAGTTCGCAGCGATCTGCCGTACCGATAAAAAATCCCATATTCATCATCTGTCCACCATCGCCTCATCCGAGCGTGAAGCCCGTCGCCAGTTCGCCAGCCGTTTTGTTCTCGTTCTGTCAGCCCGTATCCGGGTTAGCGGGGTGGCCGCATGAATCAGGTGCAGCTAAACACCCAGGGCCTGCTGGAATCGATTGAGGAGCGCCTGGCGCAGATAGAAGCGCTGGTTTCCTCTGCCCATCGGACGATCTCCAGTTACGAGGCCTCACTGTATATGCAGGAGGCGGCAGAATTACTCCAGGTTGCCCGTGAGCTGGTTCAAGAAGCCCGAAACTGTTCTTCTTCTCTGTCAGCGCAGCTGACCACCAGGGAGGCCGAATGAACGCACTCTCTGTTTTCTCGTTTCAGGAAGCGCACCCTGTTCGGGTAATTATGATTGATGGTAATCCGTGGTTTGTGGCCAAGGATGTTTGTGATGCTCTTAGGTTAACCAACTCTCGCGTGTCCCTTGACGCGCTGGACGATGATGAAAAGGGAGTAAGTTCAACTTACACCCCTGGTGGCAACCAGAAGGTCTCGATTATTTCTGAGTCCGGCCTGTACACTCTGATCCTCCGCTGCCGCGATGCGGTGAAGCAGGGAACGACGGCCTGGCGGTTCCGCAAGTGGGTCACCAACGAAGTCCTGCCAGCCATCCGGAAAAACGGTGAATACAGCTACGTCGAAACCACCCCAAAAAGCGCCGGCGAACCATTTGACTGGCGGCAAAAGGAAGAATTACGCGGCCTGATAAACGATATAGCCCAAAGTTTTCAGTATCGAAACGCGTGGATCAGTGGTGTTTGGCTGGCGCTGCGACGTGCCTGCAGGAATCCATCACCTAACCCAATTACGGTCGACGATCTGCCGGCTATCATTGCCGAATTACGCCGAATATTAACGGCGGCAGAAACTGCCCTAGGTAATATGCGAGTTTACGAACGGGAGCTGCTGCGCGAGGTAGTTCGTGGCGGGCGCCAGAGTATGTCGTGTGAAGAATTGCCTATCACTGATATCAATACGGAAATGGAGAAGGTGCTGCCAGCGCATTTCGAGCTGGCCATCAATAAACTGGAGGCCTTATCCACAAAATTAGAGGCTCCTGCCGTCTCTTCCTGATTTTGTAGGGCTGGATACTGGAAAGGCCACAGGCGATAACCTGTGGCCTTTTTGTCACTTGAAGTAGGCACTCCAGGCAGATTGCATTGCCTCTACCCGATTACCGGCGGCACCAGACCAGGCGTAATGACGGCCATCGAATTCAAACTCCACCATGTAGGTACCATCGCCATTATCCCTCGGCGCTTTAAAGTTTGGCTTGGCAGGATGTTTCTCTTCCTGCTCAGCCTCCTCGGCCTCTTCAGCGTCGTCCACTTCCTCCAGTTCCTCTCCTTCGCTTTCGTCTACTTCGATCTCATCGTCATCCAGCGTTTCATCTTCCTGGTCTCCGTCATCGAGATCGGCGTCGTCGATGGGCTCAAGAATTTCTTCATCAGGCAGGACTATTGCAGGCGCCTCGTCCTTCAGTTGCCACTGCCCATTTTCACCGACGAACTGGCCCAATGCATCGGCGGCAAACTCCAGGTAGCGAGGAATCAGCCTGGTACTGAAGTTAAATGGTCGCAGGGTACTGTTTGTGATCTTTATCGATGGGTCCTGCTCCACCAGCTGCTTCACGGTTTCATGAATACGAACCCCGGCGTCGCCTTTGGCGAAATCTGGCATCATGCTATCCAGCTTTTGCAGCGCTGCCAGCCGGGTATTTTCCTCGCCAACATGTGGACGCCAGGTTCTGGAGAAGTTTGCCAGTTTAAACTGCTTATAGTGCAGCTGGGTGTTTTCATCGTCATGACCGAGAATCTCCATGAAGAAAACGTCCTCATCGACATTCTTCCACCGTGGGTCAACGCGGAAAAACATTTCATAGGCAATGCGGGCGTAAATAGCGCGGCTATCTTTATAAACGCGGCGGTCATCGCCTAAGAATTTTTTTACCCACGGATTAAACGCTGTCGCTAGAATAGCGTTAATACGACCATTTTCAGAGCGAGTATCATTTTCCCCATACCCTTTAACCACTTCATCAAAATCCGCAGCAGCAGGGCAGGAGCGAAGTTGGTTAACCAGACTCACAAATAAATCAGCGTCGCAAAGAGTATATATTTTTCTTGATACACCTTTATCTTCTGAGCGTTTTTTAGCTTGCCCTAAGAATGTTACTGTATATTTACCTGCGACGGAAAATTCACCCTGAAGCATGATTTCAATCATTCGTCGACCAGATAGCGCCGCAAGCGCGAACGCCAGAGGGGCCATACCTCGACGGGTGGTTAAATCAAACGAAGATATAGGTTTATTGATTATATCGTAGATAGCCTGCATATAGCGCGGATAGTCAATCACAACCACGTTGCGCTTTTTCTCGCTGAGTATGTTGGCCCAGCGCTGCTGGATGGAGGTTCGCTCTGCAGAGCTAAGCTGCAAGTGATAGAGGACCTCATGGTTTACTTTCAGATTGTTTAAATCTTCCAGAAGCGAAGAGCCTTGCTGGAAGAGTTTATAAAGATAATCTCGCTTTTCTTTCCAATCATCACTGTTTAAATCACTAATAGCAAATTGCCATTCTGGATATTTATTGGCAAGTTTGGCTAATTTTGCATCGCTGTTTTTCGCACCGATTTTTATATTTGATAAATCTTCTGCCAATGGCATTATTTCTTTTAGCTTGGCTTGCAGAGCTGACATATTTTGTCGAATTGATGCCGCAGGCATAGAAAGCCATGAGGATAATTCCTCATTGTATAATGGATACTTTTCGGATAATTTTATTACGTTTTTTTCAAAGTTATGATGTAATTTATCATCAAATCTTTTCCTTGCCCGGCTCATATAGGCATTGAAAGTATTAGCCGAAATTCTTTTTTCTAAGCTTTTTCCGCGAAACTTTCTTTTATCATTAAATAATGCATTCTTATATTTTATAGCTGCGGCTTTAATTTTCTTTGTTTTTTCGCCTTGTGGACGATCCGAGGCGTCGATAGCCTCAACCTCGTTCACAAGCGAATTGATTAGCTCACCAATCTTCACCTTACGCATGGTCTACCTCCTGTTCTCGCCCTTAATCATCATAACACAAACTGAGAAACATCACACAATCAAAGTGCAATCCAACGCCGTGACTATCATAACATAATCACATAAATATAAAATAACACTATTTAGATTCGTGCGCAAATCAATGTGCGACTGTGTTATGATAATCAGCACACAATAGCCCTGTCTCTTATACACATCTGACGCTGCCGACGATCTACTCT
>ERZ1026872.210-NODE-210-length-19661-cov-6.874885_pt1 | contig 19661 bp, 14 predicted proteins | sample MGYA00380166_ERZ1026872 | MGnify/ENA primary metagenome ERZ1026872 (study PRJEB33269, sample SAMEA4719802) | human gut metagenome | biome: human-associated habitat; feature: organic feature; material: feces | place: Cameroon | collected 2013-10 ... | reverse complement strand
GAGGTCAGCGGTTCGATCCCGCTTAGCTCCACCAAAATTTGAAACCCTCGCCTGATGGCGGGGGTTTTTTTTATCTCCTGTATGTACAAAAATACAGCGTTCCTCTTTTAAAAGACCGGTACAGATCAGGATTTCATCGCTTACGCTTGCGCCAATAAATTCGCGCCCCTAATATTCAAAGAGTCAAACTACGTACGATAAAGGATATCGGCAGATACGCATGACGGTCATCAGGAGTACCCCACTTAGGAAATTCTGCCTGGCTCTGATAATGAGCCTGGTGGCTATTCCATTATCCAGATATATCTCCCCAACCGCATTTTATGACGGGCATTCTGTATATCTGGCCTGGCTACCACTAGGCGTAATGATTGCCCTGATTATGCTTTTTGGTCGCCATGCTATTGCGCCACTAGCGCTTGGCTTTACCGTTACTAACTATTGGCAACTGCATTTATCCCCTTTTTATTCATTAACATTGCTATTCTGTCAGTTGGCCGCAGTTTGCCTTTGTTGCCTTATTTTACGCTATTCTCTAGGTCGTCGGTGGAGACATGGAATTCCTATAAAAAACATCGACTTGAATGTCTTTTTGTTAGGCTTTTCTGCCCCGATAATGGCCAAGATTTTGATGTATGTTACCGGCGAGATAATTTTTATCCCGGAATTAATGTACAGTTATTTTAATATAACATCAGTTATTTATACTATCGTTGATATACAAGGGCTGGTTTGCGCATCGCTGATTTTTACACGCCTTTTTTATTATCCATTCAGAATGTGCCTCAACCCGCGCTATGCCAGATCATTCTGGCGCAGGAATATTGTTTGCTATACCGATCTCAGGAATAGGATATTTATTACTTGCTGGTTTATTAGCCTGGTCGGAATGTTGGTATTCCTGTGTGCGCCGTTCGGCGACTATTATTTTGCGGGTTATCTGGTACCGGCCATATTTATCTTTTTCTCTTTTGGCATCAGCCAGTTGGCCTATCCCCTGGTTGTGTTGACCTGGACGGTGTCCGCCTTCCTGTTGGTGATGTACAACAAAAACTTCCTTCACGGCATACAGACCCAGTACTCTCTGGCCTTCATACTCTCATCGCTGATCTCCTTTACGGTATGTCTGCTCTATCTGCTACAGGTCTACCACCGCAGCCAGAGGCTGCAGTCAATGTGGCAGGCTCAGGCCATGCAGGATCCGATAACCGGCCTGCCGAACCTGCGCGCGCTGGAAGAATACATGATGAAACCGCGAGCGGGTTCCGTCAGCATCTGTTGCTTGCATATCGGCAACCTGGATTTTCTCAGCCGCCACTACGGCATGACTATGCGTATTCAGTGCAAACGCAGCATTACTCAGGTTTTACAGCCGCTCTTATGCCATGAAGAAAAGCTGTTCCAGCTGCCGGGCAATGAGCTGCTTCTGGTGCTGAACGGCCCGGATACCAAAGCGCGACTGAATCATCTGATTGATTTTCTGAGTAACAAGGAAATCCATTGGAACAATGCGGTGCTGAACCTTGAGTACGCCATTTCCTGGTCGCCGGTGCATCCCCGGGATAAAAACTTGCACCATCTGCTGGGCCAGCTGAGCTGGCTGGTGGAGCAGGCCGATGAGGGAAACCAAATACTGAAGCTGGATAACGGCCACGTTGAAGCCTTCGATCAGAATAGCGAACGGGTGGTGTTGTTGAATCGGGTTAAAAACGCGCTGGACTGGGGCGGCTTTGTCCTCTATGCCCAGCCGATCAGAAAGCCGTCGGGGGAAGGGTATTACGAAATTTTAAGCCGTCTCGTCGACGCCAGCGGGGTTGTGACGCCGGATAAGTTTATTCCCGTGCTGGCCCAGTTCAACCTCAGCAAGCGCTTCGATATGCAGGTGCTCGAGTATTTGTTCAGCTCGCTCGACGATCTTCCGGGAATGAGCTTCTCGGTAAATTTGATGCCCTACACGCTTATGCAGAAGGGCAGCGCGGCTGAAATCATCGCGCTGTTCCGCCGCTATCGCGTCGACGTGAAGCGCATCATTATTGAGATTACCGAAGAGCAGGCTTTCTCTAATTCTGACGTTAGCGTGGCCAACATCCAGCAGCTGCGCCAGTTTGGTTGCCTGATTGCGATTGATGACTTCGGCACCGGCTACGCCAACTATGAACGCCTGAAGCGTCTGGAAGCCGATATCATCAAGATTGACGGCTGCTTCGTGCGTGATATTCTGAATAACCCGATGGACGCAATGATCATCCGTTCTATTTGCGAGCTGGCGAAGGTGCGCAATCTGTCGGTGGTGGCAGAGTATGTGGAAACAGAAGAGCAGCAAGCGCTGCTGTCGCGCCTTGGCGTGCACTACATGCAGGGGTACCTGATTGATAAACCTCGCCCGCTGTGGCAGCTTGAAAACAAAAAAAAGGGCCTGTAACAACGTTACAGGCCCTGTGATGCTCAAGCGTCGCGTTACAGCACCAGCGCGGCGATAGAAGCAGACAGCACGCTCACCAGCGTAGAACCGTAAACCAGCTTCAGGCCGAAGCGGGACACCACGTTGCCCTGCTCTTCGTTCAGGCCTTTAATCGCACCCGCAATGATACCGATGGAAGAGAAGTTGGCGAAGGACACCAGGAAGACGGAGATGATGCCCACCGCGCGCGGAGAGAGGTCTGCGGCAATTTTCTGCAGATCCATCATCGCAACGAATTCGTTGGATACCAGCTTGGTGGCCATGATGCTGCCGACCTGCAGGGATTCGCTAGCTGGCACACCCATGATCCAGGCAACCGGATAGAAGATGTAGCCCAGAATACCCTGGAAGGAGATGCTGTAGCCGAACCAACCGGTGACGGTCGCGAACAGGGCGTTCAGGGCGGCGATCAGGGCGATGAAGCCGATCAGCATAGCAGCAACGATAATCGCAACTTTGAAGCCTGCCAGAATGTATTCACCCAGCATTTCGAAGAAGCTCTGGCCTTCGTGCAGGTTAGACATCTGGATGTTCTCTTCGCTGGCGTCAACGCGGTACGGGTTGATCAGCGACAGAACGATAAAGGTGCTGAACATGTTCAGTACCAGCGCCGCAACAACGTACTTCGGCTCCAGCATGGTCATGTAGGCGCCAACGATAGACATGGAAACGGTAGACATCGCCGTGGCCGCCATGGTGTACATGCGGTTGCGGGACATTTTACCCAGGATGTCTTTATAGGCGATGAAGTTTTCAGACTGGCCCAGAATCAGAGAGCTGACGGCGTTGAACGACTCCAGTTTGCCCATACCGTTGACTTTAGACAGCACGGTACCAATGGCGCGAATGATAATCGGCAGGATGCGGATATGCTGCAGAATACCGATCAGCGCGGAGATGAAGACGATAGGGCACAGGACCTTCAGGAAGAAGAACGCCAGACCTTTGTCGTTCATGCTACCAAAGACGAAGTTGGTCCCTTCGTTAGCAAAGCCGAGAAGTTTTTCGAACATCTCGGAGAAGCCTCTTACAAAACCCAGACCGATATCGGAGTTCAGGAAGAACCATGCCAGCAGCACTTCAATGACCAGTAGCTGGATAACGTAACGAATGCGAATCTGTTTGCGGTTGGAACTGACCAGCAGGGCCAGAATCCCAACCACCACGAGCGCGAGAATAAAATGCAAGACGCGGTCCATATTTGCTCCAAACATGAGGCGGGTTAAATTTTCGTGCACATTCTATGTAACACAGTTAAATAAAACGAGATCTGTCTCTCACTATATTCAGAACCTGTGAGCAAACTCAAAATTAGTGATCAACCATGCATTTTTGTGATGTTAAGTAAATGTATGAAAAGTTTCCATGTTGTACTACTCTCTTGTTAAGCGTATACCAAACCTTCCTAACCTCCAGTCTGGCTATTGGTTCCGGCTATCAGAGTAATCATTATCACCTTCCCAAATGAACTTGATAATCATTCTCATTGTGTTAGCTTAAAACATAGCAAAGGCTATGTTTTTGAGGCAGAGAATGACAAACAGTCGGATTGAAACAAATCGTTGTCGCACCGCGCGCCGTATGCGACTCGCGCTGATGGGGCCGGCATTTATTGCCGCGATCGGCTATATCGATCCGGGTAACTTTGCGACCAATATTCAGGCGGGCGCCAGCTTCGGCTACCAGCTGCTGTGGGTGGTGGTCTGGGCAAACCTGATGGCGATGCTGATTCAGGTGCTGTCAGCGAAGCTTGGCATTGCGACCGGCAAAAACCTCGCAGAGCAGATTCGTGACCATTATCCGCGTCCGGTCGTGTGGTTTTACTGGGTACAGGCGGAAATTATCGCCATGGCGACCGATCTGGCCGAATTTATCGGCGCGGCGATCGGCTTTAAGCTGATCCTCGGCATTTCTCTTTTACAAGGCGCGGTATTGACCGGTATCGCCACCTTCCTGATTCTGATGCTGCAGCGTCGCGGGCAAAAACCGCTGGAAAAAGTGATTGGTGGTCTGCTGCTGTTCGTCGCAGCGGCGTATATTGTGGAGCTGATTTTCTCTCAGCCCGCGCTGGCGCCGCTGGCCAAAGGCATGATTCTGCCATCGCTGCCGAACGGCGAGGCGGTCTACCTGGCGGCAGGCGTGCTGGGGGCGACCATCATGCCGCACGTGATTTATTTGCATTCCTCGCTGACTCAGCATCTGCACGGCGGCACCGCCAAAGAGCGCTACCAGGCCACGCGCTGGGATGTTGCCATCGCTATGACCATCGCTGGTTTCGTCAATCTGGCGATGATGGCCACCGCTGCGGCGGCGTTCCACTTCCACGGGCATACCGGTATTACCGATCTCGATCAGGCCTATTTAACGCTGGAACCCCTGCTGAGTCACGCGGCGGCAACGATTTTTGGTCTTAGCCTGATTGCCGCCGGCTTATCGTCTACGGTCGTGGGCACGCTGGCCGGACAGGTTGTCATGCAGGGCTTTATTCGCTTCCACATCCCCCTGTGGTTCCGACGGACCATCACCATGTTACCTTCGTTTATCGTCATCCTGATGGGGCTGGACCCGACGCGAATTCTGGTGATGAGTCAGGTACTGCTCAGTTTCGGTATTGCGCTGGCACTGGTGCCGCTGCTGATTTTTACCAGCGACGGCAAGCTGATGGGGGAACTGGTGAATACCCGCTGGATTAAGCGCATTGGCTGGGCCATTGTGGCCGTCGTGGTGGCGCTCAACGGCTGGCTGCTGATAGGCACACTGTTTAATTAACGTTCCGCTTACCGTGACCCGCTACAGGTCACGGTTTGCCAGCGGTTTTTTCGCTAAGCTGGGCTTTGCGCCAAACAGCAGCGAACGCTAATGAACTCTTTTGATCTCTCCTTTTTAAAATATCTGCAGGATAACAGCCCGCTGGCGGTCGATCGCGCGGTGCTGCGCTTTGGCAAAACCCTCTCCACGCTCAAACGCACCATGAAAGAGCTGAATGAACTGCTGCCGGAAGAGGTTCAGATTCACCTTGATAATCCATTCATTACCACCCGTATTGGTTACAGCGAGTATATTCAGTTTTTACAGCGCGTACGTTTTAACCGCTATCTCACCACCGGCGAGGAGCGAGTCCAGGATCTTTTCGTTGCGCTGTGTCTGAACGATGTCGTCAATAAAAACGAGTACTATAAAAAATTCAACGTTAGCGCAGGGACGGTGAAAAACGATAACCCGCTGATGCTCAGCCGGGTACAGGAGAGCGGGCTAACGCTGCTGAGCATTCCGCGCAAAGGGTCACAGCTGGTGGGCGACGAATTTCGCCTGCGCCTGGCTGCCTGCATGTCGATTCTCAAAACCGTTGAGATAGGTGAGGGAAACCGGCTGATCGCGCATCAGGCTAACGAACCGATCAACCGCTCCATTGCTGAACAATTTCTCCACGGCTGCGCGCATGAAATTACCCTGGCGGCTGAGTACTATGAGCGGCTGGTCAGCCCGATGACGCGGCTTGGCTACAACGGGCGAAAGTATTTGTTGGTTTACCTTAGCCTCGCGCTGCAGCGAATGAAGCGCGGGCTGCGCATGACCGATAGTTCAGCCACCACCTTTTTGACCACCTATGCCTACGGAGTGCTGGCCGATCGCAATGAAAATACCGCGCTGGATATGCTTATTGCCTCGCTAACCTTTACCTGGCGGCCCTTTACGCTGTACGACTCCCGGCTGATTCCTCATGTGAAACAGGCCTGTGAAGTCATGTCTCGCGGGCTGAACGCTGCGATATATAACCACGATGCCTGGTTTGAAGAAATTTACCATTTTCTCTACGCGGCCATTATCCAGAACAAACTGCACCTCTGGTTTGATGATAAAAAACTGCATGATGTTCAGCGTCGTTATCCTGATCTGTGGCACCTCGTGCAGCGGTCGCTGGAGAAGATTGAGCGCGGCTGGCAGACGTCATTCTCACCGATTCATCTGGCGACGCTGGTCCTGATCATTAAAAAACATGAGTTAAAGAAGCGGGTCGTTAGTGACGCTAAAAAGCGGGTGATCATTGTGACTAACTCCTCGGAAAGCAAAGTCGGCTATTTCAAAGAAGTGCTGCTTTCCCGGTTTCACATTGATATCCTCGGCTGCGTCAATATCAATGAACTTGCTCAACTGCAGCAGCAGCCGTTCGACCTGCTGATTGCGTTTACCAATAAAATTGCCAGCCATTTGCGTCATGCTCAGCTGGCGTATGTGAAAGTGAATTTCTACCTGACGCAGGATGATTTCCAGCTGTTGCGTGAGCAGGGATTAAGCCCGGCACGCAAAAAAATACCTGCTGACGCGTTCGTGCAGCAGGTACAGGGAATGAGCCCGCAGGCTTTGAAGCGCTTTCTCGAGCAACAGTACGGTGATGTGTTTATTTAACCTGCGGCTGACGAACGCCCCGGCACCACACTTCACGCAGCGTTTCCTCGGCATCCAGCACCAGAATATCGGCATCCTTACCGACGCTAAGGCTGCCCTTTCTGTCGGCTACGCCGGCCAGGATTGCCGGGTTGAGGCAGGCAACCTGTGCCGCTGATACCCAGCCGTGCTCCAGCCGTTTGACCACGTTCTTCACCGAATCAAGGAAACTCATCTCCAGCGTACAAACGGCCGGCCAGTCCTCGGCATGAATCGTGCGCGTACAGCCGTGGCCGTTGGTGATCTCCAGCGCGTGCTGGCGGATGCGAAAGGTTTCCTGGCGTAAATAGTGGTGAAACTCGAAGCCTTCCGGAAAATCGACGTAGCCCAGACAGTCACTCATCATGACCAGCCGACGATCCTTTTTCAGCCGGTAGAGAATATCGAACACCTCCGGACGTAGGGTAATACCGCTCTGCTTGGCAACTTCGGCAAAGGTGTCTTCGTAATACATCAGCGCGCCGACCACGCCGGGCTCACGGTGGTGTAACCCACGCATGGCGCTGAATGCATGGGTAAAATGATTCAGCCCCGCGTCGATGGCCAGGCCAATTTCGTCAAAGGTCGCGTCGGTGTGGCCTGCTGCGCTGGTGACACCGGCCTGGTGCAAATGGCGAATCAGATCCAGCGCTCCGGGCAATTCAGGCGCCAGCGTCATCAGGCGCACATGGCCGCCTGCCGCCTGCTGATAGCGTTCAAAACCGGCAATGCTCGGAGGCTGGACGCAGTCCAGACGCTGCATACCGATAAATTTAGGGTTAATGTAGGGGCCTTCCATGTGGATGCCCACCGCCTCCGCGCCGTCAACGGGCGTTGCCTGTGCTATCCAGGCCGCGGCGTTGGCCAGGCTGGTCAGCAAAAAGTCTTCCGGCTGGGTGGCGGATGTGGCAAGCCAGGCGGTCACCCCCGCGTGCACCAGGTCCTGGCTCATGGCGCGCAGCGAGCGAGTCTCGCCTTTCCAGGCAAAGGAGCCTCGGCCCCAGCCGTGTACGTGAATATCGACAAAGCCTGGCATCAGCATAGCGTCACGGTAATCGATGACGTCTCCACGCGGCACGTCATCCATACCGACAATTTTTCCGCCGCTGACGTGCAGATAGCCGGCGCGGATCCCATCCGGGGTGACGATGCGTTCGCTGGCAAACGACAGCAGGGGGTCAGTCACCTTTGGCCTCCAGTACGCGCGCGGCGGTTTCAAGCGCCATCTCTGAGCACAGCCCAATGTAGTGCGCGGGGTCAATAAGCGCATCGATCTCCGCATCGCTGAAGTTCTGACGAATGACCGGATCGTGACGCAGGACTTCACCGTAGGGGATACCTTCATGCGTGCTGCGCATCGCCAACTGGTATACGCGTTCGTGAGCGGCGTCTTTACCCAGCTTTTCGACCAGATGCATCATGATTTTTTCGCTGTTAATCAGGCCGTGCGTCAGCTGTACGTTCTGTTGCATACGATCGGCGTTGATGACCAGCGTTCGGGTGAGCTCTTCGGCGCGCATTACTATCTCGGCGATGCACTCCATGCTCTCCTGAATATTTCCGTCGAAAATAAAATAGGCCGAACTGTCCGCTTCAAACGGCCGCGGGCTGACGTACAGGCAGGAGGTATGCACGGAGTAGAGCTTTTGCGCGTTGGCGATGATCCCTTTTGCCAGCTTCGGATTAACCTTCTGCGGCATCGTGCTGCTGCCCACGGTGCCTTTGGTGAAGGCTTCAGACACTTCACCAAACTCTTCGCTGGAGGTCTGATAAACCTCTTCGGCAATTTTGTGCAGGGTCGTGGCGAGCAGGCAAAGATTGCTGATGTACTCGGTGCGATACACGCGTGAGTTGCGAGAAGGGATTGCCATGGCCCGCATTCCGAGCTTTTGTGCAACGCTTTCCTGCACCCGGCGGCCGGTTTCGCCCGTCGCATGGAAAGCGCCAACGGCGCCGCCCATCATCACGGTAAAGACGCGTTTTTCGGCCTCCTGCATACGCTCCCGCGCGCTCAGCAGCTCGTCAATCCACACGGCGGCCTTGTATCCCCAGGTGATGGGCAGTGCGTGCTTTCCATGGGTGCGCCCGGCCATCAGCGTGGCGTGATGTTCGCGGGCCATGCTGGCCAGGTTGTGCAGAATATCGTTGAGAAAGCATTGCAGCACGGCATTAAATTGCTTCGCCAGATACAGCTGGGCGGTTTGCTGAATATTCTGCGTGGTCACGCCGTAATGGACATACTTACCGCTTTCGCTGTCGCAGGCTTTGACGAGCACTTTAATCACCGGCACGAAGCCGTGGCCAATTTCGCGCAGCAGGCGCTCCATTTCGACCAGGTCGATATTCTCGACACGACAGTTTGCGGCAATATTCTCCGCCGCCTGGGCGGGAATCATTCCGTGCTCGGCCTGCGCCAGCGCCAGCGCGGCTTCGACGTCCAGCCAGGACTGCACCCGCGCCTGCTGGCCGAGCAGGGTTTTCATTCCACGGTCATCAATCGTTTTACTTTTGGAGTCATACAGTGCGCGCATTTTCGCCTCCTGGTTGCTTATTTGGCGCCGACAAGACGGTCGTCGACCGCATTGCGAACAAATTCAACGTGTGGGCCAAAGACCACATGGACATGGTTACTTGAGGGGATAAAGGTCCCCAGAGAACCGGATTCTTTGAGCACGTCCATGTTGATTTTCTTTTGATCCTGCAAATCGATACGCAGACGAGAAACGCAGTTTTCGACGCGCTTGATATTGTCCCGCCCGCCGAGTCCATCAATGACCATGGCGGCGACCTTATCGTATTCCTTATTATTCAGCAGGGTGCTGTCAGCAATTTCACTTTCGCGTCCCGGCGTTTTAATATCAAACTTACTAATCGCAAAGCGGAACACGAAATAAAAGACAACGAAGTTCACAATGCCCAGGAGAATTAAACTAACCCAATGTGTGTTCTCGTACATCAGGCCAAAAATGCCAAAGTCAAAAATGGTACCGCGAATATAGCCGATGGAAACGTCCAGCATTTGCAGCGGAATAGTGAGTAGACCGCACAGCACCGCATAGACAATAAACAGCTTTGGTGCAATAAACAGGAAGGAGAACTCCAGCGGCTCGGTGATATTTCCAAGCATGGCCGTGAGCACAACCGTCAGAATCATCCCTTTGGCAAATTTCTTATTCTTAAAATAAGCCATGTGATACATCGCCAGGCCAATAGCCGGCACGCGGAATAGCGTGGTCAGCATCTGGGAGGAGGCGAGATAGCTGGTGAGGGTGGGCATGTACTCTTTCCAGGCTGGATGCGATGGCCCAAGCTCAAAGAGGATCTTATTCATCGCGGGCAAAATGCCAACGTAGGTTTGACCGTCAATCAGATAAGTGCCACCGGCCGCGGTGAAGCGCACCGTCGAGCTCAGCACATGATGCAGACCGAACGGAATCAGCAGGCGGTTTAGCGTCATGTAGATGCCTGCGCCAATATCCGGTGCCATCATGATGGTCGATACGGCGCGCATACCTGCGGTAAACAGATCCCAGATAAACGGAATGATCAGACCGACCGGGATCGCGAAGGCGATCGCCAGGATAGCCACCGATTTTTTACCGCTGAAGAAGGCAAACGCGAGCGGAAGCTGCAGACGGTAGAAGCGGTCGGTAATTTTTGCTGCCAGCAAACCGGCGATAATGCCGCCCAGCGCTTCGATCTTCAGCGTTTGTACGCCCAGCACCATCCCCTGTCCGACTAACGAAAGATCGCTTTTCGCCAGCGTCCCCGCCAGCTTCAGATGCACGTGCATGGCAATAAGCAGGGTCAGATAAGCGACCACCGAGGCAAATACTGCAATTCCCTTTTCTTTTTTTGACATGCCGTAGGCCACGCCCATCGCAAATAATAATGGGATATTATTAAAAACGACGCTGCTGATTAAACCCAGCGAGGATAAAACGGCCTTGAAAATATCATTACCTAAGAAGGGCAGTTTCTCGATCATATAGCTCTGGCCAAGCGCCGAACTAATTCCCATGATCATTCCAACGGGCGCGAGTACGGCGATAGGTAACAGAAGTGAACGACCGAATGTCTGAATTTCATTTTTAAAATTAGCATTCATGATGTTAATCCTGACGTGAAATATCTTGACGATAAGATACTGGCAGGATTTTTTTGCTCAAGGGCAAATGCTGATAAATAAGAAGCGCAGGATTTGACCATAAAAAAAGAGCCCGTAGGCTCTTTGATTGGTTATTCAGGCATAGCGTGCTGTGCCTGAATAACCGAAATTAGTGGCGACCATGTCCGTGGCCGTGTCCATGACCGCGCCCGCGTCCACGATGGTCATCACGGTCGCCCCAACCGTCGCGATAGCCACGCTCGTAGGCCTTATTTCGTTTGTCCCAACCGCGATGCCAGCCGTTGTCGTGGCGATACCAGTGTTTATGCCAGTAGTCGCGGTCGCGCCAGCGGCCGCCGTCCCAGTAGTTACCGTAATTATCGCGATCGCCAATTTGTAATTTTACGGATGGCAGCAGGGTGATTTCACCAGCATTAGCGAACATCGGGGCCGATGCTAACAACACTGCCGCCAGAATCAGTGACCTGAACATACTTCTCTCCTATACGATCGTGGCCAGAAAGGCCTGTTAACGCAATATTACAATTCGGTAAACACCAGAATTATTGGGTTAACTCTTAAACCGCCAGGAGAGAGCATTTTTTGCTAAAATCGCTGTTATTTTATACTGTGCAAAATGGCGTCAATTTCTGCGCACTCTTCGGCGCTGAAATGGCGGTTTGCCAGCATATTCACTGCATCCTCCAGCTGCGCCACCTTGCTCGCGCCAATCAATACCGAGGTCACCGCCTGCTGGCGCAGCACCCATGCCAGCGCCATCTGCGACAGTTTCTGCCCGCGTTTTTCCGCCAGTGCGTTCAGGCGACGCACGGCGTCGAGCTTGCTGTCGGTTAGCTGTTCTGGCTTAAGGAATACGCTGCCGCTGGCGGCACGAGAATCAGCCGGGATGCCGTGCAGATAGCGGTCGGTTAACTGTCCACCGGCCAGCGGTGAGAACGCAATGCAACCAACGCCCTCTTGCTCCAGCACCGTCAGCAGCCCGTTTTCCGCGCCGCGTTCCAGCATGGAATATTTGGGCTGGTGGATAAGGCACGGCGTGCCCAGATCGTTCAGGAGCGCAATGGCCTGACGCGCAAGTTCCGCTGGGTAGTTGGAAAGCCCAACGTACAGCGCTTTCCCCTGGCGAACGAGATGATCCAGCGCGCGCATGGTTTCCACAAGCGGCGTCTCCGGGTCCGGGCGGTGGTGATAGAAAATATCAACATACTCAAGTCCCATCCGCTTAAGGCTCTGGTCGAGGCTTGAAATCAGATACTTACGCGAGCCCCAATCACCGTAGGGGCCTTCCCACATGGTGTAGCCCGCTTTGCTGGAAATAATCAGCTCGTCGCGATAGGGGAGAAAGTCTTCGCGCAGAATACGGCCGAAGTTGCTCTCTGCCGAGCCGGGAGGCGGCCCGTAGTTGTTGGCGAGATCAAAATGGGTGATGCCAAGATCGAACGCGTGGCGCAGTAGCTGACGGCTGTTTTCTACCCGCGTTTCATCGCCGAAATTGTGCCACAGCCCCAGCGAAACGGCGGGAAGCTTGAGGCCGCTGTTACCGCAGCGTTGAAACGTCATGGTTTCATAACGCGCGGGATTTGCCTGATAAACCATTGTGTCCTCCGGAATTTCCGTTTGTGTATACGCTTACACTAGCGAATGTCCATTAGCTCGTACACTGCTGAAATCTGTAAAATTTGCTTTCCAGACGACTTTCTTATCAATACTGGACAGGGTTAACACTTCTTCAATACTCAAAAGAAATCACCGGCTGAAGGAGTTGTACGATGACAGCGTCCTATACCGTGGCAGATTATCTGCTTGACCGCCTTGCCGACTGCGGCGTCGACCACCTGTTTGGCGTTCCGGGGGACTATAATCTCCAGTTTCTCGACCATGTCATTGCCCACCGTACCCTTCGCTGGGTGGGCTGTACTAATGAACTGAATGCCGCCTACGCCGCCGATGGCTATGCGCGGATGCAGGGCTGCGGTGCGTTGCTCACGACCTACGGCGTAGGGGAAATCAGCGCGCTGAACGGCGTGGCAGGCAGCTTTGCCGAATATGTGCCGTTGCTGCATATCGTGGGGGCACCCTGTACCGGTGCGCAGCAGCGCCGCGAGTGCCTGCACCATACGCTGGGCGATGGCGATTTTGACCACTTCCGCCAGATGAGTGCGCCGATTTCCGTGGCGCAGGGCGTACTGACTGCCCGCAACGCTTGCCAGGAGATCGACCGCGTGCTGCAGGCCGTCATTCAGCAGCGTCGACCGGGTTACCTGCTGTTGCCTGCCGATGTGGCCGCGCTGACGACATCGCGTCCTGTAAACGCTCTCAGCGCGGCGGTGGCGGAGCCGGATCCGGCGCAGTTAAGCGCGTTTGTCGATTACGCACGCAAGCTGCTGGAAGGGCGTCAGCGGGTCTCGTTACTGGCGGATGTGCTGGCGCTGCGCTTTGGGCTTCAGCCGATGCTCAACCAGTGGATGGCCGCGCGGCCGATTCCGCACGCTACGTTGCTGATGGGGAAGGGGCTGTTTAACGAACAGCAGCCGGGATTTGTGGGTACGTATAGCGGCGGAGCAAGCCTGCCGCAGACCCGCGAAGCGATTGAGGATGCGGAGGCGATCCTTTGCATCGGCACCTGTTTTACCGACACCATTACCGCCGGGTTTACTCACCGAATTGCAGTCGAAAAATCGATTGAAATACAGCCGTTTGCCGCACGAGTGGGCCAGCGCTGGTTTAGCGGTATCGGGATGCTGTCGGCGATGAAGGCGCTGATGACGTTGAGCGATACGCTCGCGCCATGGCAAACCTCTCCGTTGCGGGCATCAGCGCCCGCGGCGCAGGAGAGCGGCGCCTTAACCCAGCGCCGTTTCTGGCAAACGCTGCAAAAACACCTTCAGCCGCACGATATTCTGTTGGGTGACCAAGGAACGGCGGCCTTTGGCATCGCGGCGCTGACGTTGCCGGTGGGCGCTAGCGTCATTGTGCAGCCGCTGTGGGGATCGATTGGGTTTACGCTGCCCGCCGCATTTGGCGCGCAAACGGCGTGGCCGAAAAGGCGCGTGGTGCTGGTGGTGGGCGACGGCGCGGCGCAGCTCACCGTCCAGGAGCTGAGTTCCATGCTGCGCGACGGCCAGCGGCCGCTGATTCTGCTGTTGAATAACGAAGGCTACACCGTCGAGCGGGCGATCCACGGGCCGGAACAGCGGTATAACGATATCAGCCTGTGGAACTGGACCCAGTTGCCGCAGGCGCTTAACCTCGACTGCCAGGCCGAATGCGCGAAGGTGAGCAACGTAACGCAGCTAAATGATGCGCTGACGCGCGCTGCACACGGCGACAGGCTGACGCTGCTGGAGGTGATGCTGCCTAAAATGGACATCCCGCCGCTGCTCAAAGCGGTCACCGACGCGCTGGAAGCGCGCAACAACGGCCGTTAATCTTTGCGTCTGCGCGGTACCATCATTGTGGGTTTCCCCGCCAGCAGCAGCCAGGCGGGGAGCATCACGATACACAGCAGCGGCAGCAGGGTGGTGTCCGGTACCACCACGGCGGCCATAAACAGGCTGAGCCAGGCATCGCGCGTCACTACCAGCACCAGCCCAAGAATGGCGCACGAGACGGTAATGGCCGCCGGTACGGCTTCAACGTGCGCGTGCAGCATCAAGCCCAGCGCGACGGCAACAAAGACCGCCGGGAAGATACGCCCGCCGCGGAAGCCACAGGCGGCAGCCACCACCAGCGCAGCCAGTTTACACAGGGCGAACAGCAGGTAGTCGCCCGCGTCAAAGTCCAGCCCGCCCGTCAGGCGCTGCATTTCATCCAGCCCTTTAAACAACGTGATAGGGCCGCCGAGAGTGCCAATGACCCCCAAAAGTAAACCGCCCGCCCCGAGGATGAGCACCGGATGCTTCAGGCGATGCATCAGGGCGTGGAGATGCGGCAGACACCAGACCGCGACCATACCGATGGCGATAGCAAAGAGGGTGACAATCGCGCCGCTGAAGATATCGACGATGCGCATCGTCTGATAGTGCTCAATGGCGAGCGAAAAATGCGGTTGGAAAAACAGGCCGGTGGTCAATGCCCCGGCGGCCGCGGCCAGCAGTGGGGCAAAAAGGCGATCCCATAGCGGAGCATCGTTGCTGCTGGTGAGGGTCTGAGAGAAGATCAGAGCTGCGGCGACCGGCGTGCCGAACAGCGCGCCGATGGTTCCGGCGGCGGCGAGAATCGTCCAGTCGAGCGAGCTGACCCGTGGGAAAAAGCGCGCTCCCAGCGTCACGGCCAGCGCAATATTGACTGACATAATCGGATGCTCTGGCCCCAGGCTCACGCCGCCGGCCAGGCCGAGGATCAGGGCGATCAGCAGCCCGGGCAGGTGCGCTGCGGGTACGGCAGCGCCGATCAGCGGCTCGCAGGCCGGATCCGGACCGGCATGGCCCGGACTATAGCGAATGACCAGCCCCACGGCGACGCCGGTGAGCGTTAGCATCAGGATAATCCATAGCGGCGAGGTTATGTCCATGCCGAAGGCGGTGGGCAGGCTGCTCCACAGCACCTGCTGGAGCAGCGCAGCGATTTTCATCACCACTATCAGAATCAGGCTGGAGGCGATGCCAATCAAGACCGCAGGGATGGAGAGCAGCAACATCGTTCGGGCTCGCGGGTGGAGCATGTTTATATCCTTTTGGCTAAATGCTGGGACGACTTTGCATTGTCCGCCGTTGACGTTCAGCGTAAATGAGGCTGAAACGATACGGCCCTACAGATTATCCCGTTCTATACCTGCTAAAAAATACGCAAAAAATGTGACCTGGATCGATAATCCTGGGGCGCCAACATAATCGTCATTGTTGTTAACGCGCCTTGAATTTACAGTGTGGCAAAGATTTATTCTGACTTTAGCGGAGCCGTAACGGAATGACAAAGTTTGCTTTAGTGGGTGATGTTGGGGGCACCAATGCGCGTCTGGCATTGTGCGATTTAGCCAGCGGTGAAATTTCGCAGGCGAAAACCTATTCCGGCCTGGATTATCCAAGCCTGGAAGCCGTTGTCCGCGTCTATCTCGACGAGCATAACGTGTCGGTCGAAGACGGCTGTATCGCGATTGCCTGCCCTATCACCGGTGACTGGGTGGCGATGACCAACCATACCTGGCAATTCTCTATCGCCGAGATGAAAAAGAACCTCGGGTTTGCGCATCTGGAAATCATCAATGATTTTACCGCAGTGTCGATGGCAATCCCGATGCTGAAAAAAGAGCATCTGATCCAGTTCGGCGGCAGCGAGCCGGTAGAAGGCAAGCCTATTGCCGTGTACGGCGCGGGCACCGGGCTTGGCGTTGCGCATCTGGTGCATGTCGATAAGCGCTGGGTGAGCCTGCCGGGTGAAGGTGGGCACGTTGATTTTTCGCCAAACAGCGAAGAAGAGGGGATTATCCTCGAAGTGCTGCGCGAAGAAATTGGCCACGTCTCCGCCGAGCGCGTGCTCTCTGGACCGGGGCTGGTGAATCTGTACCGGGCCATCGTGAAGTCTGATAACCGACTGCCGGAAAACTATCAGCCGAAAGACATTACCGAACGCGCACTCGCCGATAGCTGCACCGACTGCCGTCGCGCGCTGTCGCTGTTCTGCGTCATCATGGGGCGCTTCGGCGGTAACCTGGCGTTAACGCTGGGCACCTTTGGCGGCGTATACATCGCGGGCGGTATCGTGCCGCGTTTCCTGGAGTTCTTTAAAGCCTCCGGTTTCCGCGGCGGGTTTGAGGACAAAGGTCGTTTCAAAGATTATGTGCATCCGATCCCGGTATACCTGATTGTGCATGATAATCCGGGCCTGCTGGGTTCCGGCGCGCATCTGCGCCAGACCCTGGGCCAGGTGCTGTAATCCCGCCGCCGTGCGGCGCACGCGGGGTGATACGCGTGCGCCAGCCGGCGCTATTTTTTGAGCGGAAACAGGTGCAGCGTGTTGGCGGCCAGCGGGTAAATACCCAGCGCGCGCGTTGATGCTTTCAGCTCCTCAAGCGAATCCTGCTCTGTTGGCATTTTTCCTCCCCAGACGGTAATCCCCTCGCAAAGATGCGCCGGGCGTCGGCTATTTTCGGCGCTGATTTCCAACGTTTCGCCGTTGCTGAGGGTTATCGTCACGGTGGCGACATCCAGTGCCTGCGTGCTGCCATCCTCAAGTTTAAGTGAGATTTTCATTCGTTCGCTCCTGAATTTTTGACGCGCCTACCCCTGCTTTAGCGGCAACCTGGGCACTACAGATGCATTATCTGCCGGAACTCTTTCACCTTGCTGCGGCTGACCGGCACCTGGAACTCCAGATCGCGCAGGCGCAGAATGTAGGTGTTATTAAACCACGGCTCTATTTCGCGAATTTTATTCAGATTCACGCAGAATGAGCGGTGGCAGCGAAAGAAATGGCTGCCCGGCAACTTGCTGCAAAATTCGGTGATGTTCATCGGCATCACGTATGACTCGCGCTTGGTGTAGACAAAGGTCATTTTCTCGTGCGCTTCGGCGTAATAAATGTCGTTAATCGGCGTCACGATGATGCGCTCATCTTTAATCAGGTTGATGGTGTCATTTTCGCGCGCCGCGCTGCCGGTGTTGAGACTGCTGCCCGCCTGCTGCTGCCAGGCCGATTCCAGCTTTTGCAGCATGCTAACGATGCGCGACTCCTGATACGGTTTGAGAATATAGTCGAATGCCTCCAGCTCGAAGGCCTCTACCGCGTGTTCCTTCCACGCGGTAATAAATACAATAAACGGCTTGTGGGCAAACTGGTTGATGTTCTGCGCCAGCAGCACGCCGTCCAGAGAGGGAATGTTGATGTCGAGAAAAATGGCGTCCACTTTGTTGTGCTGCAAGAACTTCAGCACGTCCAGGCCGTCGTCAAAGGTCCCGACTATCTCCATCTGGCTGTGCTGTTGAATCAGCCAGGTCAGCTCCTGTTGCGCCAGGAATTCATCTTCCACAATGATGACTTTCATATGTCCTCCGCGTTAGGGCAGTAATGTGGCGGCCGCCGGGACGGGCGTGCGCTGGTTAGGAATATAGAACGCAATTTCCGTTCCCGGGTCGAGGCGGCGAATGTGCAGCCCTTCGCCGTACAGCAGCTTGACCCGGTGATGGACGTTAAGCAGGCCGATTTTATTGCCCGGCATTTCGTTGGCTTCCACGCGCGCCACGACCATCGGGTCAATACCCGGGCCGGTATCACGCACGCTGATACGCACGCGGTTGCCGGACTCGGTGATGCTGATAGTCACGACGCCTTTGCCTTTGCTGCGCTGGATACCGTGTACGATGGCATTTTCCACCAGCGGCTGGATCAGCAGACTGGGGATCAGACAGTTCACTTCGTCGTCAATATCGTAGATAACCGTCAGCTTATCGCCGAAGCGGGCCTGCTCAATGGCGATATAGTCCTTTATCTGGTACAGCTCGCGGCGAATATCAATCTGCTCATCGTCTTTTAATTCAATGTTATAGCGCAGATAGCGCGACAGATTAAAAATCAGCTGCCTTGCGGTGTCCGGATTGAGGCGGATAGATGACGAAATGGCGTTCAGCGCGTTAAACAGGAAATGAGGATTAATCTTGCTTTGCAGCGCGCGCAGCTCTGCCTTATTTGCCATTTCGCGCAGCTGCTCGGCGCGCGACACTTCAAGCTGGGTGGAAATAATTTGCGACAGGCCGATGGCCATCTCCTGTAACGACGAAGTGATCTGGTGCGCGTGGCAGTAGTAGATTTTGAGCGTCCCGGTGATGACGCCTTTCTCCGATAACGGAATCACCAGCATCGAGTGAATTTCCGGCGTGCGGTAGGCTTCATCGTTGTTTTTAATCACGATTTCACCGCTGTTAATCGCCTGGCGGGTGGTCGGGCTGATGGAGTCGTCGTTGTTGTGGTAGTTATCTTCCCCCACGCCCACGTAGGCCAGCACCCGTTCGGTATTGGTGATGGCCACCGCATCGGCGTGGATATCCTGGCGAATGATGTCGCAAATCTGCCGTAGGGTATCGCTGTTGATCTGGCGAAACAGCGGCAGCGTTTTGTTCGCAATATCCAGCGCTAGCTTGGCCTGGCGTGCGGCGCTGGCTTCTTTTTCACCCTCAACGCTCTGCACCAGCAGGACGATAAAGCCGATACAGACGCTGCCGGCGATCATCGGAATGCCGATTTTCGACACAATATCGACGCCGAGCGCGATGCTCGGAGCCCATACGATAACCAGAATCATGGTCAGCGTTTCGCACAGCATACCGCCCAGAATCCCCACCTTCCAGTGCAGCTCTTTTGGCACCCGGCGGTTAATCAGCCCCGACAGGATCCCGGCAATAATACTGGTGATAAAACACGGCACGGCGGTGACGCCGCCGGCGTCAATCATGTAGCGGTGGATCCCGGCAATCACCCCCACGATAGCGCCAACCCACGGGCCGAAAAGGATCCCGCCCGACATGACCGCGATGATGCGCACGTTAACCAGCGAGCCCTCCACCGGCACGCCGGACCAGGTGCTGAAAATAGCGAACAGCGAGAAAATGACCGTGACCGCCAGCAGCTCTTTCGGCGTGTGGGCGGTTTTGTGCAGCAGTTCGCGGAACAGACGGATGCGGATCAGGAAAAAAAGGCAAATCAGCATTAACG
>ERZ1026872.207-NODE-207-length-19823-cov-25.831647_pt1 | contig 19823 bp, 8 predicted proteins | sample MGYA00380166_ERZ1026872 | MGnify/ENA primary metagenome ERZ1026872 (study PRJEB33269, sample SAMEA4719802) | human gut metagenome | biome: human-associated habitat; feature: organic feature; material: feces | place: Cameroon | collected 2013-10 ... | reverse complement strand
ATATCAGCATTATTATTGAAGCTTTACATAAACAACTAGATAGTTATAGAAAATGATAATAGCAGTAGATTTTGATGGCACTTGTGTTACACATGAGTTCCCTAAAGTAGGCAAAGATATAGGAGCAGTTCCTGTCTTGAAGGAGTTAGTAGAGAAAGGTCATAAGATTATTCTTTACACTATGAGAAGTCATCCTGATAAAAATAATCAAGGCAAAACTCTTAGTGGAGGGATTATATCTAATGATACTTTACAAGATGCTATTAATTGGTTTAAAGAGAATGGAATACCTTTATGGGGAATAAATGAAAATCCTAAACAAAAGGAATGGACATCATCTCCTAAGGTATATGCTAATATCTATATAGATGATGCAGCACTAGGAACACCATTAAAATACAGTAAAGATGGTGCATTATCCAGACCTTATGTAGATTGGGACAAAATGAAAACTTTATTAAAAATTAAAGGAGTTTTATAATATGGCTAAAATAATTTTATGTAGAGGTATTCAAGGTAGTGGTAAGACTACATGGGCTAAACAATGGGTACTTGAAGACCCTGAACACAGAGTAAGGTTCAATAATGATGACATCAGAAATATGTTGGGTAAGTATTGGGTCCCTAGTAGAGAAGGTCTTATAAAGGACTTAAGGGGTACTTTTCTATGGAACTCTATGTTCTATGGTTTTGATATTGTTATTGATAATATGAATCTTAATCCTAAGGAATTAGAGTATTATAATAGAATGCTTGATAATTGGAATGACCCTGAAGTAACAATACCTACTATAGTAAGACAAAAGTATAGCCTTGAATTTAAGAACTTCTTTACACCTCTTCAAGAGTGTATAGAGAGGGACTCAAAGAGACCTAATCCAATAGGAGAAGAGGTCATAAGGAAGACTTATGAAAAGTATAAAGACATTCTGAAAGTATAGTATGAGACAATATACATCAAGAGAGTTCATAAAGATAGTGAAATTTAATGGTTTCTATTATAACAGACATAATGGAGACCATGCTATCTATGTGAATGATAAGGGAAGGCATATCAGCATACCTAAGAATCTTGAATGTGTAATTGCTCGAAGACTAATAAAGGAGAATAGCCTGGAAGTAAACATTAAAAGGAAAAGAAAAGATGTATGATAACTACAATTACCCATTGGGAGCAGATAACCCTGATGCCCCTTGGAATCAAGAGGAAAACCCTGAAAGAGAAATTGAAGTCACGGTTAGTGTAACTTTAAGTAAAACTATTAAGGTTAAGGTATCTGACTATGACATCATCAATTCTGGCAAAGATGAAGATGGTGAGTATTTTGAGGATATAGATTACTCAAACTGTGACCTTAAAGGTGCAGTTGAAAAGCAGATTGTATTGCCTCAGAAAGCTTGGGATTACATAGCTCCTAAAACAAATGAGGATGTTAAAGCCATCTTTGATTTGAAGGGCTGGAATGTTGATGACTTTGAAGTGATTGAGGAATAATGAAAGTATTAAAGATTTATTCAAAAATTAAAAGAGTTCTGCAATGAAACTAATTAAGCCAAGTTTTGAAATATGGGAACAGCCTACTGGTCTTGAAGGAGTTTATAAACAGATTGAAAGAGTAGGTAGAGTATGTTATAAGTCTGAGGATAAGATAACAGAAGATTCTGCTAAGCCATTTGTAGATAGGATGATTAAGTCTGGTCATGGTGCAATGTTGGAACATGGTACTGTGTATTTATTTTGTCCTACTGAAGAGTATGTAGATTCTAATGGTGATGTTCAGTACTATAATCCTTTAGAAAAATATCAAAACAATAATTATTCCGCTTTAGTAGATAGTAATGAAGGAATATATGTTACTACCAATCTTCGTGTTCTTGTAGAGAATGGTTGGATGGGTGATTTACAATATCTTTGTGAACCTACAGAGTTCCATGAAAAGAGAATTACTGTACACTTTGTATGTGACAGAGGTGTATCCCATGAATTTGTAAGGCATAGGGTAATGTCTTTTGCTCAAGAAAGTACAAGGTATTGCAATTATTCCAAGGATAAGTTTGGTAATGAGCTTACCTTTATTATTCCTGAATGGTGTCCTGAAATTAGAGAGGGTTCTAACAAAGGATGGGACCCTTGCAGTATATACGACAAGTTGTATCTACAGCACCTACAAAATGCAGAAAATACATACTTTGCTTTATTAAAGCAATGGGATGAAAGAGTGCCAGATAAGAGATATAAATCTGGATTCAAAAATAATCCTTGGACTCCCCAACAAGCAAGAGCTGTTTTACCAAACTCCTTAAAGACAGAATTAGTTGTAACTGGATTTACATCTGATTGGAATCACTTCTTTGACCTAAGAGCAAGAGGCACTACAGGTGCTCCACATCCTCAGGCTAAGGAATTAGCAGAACCTTTAATGGAGGAATTTGTTACAAGAAAGTATATTAATAACCAAAATAACTAAAAAGATTATGGCTATTGAGCAAATAAATCAGTTAAAGCAAGGTTCCATTATTAGTGAGAGTTCTCACTATATTGTGAACAGAGTGTCAGGTTCTACTGCTTGGCTTACTCACTTTGAAAGTGGTGAAGAGGTTCAGATTGGTATGAGTTATCTGAAGAACTATACTAATTCTGCTGACCTTTATGATACTACAGTGGAAGTGACTAAGGAGGATAAGAAAGATGGTACTCTTGGTATTAGAAGTATATGGGAGAACATCCATTCTGGTCAAGTATTTACTGTATGCTTCAAGAAGCAGGATAAACCTAAGAGTAAGAGGAAATTACAGGAAGAGATTGATGCTATTGTAGAGCAGTTCTCAAATAGTATTGATACAGTTAAGAACAATAAGAAAGGTGTTGCAAATGCAGCAAAGAATCTTGTTACTGAGCTGGTTAATAATCCTGTACTCCCTTATGAGGAAGGTGAAGATAGGGTTCTTAGAGGCTACAAGATTCAATTTGAATCTAGGGATGGCAGATATGATTGTGTGGACATGGATATTGTCAGGACTGATAAAGAGTCTGGCATTAGACCTGTTAATATAAACACAATCAAATGGCTTATATTTAATGGTGTGAAATACATTGTTAAATAAGTCAATTGATAAGGGAGGATAAGTTAAGTGCTTATTCTCCCTTAATTTTTTCCCATAATACCTTGTGGGAAACAAACATTTTAATTACCTTTGCACAATTCAATAAAAGAATCTTATTATGAACCCTAATTGTTTAGTTACGACTCCTAAGTTGAAGGAGCTTAGTAGTCAATTCCCTAAGTTACCCTCAAAACTATTCAGAGATTATGTGTCAAGATGGCAATATGAGTATAGTAAAGAGGGGAAGGTACCTACGAAAGATGAGCTTATTAGTCTTATTACTAAGGTGTCTGATAATTGGGCTGACTATATTAACCCTGATGAAGTAAAAGTTACTAATATATATGCTGAGGCTAATCAGAATACTATACTTAGTAACTTTGCGGAGAGACCTTTCATCTTTACTTCTACTATGAGTGGTGATGATTATGTTGTGAACTCTGTAGAACAGGCTTTCCAACTAGAGAAATTACTTAGTTCTAGTATATGGGACGATGATAGTAGATGGCAAGAGATGGACTCTATTAGAGATAAGATTGCTGGTGCTAAAAATGCAAAGGCAGCTAGAGCTTTAGGTAGAAAAGTTCCCATGACACAAGAAGATGTAAAAGCATGGGATAGTAATAAAAGGTCTATTATGAAGAACATCATAAGAGACAACTTAAAACAGAATCCTAAAGCTCTTCAAGCACTGTTAGCTACTGGCAATAGTTCCCTTACTCATATTCAGGATAGAAGTATGTGGAGAACCCAGTTCCCTATTATATTAGAGGAACTTAGAGAAGAGTTCAGAGGGACACATATAGGTGATAACTTTAACCCAATCAATAATGCTGAGGTCATTCCTATGCTGGGAGATAATAGTGTAAAGGTATATGACAAGAGTAATACTGATGAAGGAGTGGAGATTACTAAGAATGGTAACATCTATAATATCAGTGTCCCTAGTGAGTTTGACATTGATAAAAGTAGAGCTACTGCCTTCACCCAAGCTATCTATGACCTCATTCCTTCTGGAGCAGAAGTAACAAGCAATAATGACCCTAAGTCCAAGATTATCCTGAACTCGGTAAAGGAGCAGGGTCTTGAGGAAAAGGAGGGTAAGCTTGTAAAGAGTGCTATAGACACATCTAATCAATCAGGCTATATCATCAATGAGCATGAGGGCAAATGGACAAGAAATGAAGTTGAGAATGACCCTAGAACACTATATATCTTCACTGACAACACTGACAGAACATCTGGAGGTGAGGAAATAGGTGATGGATGGTATGCTGAGAAGTATGGTAAAGGTGGGTTTGGCACAGTCAATAATCCTACCTCTGCTGTTATTAGAGGTTTACCTAATGCTGCTCCTATAAGTACTATGAAGTGGTTCTATAGAGAACATGGAGTATCTGTAGAGCAAGCAAGGTGGACAGACTCTGACCTTAAGGAGTTCAAGGAAGTCATTGATAATGAAATTGAACAAATTAAGCAGCTTTGGGATAGTGGTAACTTTGATAGTATAGAGCTTCCTCAGAATGGTATACTTGGTAAGAGTATAAAGAGTGGTAGGGATAGAAGTATATCTAGACTTACAGCTACCAGAACCCCCAAACTATACCAGTATCTTAACAAGAAGCTACAGGAGTTATCAGAGTATGTGCAAGATGCTAAGAAGGCTAAGGAATACGAGAATGAATCATCCAGTATAGATGAGAGCAACTGGCACAAGGTTGATGCTGAGTTTACTTCTATCAAGAAGAGACAAAGAGTGAACCTTATCAATGACCTGTTTACACAGGAAGTTGAGAAAGCTCAGGAAGCTACAGTTGCAAGGCTGAATGATGAAATGACTAAGGCATCCACTATTGGTGATAAGCTAAGAATAGCCAAGGCTATCAAGAACCTTAGGCCCTTTGTAGTAATCAAGCAGGATGGGCCTTTCAAGCTATTTGACAAGGTGAAAGCAGTGTTTGAGGACTTGCTTTATGCTGCTGAGAACAATAGACAAGCTCTTATTGACAAGGAAATTGCCAATATGGGAAATACAAGAGAGTCCAAGTTACCCTTACCAGTCAAGAAGAGAATTGCTGAGAGTAGAGTCAACTATCAGGTTGGAGCTTATAAGCAAATACTTGATAATTGGAATGACTTGGTGATGGATGCAGCCAATACTTATAGCTATGACCATGGAGTAATCATAGATGTTACTGCCAATGACATTGAGGAGGATATTGATAATACTCCTACTGATGATGAGGGCAACAACCAGAATGAACAAATAGCTGATGAGAAGGAGGAGACTCCTTATAAGGAGGGCTGGCAAGTAAAGGTGAGAGAACTCTCAGCATTTGAGAGTATGACCAATCAAGTAAGGCAAGCTATTGGTAGGATATATAGGAGAGACAGGAATGGTGACATAGTTGTAGATGACTTAGGTTTTCCACAAAAGTTACAGCAATCCTATGTATTTGCTGAGTTAATCTCTGCTCTTAGGGATATGACCAATGCCAAGCAGATGATGCCTATGCTTGAAGCACTACAAGCTAGAAAGCCTTGGGCTGTTCAGATAGTTGATGCCATTAGAAATGATGATAGGCTCTTCACATCATTCTATAGGGTATTCAGAAAGGACTACTTGAATATGTGGATTCAGATAGAAAGCACCGCTCCTGATGGTAGTGTTACTATCAAGACCCATAATATCAACAAGCCTACTGGTACTGCCCACTACTTTGATGAGTGGAGGGATAACTTTGAGTATGGTGTCATCATTGATAAGGATAGTATCTATGGCCATAATGGTGAGATAAGACTGGATAAGGCTGAGCTTGGCCTTAAGCTGGTAGATGCAGTTATGGATAAGTTTAGGGGACTAAAGTCCAAGGAAGAGAAGCAACAAGTGATACTTGAGAATGTGGAGAGCATCCACAAGCTATTGGGCATGCTTGGTATCTTTGTTACTCCTGATACACTGAGTGATATACTTACATCCAATGTAAATTTGGATAACAGGGCTGAACTTCCTGGTAGTATAGTACTCTCAAACCTTAGAACCATCTTCAAGGATATGCCTACTAATGACGGTATCAAGAATGGCGAGCCTGCTGACCTAATCAATATATATGGCAGAGCTTTCAATAATATAGCTACTGCCATTAACAATGTTGAGGAGGATGAGGTGGAATCATCAGTAAGACAAGGTAAGAAAACTCTCTATGCGTATACAAGACCTTCTTATGCTACTACTCTAGTGAAGAAGCTGAGAGGCCCAGAGTTCAAAGAGTTCATTGAAAGTGAATATAAGCCTGTAGACTTTCTGTATGACAAGAAACAAGGTAGATGGCTTAACTCACTTATTGATGACTTGGAGAATGATGCTGAGGCTAGGGATAAGTTCAATCACATAGTAGTGATAGAACATAACAGAAAGGAATATCAGCAGTGGACTCCACTTGACACATTCCTTACTCTGTTCAATCAATATAATGCAGAGCCTATCAAGGGTGGTGAAGGGTATGCTTGGTATCAGATGCCTCTGTTGTCAGATGCAACTAGTGCTGAGTTCCTTAGAGCCAAGAGAGTCAGGAAGAATTATGAAGAGGTGCTTCTTGACAAGTTTGCAGATGTTGTAAGACAAGAGTATAATAGGATTATAACAGTCAAGCAGAGGAACAATACCTCCAATATCAAAAAGATTGCTTACTATGACATGACTGATGATAGTGAGGGAGGTGCTAAATTCCACTTCTTCCCTAAGCTGAATACAGAAGCTTTCAATAAGGATGGAAAGACATTCTTTGAGCAGTTGGCTGAGGTAGCTGATGATACAGATGCTTTCAACCAAAGAGCTAAGGAAGCTGTCCAGACTATTATGAATGAGGACTTTATAGCTGCACTTGACAACTGGGCATCTATTGGATTATTTGATAAGGTGGATGAGAACAATGAGAACTCATCATTCAAATACTTCAAACAAAGAACCAGAGAGAATGTAGAAGCTGCTCTTAGAGAGTATTACTGGAACACTACTTATATGCAGTCTCAAATCATACAGCTAATGACTACTGACCTTGCATACTATGGCGACTATACTAACTTTACCAAGAGAGCATTGGAGTTTCACTCTCCTACAGAGAAGTTGAATACCCTTGCAAAGTGGAATGGTGAGTATGTGCTGGCAAGTGAAGATGAGAATAGCAATGTGACTGTAAGACCTGAAAGGGTTATCTATCTAACTGATGAGGTTAAGCCCTCCAACTGGATGGAGGATATTGAGGAAATCATTGACCAGAAGATAGCTAAGGGAGAACTTACGAAGTATGATAAGACCGTCATACTTAAGAAGTGGGGTGATACTAATGTGACTGATGCTCAGGCATTCAGAACATTGAAGTCCTTCAGGGCAACCCAGATAGCTGCTGATATGTGGAGTGATGATGCTGAAACAGCTTACGATAATATAAGGAAGAATACTTGGACTGCGCAGGACTTTGTGGTCCTGTGGAATACCAGAAAGCCTTATCTTTATACTCAGACTAACCAATCAGACAGGGTTGGTGGTATTATGAGATTAGCTGTACAGCATAAGAACTCTGAAATGATAATGCTTACACAAGCTATATTTGGTTCTATACTCCATCAATCTGGTAAACTCAAGGGTTTGTCAGAGTTCATGGAAGATAAGAACATAGATGTAGCCATGTTTGGCACAGCAGTTAAGGTAGGAGGCCAAAGTTTCATAGACCTTAATGGCATTGAAGATGCTGAGGATGTCAAGAGTAGGCTCCAAAAGGAAGTTTATGTAGAAGGAACTGATACTATAAATCCTGAGGTTGTGCATGAGTATAACTGGGATGATTATGGTTTGCAGGTTGCTACTCCTGAGCATGGTATTAATGCCATTCAGCTTGTAGGTACTCAGATTAGGAGACTTATAGGTGCTGATGAAGGAGTTGATGCTGTGTTTAAAGTAGGTAACAAGAGCCTTACTAGAGACCAGTGGAGAGACTACTTCAATGCTGTCAATACAGCTAATATAAGAGAAGCCTTTGAGAAGCTGGATAAGGAGTTCAGAGACCCTAAGAAGATTTCTGACTTGCTTATTAGTGAAATCAAGAGCAACTCTAGGTACAGCAATGACCTTATAGAGTCTGTAACACTTAATGAGAATGGACAGTTCAATATACCTATTTTTGACCCTTCACAAAGTCAGAAGATACAGGAGCTGCTTAACAGTATAGTTAAGTCTAGAATAGTGAAGCAAAAAATAAATGGAGGTTCACTTATCCAAGCTACTGCATGGGCATTGAATGAGAAAGATAGACCTCAGATTGTGTGGGGTATAGACAAGAATGGTCAGAAGTATATCAAATATATGGAAGCCTATATTGCCTGCCCTGATGACAGACTATATGAACTCCTACTTGAGGATGATGGAAGTATCAACATAAACAAGAAGGATAGTAATGGAAAGCCCATAGTACCTGAAAAGTACAGAGAAGCCATTGGCTATAGAATCCCTACTGAGGATAAGTACTCAATGATACCTATAAAAGTCAAGGGATTCTTATCTAGACAGGTGGGTTCTGTAATCATACTTCCAGAGGAAATCACTACCACTACTGGTTCTGACTTTGACGTGGATAAAATCTACATGATGTATCATAGCTTGAATTTCAAAAATATCTATGACATCAAGGCTGCTTGGGATGATTTCTACAAGAGCAATCCAGACATAGTAGAGTCCATTGAGAAGGCAAAGAGAGAGAACTTCAAGAGAGCTATGGATGAAGCTATTGAGAAGAATCCAGAAGCTGACTTGGACCAGTATGACATGGATGAGCTGTTTGAAGACTTCATCAAGCCATACAAGAACTATGAGTGGGTTGGAGGTGTGAAGGAGGCATTCTCTGCAAGGTTCAATCTTGTCAAGGATAGGTACCTGAGCCAGAAGTCTGTAGAAGTAGTTACCTACAATGATGCAGATATAGACCTCAGTGATTCTAATGAGAACAGAAAGGTTGATATATACAGACAAGCCAAGAAGAATACTAAAGCTCAGAGAGATAGTATGATGATTGATTTGATGTGGTCAGTATTAACCAACTCTGATACTGTTGGAAAGATGATTAACCCTGGTAACTTTGATGAACAGAAGAGAAATGCTAGAATAGTTAATCTTCTAGACAGCCTTTCATTGAATGAAATTGATAAGCTGGGTGGTATTAACAAGATACTTAATCTAAGTCTTAAAGAGGCTAACAAGATGTTGGAGAAGTATGGCAGGATTGTAAATCCTCTTACTCCTGACACTTGGATTACTTATCAACAGAGGAACATGTCTGGTGCAGGTCTTGTACCTATGGCAGCTACTCAGAATGCTTCTCATGCCTTGACACAATTGACTAAGAACTTTGGCTTGAAGAAACCTTACAGGTTCATATTTAATGGTAAGAGGTTAGGTTCTCTCAACTCTGTAAAGAGTGCAGATGGCAAGTTCATCTCTAAGAATGTATGTAGTTATCTAGCTGCTTTTGTTGATAATGCCAAAGACCCTGTAGCAGGTGATTTGAACATTAATAATAATACAGCTAACCTAGCATTCTTATTGCTTAGAATTGGTAACTCCCCTATCACTACCAGTCTTATACTAAGACAACCTGCAATGATGAAGGTCATAAAGTATGTGAATAGTGGCAAATACTCAATGAGTCAAGCTATTGAGGAAGCCATGGAAGACTACAGAAAGCAAAGAGGTAATTCTCCTTATAGTGGTAAGACCATTGACTTTAACTTTACCGATGAATGGCTGGCTGCTAATATAGCTGCTGAGAAGAATGGTGGTGATATTCACTCAAGCCATATAGAGGAGGTGGACTTTGCAGCCAATCAGATAAAGGTTCTAGTCATGTTAAAGGGGATGAATACTGCTGCTGATGCTCTGGGAGATGTGGTAAGGAGAATAAGAAGTGACTCTCAAAGTGGTGGTGTTGGCGGTTCTATTGCTGCTGGTAATGATAAGATAGATGGTCTTATGTCTATCCTACAAGACGCTGCTACTGTTGCTAATTATCCTTTGCAGGGACTTGACTTCATCAATGAGATGTTTATAAGTACCAGTGAGGATGAAATCATCAATAGTACACTTCCTATTCAGACTGCTACATTCCAATGGGGTCTGATGGCTACACATGACTGGTATGCTAGGTTATTCCCTCAAGTGTCTGAGCAGTTTAGAAAAGTAGCAGATATGGCTAGGGCTTTCACAACCTATGGTAATCTTGATGATACTACTATCAACAGGATTTATAGTCAATATTTGATATACCTTATGACTGGCATCTCTAATGACTTTAGAGGTGATGCAGATATAAGAAACTATTACATCAATAAGTTCCCTACTGAGTTCAACGAACTCAAGTCAAAGAATCCATACCTAATAGAGAGCATACCTCTTCTAAGAAGATTGAAAGTACTATCCTCAAACGACTACAATGGCTCCCCTACTATTGTGTTCAGTAATGTTGGTAAGATAACTAATATTCAATCTGAGGATTACAAAAGTGATTTCAGAAACATGCTAGCTAACAAGAACACAAGGGATGTGGCAGCTAAGCTCCTAAAGTATGCTTTCTATAGAGGTCTTGGATTTAGTCCTAGTGGCTTCTCAAACTTGATTCCTTCACAGTTAAAGATGAGTGATGTTACTGATTATGTTGCTACATTGAGAGGTGTTCTAGATATGAAGACCAATAATGGAGACAATCTCCAGTTCATGTATCAATATATAAGGAACAACATGGGAGACAGAAGGTTTGTACCTGAGGTATCAATGACTGGTATCTTTAAGGGGGAACCCGAGGACAGCTTCACTGTTACAGTAACCAAGAAATCCTCTCAGGACATGAAGAGATTCATATATCCTACGGAGGATGAGGGTGTCAGATACAGAGAATTTGTATGCTATACATATAAGAGTGGTAAGTATTACTATGCTTATGATATTGCAAGCAATACCTACAAGAAAATAAAACCTCTTGGAAGTTCTCAGTATCAGGAGTATGACTATAATTCTATGGGACTTGTGATGGAAACTCAAATTAAGGAAGCCAAGCAGAAGAGTTTTAACTTTAGGGATGACTACAGAGCTGCTAGTGCAATTGAGTCAGCAAGGTCTCAGTTTGAGCTAGCAGAGAAAGCATATAAGAATATGCCTAGCTCTGATATACCTGCTCCTACACTGGACGACTTATATAGTACCAGTAGAGAAGCCAGGGCTGCCCAAATGGCTGCTCAATGGCAAAAGCTGGATAGGCAGTTTGAGCCTAGAACCTCTACAGCAGAAGACCTTAGCAAACGTGATGCAAGGAAACAGTATGAAGATTTCAGCAGAATTGATGCAGTGTCTAAAGATTTAGAAGGTAACATTAAATGTTAAACAAAGATGAGTACAAGTTGTGTATTACATCCTAGATTGAGCAATGGGGAGAAATCCCCATTGTTCTCTAGGTTAAAAAATTTCCTAGGTGATAGGAAGTCAGCAGAGGATGTCTATTATAGGGCCATCAATCCATCCTTTAGAGAAGCATTCCCTAATGTAAGGTTTGACCATAATGGAGAGCCACTGCTCGAAGACCTTATAACTCAGTGCGGTATTGGCCATAGTAAGAGTAATGAGGCAATGCTTAATTTTCTTAATAGCGAGTATGGCACTAAGCCTGTACCAAGAACTATGCAATCAGCCATAGAGCTACAGAATAGGGCAGCCTCTTTCAATATCAACAGCCCTCTTAATAAGAAATATTCTGCTGAATTAACCTCTTCTAGACATGATGTGTCTATGGAAATAGTTACAGCTACAGGTAATGGGAGGGATTTAGGTAAGCAACAAAGATTTAATGCTGAGCTTAACAATCAGTTAGTTAAGCTATTGAATAGCTGGGGTGCTGATGTTGCAGCTCTTACTGAACTTGAAGAGGCTAGCAATATCAATGGAGTCATGGATTTAAGTGCTGGCATCAATGCAGCTACTGGTCTTAAGGAAGTTATAAGAATATCTAAAGGTGAAAGGGGCCAAGCTGCACTAGCTGAGGAATGGGGCCACTTTGTAGTTGATGCTGTAAAGGATAGCCCATTAAGAGATAGGATGCTTAACTCATTAAGGAATGAGGAGGTATTACAGAGAGTGCTTGGCAGCGAGTATGACAGGTACAATGAAGTTTATAAAGGTGATATAGACCTTATGGCTAAGGAGGCATTGGGTAAGATGATGGCTCAGGTACTTAATAATTATGACCCTACAGCTCCTAATGATAGACTTTTTGAAAGGTATAAGAATAGTATACTTGATTTCTTTAGCAGAAGAGATATAGATGAAATTGATGAAATAATCAACAAAGTTAGGGAACAAGTATATGAGTTCACTACCAATGTCTTTAATGGTAAGTATCAACTTAATATTAGCAGTAGAGACTATAACAAGAGATTATTCAACCTTGGCAATGATGTATCAAGGGATTATAATATCTTGAAGAGGATTATTCAACAAGAGAGGAAGAGGCTGGCTATCTATGGTAAAGGAGCTAAGGCTACTGCTAAAGAAAGGGAGGAGAAGAGAGGCTCCTTTGATGAGAAGCAAAAACTCTTCATAGATAAACTAAACAATGACCTTGAGAACCATAGGGAATTGGAAGGTATATATACATACCTGACAGAGGCTATCAGAATGATGAGGCAACTTAGTGATAAACTTGATGCTGTGCATAACTCTCAGACTAGTTGGAAGGATAAGTTCTCAACACTTAGAAGTATCAGGGATTATATGTCATCCTATGGTAGTATCATGGAGGAGTTGAGACAAGAGATGTATAAGGTAAGGCAAGAGGGGGATATAAGGTTCAAAGAGAAGCTACAAGAGTCTCTTAATGAGTTCTCAGGTCTACTTGCTGGGCTAGGCTCTGATTGGGCAGAAGTGTCTAAGGATGAGTTTGCCAGATTCCTTACTCCATTTGAAGGAGAGAGTATTTCAATGTCTATTAGGGGTGAAAGGAAACAGTACAATATAAGAGAGCTTCTTGACTATATAGAGAAGGATATTTCTATAGTAGAGTGGTGGACTGATGCTATGGCAGATAGTACTGACCCTATACTTAGAATATATGACTCTTTAGTTAAAGACCAGAAGAGCAAGGCTAGGTATAACACTATCAATAATGAGAAGGAAATACTGATGCACTCCAAGAAGCTGGAGGATGCTGGTGTAAAGAATACTAACTTCATGTATGAAAAGACCAGTGATGGTAAGATTACAGGCAACTTTGTAACCAGATATAATTGGGGAGATTACTTTGCAGCACTTAGTAAGTACGCCAAGAGCTTACCCAAGGATATGGAGAGAGAAGAGAAGTCTATCTTAATAAGCAGATGGAAGAGGGCTAATACAGACAGGAATGGTAATCCCATAGAGAAATACTATAATCCTCAGTATGATGCTATCCAAAGGAATGCAGCTATGAAGGAGTACTATGACTTCATGATTAATCTAAAGAGGAACCTTGACTATAGATTACCAGCAAGGTATGTAAGGTTTAATAAGGCTCCTCAAATAAGGAGAGACTTCTTGGAAAGAGTAATGGGTAAAGGTAATAAGTTCCAGTACTTATGGGAGAGTTTCAAGGATAACTTGGTTAGAAGGGAAGATGACACTGAGTTTGCTTATGCAAGGCAAGACTTTGAAGGCAATCAGATACATAATCTTCCTATCTACTATACAAGAACTCTTAAGGATAAGAATGACTTATCAACTGACTGTACATCAACTATGATAGCTTATGCTGCTATGGCTAATGACTATGCGGCTATGAATGATGTCATAGATGCTCTTGAAACAGGAAGGGTAATACTCTCTGAGAGGAAAGTAGCACAAACCAGAGGTGGCAAGATTATGAGAGAGGTACTTAACAAAGTACCTAGCAATCTGACTAAGAAAGGTGATGTAGCTAACTTTATGGGTAGGCTCAATGACTTCATGCTCATGCAAGTATATGGTGAACAGATGAAGGATGAGGGTACTGTATTGGGAGTTGATGTTGGTAAGGCTGTCAATATGCTGAATAAGCTGCAAAGCTATGGTACTACTGCCCTATCAGTACTTACTGGTACTGCTAACTTGGCACAGAATGTTGTGATAAGCAACATAGAGGCCATCTCTGGCCAGTTCTTCAACAAGTCTGAACTTGCTAAGGCTGATTGGGAGTACACAAAGTTGTTACCTCAGTACCTAAGTGAGGTAGGCAATAGAATACAGACTAGTAAGATGGCCCTCTTTGCAGAGAAGTTCAATGTTCTTCAAGACTACAAGCAGCATGTGAGAGGTGTAGACTGGGATAGAAAGACTTGGTTCTCAAGATTCTTTAAGGAAGATACTCTATGGTTTACTACTAGTGCAGGAGACCACTACACTCAGATGAGGACTGGCCTTGCTTTGGCTATGAGATTGAAGCTACAAGACAAGGATGGTAAACCTATAAGTCTGTATGATGCTCTTGAAGTGCAATATCTTGATGAGGCTCATCCTGAGTATGGAGCCAACCTAGTAATCAAGGAAGGAGTAACTGACCAAGATGGTAAAGTAGTGGACAATAAATATTTTGGCAGTATAACTAAAAAGATAAGAGGTATTAATAATAAGTTATATGGTATCTATAATCAAGAAGATAAAAGTGCTATGCAATCTAGGGCTGTAGGTCGATTACTTATGATGTATAGGAACTGGATGAGACCTCTATGGCTAAAGAGATATGGAGTTGAGAGGTATAACTACGACACTAGTACTTTTGAGGAGGGATATTACAGAACCTTATGGAACTTTATGAACACTCTTAGAAAGGACTTGAAGAAAGGTGAGCTAGATATAGTAAAGCAATGGCACAATCTTGATGATGCCCAAAAGAGCAACATATATAGAGGTCTTGCTGAGATAGCAACATTCCTATCTCTTATGGGTATCATTGCAGCACTCAAGGGTGTACCAGATGATGATGACAAGGATAACTGGTTGACTGAGTATGTTACCTATTCAATTGTCAGGTTGAAAGCTGACTTAGGCTCTCTGATGCCTGGTCCTACCATGCTTGATGAAGGTCTGAGGTTGTTTGACAATCCATTTGCAGCAGTGAGAGTTTTAAAGAACTCAAGACAGTTGCTTAATTTGTTTGACCCAGATGTTTGGACTACAGAGATAGACCAAGGCATCTATAAGGGATATACTCAAGCAGAGAAGATAATGTTACAACCTGTACCATTTATCAGGCAATTCCAAAACTTGTTTGACCCAGAGGAGCCAACAAGGTGGTATAAATAACAAAATAGGGAGAGTAGAAATACTCTCCCTATTTTTTTTTACTATCACAAAATTACTTGCAAGCTGGTATAAATGACTCTCTTTGAATAGCATCAGTACCATCCCAGTACTCTTGTATATCCTTCTCTTCCATTCCCTCAAACATAGGACTTATTATAGCTTTCTCAGCATCAGTCATTTCTCCCCACTTCTTTCTGGCAAGCTGACTTCTACCAAGAGCAGTACTTAAGTCTATAGCTACAGAAGCCTTCTCATCCTTCTCCCTCTTATTTATAGCTTCTTGGTTAGAAGCTTGCTGAGTAGGAGTAGTAGGCTTTAAACTATTCAGCCTATCAAGAGCATCAAGACCTCTCTTCATTCTATCATCAGGCTTAGGAGTTTCTTTAGGGGCCTCCTTAAGCTCTATTGAATTACCATAAGGACTATTATCCAGTGGTGTATAACTCATAGCATCCTGTATAGCAGCAGCTACATTATCAGCCTGTATGAAGTCCATAATGTTGTTTCTAGTTCTTCCTACTTCATCAGATACTAATGAGGGGTCTATTGTCATTGACCTACCATTAGGTAGTACTAACTTATAACCATCATCTACCTTAGCTAAGTAGAATGTTTGATTATTGCTAGTAGTAAACAGTACTTGCATATCTGCTTGATGGTACTCTGGCTTTCCCTTGCCCATAGTCACATACTGACCTTTTATAGTTCTAAGTGATGATGGTGGCTGACTTGCTGGTGCCTTATCAGTTTCAAATACACCACTCTGATATGTCAAAGGTACATAGTTTTCTGGGAATATTCTAGTTATTACTCCATCCTTCTCTTTACTATATTTGAGTTGGAATGGTACTATAATCAGATTAGATACTGGAACACCAAAGCTATCTTCAAACAACTTGGCATAAGCACTCAACTGTAGAGTATATTGGTCTTTGTTACTTCTAGTAAAGTATCTAGGATTCACAACTCTTGAGAAGCCAGAGTCCTTAGTAGAGTACTTACTTGTCTTGAAATCAAATATGCTTATCTCACCAGTGCTAGGATTATAAGCAAACACATCAAGCTCCCCTGCTATTCTTCTACCATCAGAGTACTTATGGAATACCACAGTCCTGTCAGCAACCAACTTGAGACCTCTTCTGTTTGCATCATCCCTGAACTTACCTAATCCTCTCTTCAAAGCACCAAAGGCTTCATCAGACATACCCTCAGGCTTAGTTACATTAGTAGGGTCTATTAAGAACTGTCTTGCTATCTCATCTACTAGGGAACCTCTACTTGTAGCAGCATCTCCTCTGCTTGGTCCTATATAGTTAGAGCCTATTACAGAGTGTACTCTTTGATACTCGTGGTATTGACCATCTTCCTCTTTAATCATGTAAGAGCCACTAGAGGTATCTGGGTTGCCATTGTCATCTCTAAGCACAAGCTTCTGAGATTCTTGGAGAGATTTTGTAGCAGTGGCTGATTGAGATGCCTTACTCTTTCTACCATCAAGGGTAGCTTCCAACTCCTCAACCTCTTTAGGAGATAGGTACTTGTTAGTAGCTCTATTATAACCTCTCTTACCATTCCTATCTACTATGAGTACCTTACCATTATGCTGATTAACACCAAAGTAGTTAGTACCATAAGCAGAATTTATATAAGCAAGGTCTTTGACCTGTTGGGCATCCCCTCCTAGGTCTACTATAGAGCCAGACTGGTCAAATATATAACCATTCCTTACAAAATACTCCTTGCCACCATATTGTACTCTAGTACCTCCTTTGGCTTGCTGTGATGCCTTAGCTCTCTCAAATGCACTATCAGTATGAGTAGTGTTAGGCTTCTCATTTAATAAGAACCAAGTTCCCTGCATTCTCTTACCAGTAAGGTAAGTGGTAAGTACATTGCTATCTCTTAACCTGTTAGCATACTCTTGGCCTTTCTTGCCAGTGAGCTTCTTAGCATTAACATTGAAAGCAAGGTTAGCTTCATAGAAAGCATTAAGCACTTGGTTATATACCTCCTCTACAGGTGCTGTGTAAGGTTCGGATGTTTGTGTAGTACCAGCTCCTATATTAAGAAGTGATTTCTTTGCAAACCTCTTTAATAGTATATTCCTGTTCTGTCTTTTACCATCCCTATCAGCAAAAGCTATCTGCAATGATATGTCATTGTCCTTGCTTACTATATTGATGTGGAAACTATCTGGTATATATAGTAGCTCTATCAAGTCCATATATACATTGTCAAGAGCCTCATCAAATCCCTTCTCAAGGTTAGCTATACCAGCCAAGTTATTAAAAACTTTCTTCAAGTCATTAGCTATAGGATTATCCTGTGTATCTAAGTCAAACTCAGTCTTATTCAAGTGTCTTATATGAATCATCTTAGGACTGAGAGTACCTTTACTGTTGGGTAGAAGTATATATACTTTACCATCGGAGTTAGCCTCATCAAATACTGGCTCTACAAAGGTATCTGTATTAGCTTCCATAGACCTATTCTTCATAACACCTATAGTAGCATCATCAGTACCTAGCAAGTCTCCTACTGATTGAGGCTTACTCCTGTCATAGCCATATTGACCACTCATTACCTTAGATACTCTTACAGTAGGTTGTTCACCCTTCTTAGCCTTATCCTTTATTTCTTTTACTCCTTCAATAGCCTCATCAGTGTTCATATAGTTCACTAATGTGCCTTTATGATAGAGTGCCAATAACTCAGAATGCTCATCTGTAGCAGGCTCATATCTTACCTCAAGCTCATCACCTTCCTTTACATTACCCTCATTGACATAATCAAAGGCATTCTTACCAGTCTTAGGGTCTACTTCCTTTAACTTGTTATATACATAGGAGTAGTCTTGATTCCTATTATCACCAACAAAGTCAATCAATACTCCATCCCTCTTTGCATCCAAGTCAAACTGTGGTATGATTGACTTAATCACTCCTGTTACTGCTGTAGGTTTATACTTACTTGCCTCAGCCTCGGCTTCTTTTAATACCTCTTCTAGACTTGGAGGATTAAATGTATCAGGTTTAGATAACTTTTCTACTCTATCAATTATATCCGCTATTGCATCATTACCAACCATAGAAGAGAGAGCATTAACACTCCTCTGTGTTTGTCTTATAAGTTTAGGGTCTTTAGACTTACTAAGCTTTTCAATATTATTAGCTATCTGATTAGCTAATGTTTTAGCTTCTGTCTTAGCTTCTGGTGCTATATTGAGCTTATCAATCTTGTTAATAGTCTCATCAATGCTGAAAGGTTTATCTACAGGAGGCTGGGCTACGTCATCTTTACCTACATTATCAGGTCTCTTTGTTCCAGTCTTCTTAGCTTCAACATCCTGCTTTTGGCTATTGCCACTATCTACTTTTTCTCTGGCTGCTATTACTATTTTATTAAATTCATTGTCAAGAGACTCTTGAGCTTTCTCATCCCAAGTTGTTGCTTCAAGTGGAAGTTCTGTTGCCAGTACCTCATTACTTAAATCATCATAAGTGGCATTCTCATTGAATCTCCTATTGAGCATATCAAGAAGTTCAGATTTATGCTCACTATCAGAGCTATTAATTAACTCAGTAGCTTTCTTCTTGAACAGTGAAGCTTTCTTATAACTCCTAGCTGCATCTGAGCTACTGCCATTCAAGTCATCCAGTGTAGCTTCACCATTATTTATAAGTGCTTCTACCTCTTGGAAGTTTGCAGTTTTATTCAGTGCTTCAACTTGCTTGGCTCTTGTTATTTCTGCATCCTTGTCAATGTTCTGTTTGTCAGCTTTTGCATGGTCCTCCTCTTGCTTCTTAGGGTTGAAGAGATACTCAGCAAACTTATCTTGGTATATCTTTGAAGCATTACCTAGTCTTGATAAGTCATCTAGCTTCTTTAATACACTCTCCTTGTCATTTACACTAAGTACATCATTGTCAAGTTTATTAACCTGTGCCTTTAGCCCCTCAAGCATATCAGGATTCTTAGCAAGAGTAGCAGCCATGGTCTCATTATCAAGACTTCTGACGAAGTTAAGATTATCAATAGCCTTTGTTATAAGTTGTATGACCCTGTCTGCTCTTCTATAGTTCTCACTAAGACCTGTATGAACCATACCTTCATGTGTCCTGATAGACTCAGCAGCTCTCATTTGAGATTCTAATCTACCTATTACATTATCTATAGTATCCTTAACCTGACTAGACATTTCACCAGCTCTCTTAGCCCAGTTACCAAGTTGAGTCTGCATCCATGTTAACTCTTCAAGTTGTTCATCTGATAATTGTTGGCCTGTATTAATATCAAGCTTCTCCCTTGTCTCTTGATATTGTTTAATCTGTCTCTTATACACATCTGACGCTGCCGACGATCTACTCTG
>ERZ1026872.204-NODE-204-length-20492-cov-19.449919_pt1 | contig 20492 bp, 18 predicted proteins | sample MGYA00380166_ERZ1026872 | MGnify/ENA primary metagenome ERZ1026872 (study PRJEB33269, sample SAMEA4719802) | human gut metagenome | biome: human-associated habitat; feature: organic feature; material: feces | place: Cameroon | collected 2013-10 ... | reverse complement strand
GCATTGCACTGAGGACATTTCAACTTAACAAGCTTCATGCTATACCTCTCTCATATATAAAAACTATCTATCGCATTTTATTCATGACATTTGTAAGAAACAGCAAGTGTTTTCATATTTCAACGTTCAATCTGCTTGCTTACCATTGCACACCTGTATTGTACGTAATTTATATACAGAATGTATCATCCATCGTATCACATTCCGGCCTAGTCCACTCCCACCCCTACGGTGGCAGTATTCCTGATAACGGAAAAAGAGTCAGGCATGTGCCCGACTCTCATAATCCTGTGATTTCTTTATTGAGAAGTAAATTGTACCATTTCTGCTCTTTTCTGTCCGGTCCGTTCTTCAGATTCCCTGAATCTGGCAGGAACGCATGGTTTCCAGTGCTGCCTCATGCTTCTCCGGTGTCACACCAGCGCAGCACTTCGGATCCACAGAAATCGTTACCTCCGGCAACCAGGCCTTCAGAAGCAGTGCGTTGGAAACGACACAGATGTCTGTACAAAGTCCGACGAGTTCAATCTCCAGCTCTTCCTTCTCCGTCATCTCTGCAATCTTGGATACCAGCTCCACAGATCCGAAGGTCGGTTTATCTACGATATGACTCTCCGGAATCAGCTCAGCAATCTCTTTGCAAAGCTGCCATCCATCGGTTCCCTGAATGCAATGCCTTACCGGAAGATACTTCCCCTCCTGCGTTTCCAGATAGTTCTCCGGATGCGTATCTCTGGTCGCGTAGATATTCTCGGCCGGATAGGATTTGATTTTCTCAATAACGTTCGGCACGATTGTCACTGCCTCACTGGTTCCCAAGGCTCCGTCAATAAAATCATTCTGCATGTCTATAACGATCAAAATCTTACGCATTCATTCTTCCCTTCTCTGCAAGACAACAACACCTTATTTACCGCTTTCTTTCAAAAGCTGCTTCAGCCGGGCGATCTCCTGATCTTTTTCGGAAATCGTCTTGTCCTTCTCGGAAATTGCCTTGTCCTTCTCAGAAATTGCCTTGTCCTTCTCGGACAGGATATTGCCATATTTTTCTTCAAGTCTTTCCGTTGTCTCTTCAACAATACCTTCGCTTAGATTACACATACTCTGTACCTCCTCATCGATCGCACGTGTCATCGAAATGCCATACTGTTCCTCAAGAATTCTCTTTTTCTCATTTGCGCCGAGTACTCTTGATAATAATGCTGACAACATTCCAATCAGTTTGTCATCCGTCTCATTCCTGTCTGATACCAGATTTATGAATATTGTCGAGAAGAGATCATATCTGCCAAATGATACCTCGGGAATATTCTTCGTCGGATATACGATCTCGGGCTTGATTTGATAATGGACAATCGTGTTCGCAGGCAGCTTCTTTCTGCTTTTCTTCGGCGATGTCATGCAAATCCAAATCGAATAGACTTTTTTTATCTTGTCATATGAATTTGTTGTAAATTCACGATCTAACTGCTCCGATAACAATCTTGCGGGATAAAAAATAGAGCGGCTTACCAAATCATATGGCAGATGTATGGATTTCTGTGCCTCAATATTGATATACAGCTTTTGCGGCTCCCCATCTCTTGTGAGCACTGTAAATACAATATCGAAAGTCACTTCTCCTTCCCCGGGAAGATTGCTTTCCGTATTAAGTCCCTGTACCGCTTCTGTTCGGTTTCTATCATCGGGCCGTATCCTCTGACCCGATATCACTGGTGATCCAATAATAGCATTTTCAGCTTCTTCATAAGAATAATTCTGAAATTCCGGGACAGTCCCGACAAGAATTCTGGACAAAATACACTTCGATGCCAGTATCCGCTTCACGGACGCGTCATACTGAGTTTTCTGATTTGCAGGGATCGATCCCTTCGAAGAACTGATATAAAGTTGTACATCTATGGTAACATATTCATGTCTCTTGTATAGTCCACAGGTTGCACTAAAAATCAAGCCGGATTTTTGGTAGAAAATTCCGGCAGAAAAGAGGAAAACATGAGCTACGCAATCGTATTCAGCAGTCAGACCGGAAACACGAAATTACTGGCAGAAGCCTTAAAGAACAGCCTTCCTCAGGAGGAGTGTCTCTACATTGGCACTCCGGATCCGAAAGCGTTAAATGCAGATACTCTTTATGTAGGATTCTGGACCGACAAGGGAAACGCAGATGCTGCATCGCTGAGCTTTCTGAAGCTTTTGCAGGATAAAAAAGTCTTTCTCTTCGGAACGGCAGGCTTTGGCGGCAGCGAGGAGTATTTTCACAGGATTCTGAAAAACGTACAGAAATCTCTGGGACGCAGCAACAAAATCATCGGCACCTTTATGTGTCAGGGTAAGATGCCGATGTCCGTTCGTAACAGATATGAGAGTATGAAAAAGAATCCCATTCACATGCCAAATCTGGATGAAATGATAGAGAATTTTGATAAGGCGCTCTCCCACCCGGATGCCGCTGATCTGGATCAGCTGATCTCCACCGTGAAGCAGGCAAGCACCTGTTAATGCTTTATCTTGTTGCACTAAGGTTTCATTGGCAAACTCAGACAAAAACGCTGCAGTCTTCATTTGCTCCTAATCAAGAAAATGAAAGATTGCAGCGTTTTACAATATCAAGGTCACCACATATGCGATGCCGCTGCCCCAAAAGCTCCGCCGAAAACACCCGCACTAACCAAAAGCAGAATAAACACAAGAAGCAGAATCAAAAAGCAGAAATAGGATCTCGCAAAATTTTTCAAATTGCGATTCTGCGCTGTAAGACTAAATACAATGAGAAGAACAAATCCCACAATCGGAATCGCAAAGAGAATTTCATACCCAAAATATCCCCACATGGAAATCGGCTTGTACTCCTCTGATTCCGCCATGGAAGGTTCCACGTAGCGATACTGAATGCGCTCGCGAGGTCTTGCTTCTGTATGCTGCTCATAATCCAGTTCCGGTGCCCTCCTGTGTTCCTGTGCTGCACCTGCCGTTCCAGACGTACTCCCTGCCGTCTGCATTTTATGACCGCAATTCGGGCAGAAAGCGGCGCCATCCTTTACTTCTTTTCCACAATTCGGACAAAACATTTATTCGATCCTCCTTTATATTTTTTTACTTCTGTTCCGTCTTCTCAGATGATTCAATGTTATCTTTCCAGTTATATCTGTCGTGTACATTGAAATAAATATCTGACTTCAGCTCTTCCAGGCTGTCATAAAAGAAATATCCTGACGTATCCGCCACGATTCCATCAACATGCTCATCTCCATCCGGTTCCAGCAAAATATTAGCCATTGCACAATAGGAATAGCAGGTTTCTGTCTGTCCGCCGCTTCCATACGTCATTTTGTAACACAGAACAATATAGTTTTTTACATCATCCTCCGGATCCTTGCAGGTCAAATAGTAATTTCCAATGTAAGTAATGGAATCAACCGTTCCTCCATACAGCCAGTGATTCTTCGCAAATTCCGGAATTTCATCCGTTCCGACCTGGATCATTTCCTTCATTCCATCCTTCGAAATGTCATCTTCGGACTGCATCCAATAAGGAAGTCCCTCTACTTCAAAGGTCTTCTCCAAAGGATCAACGACCATTCCATAATGCTCTGCATCATATGTGCTGTCATGATCGGATTCTGCAGTTACCGTAATCTGATCTCCATTAGACAGCCCAGAATCGCAACTCAGGCGGTAAGTCACGGTCGGCTCATCCTGGCTGGTTTCTCCACCCTTGATTTTTGCTGTTCCATAAGGGGCTGTTCCGTCAAAGACAACTGTAACATTCGTCCATGGATCATACTCTTTTAATGCCGTCAGGCCTCTGACACTTATCTGCTTGTCCTCGAACGTCAGTCTGCAATGAAAAGCCCCTTCGATTGCCTCCTTCGTTTTGGCCGAAATCTCCCAGTGCCAGACAACTTCTTCTCCATTGGACAATCCTTCTTTCCGATCCAATGCGCCATCTTCCGCCAGCACATTCAGCAGAATCTTTGCAATCCTGTCCGCGTCCATGCTGTCCTTGTAAAGTCTGAGCTGCTTCCAAAAATTCATTTCTTCCTTATCATTACAGGAAGAAATACCGGTCTTTTTCGCAAATCTTTGATACAGGAAGTCGACCCGATCCAGTCTCAGATTTTTCGTCTGTTCTCCCAATGCGCTTGCATCCAGCGATGCCTGTGCAGAGCCAACAGAATCAACACCTTCAAAAGAAACGGCTACGCAATCATTCAGATTGATGATTTTCCTGCTGCTATCATACTTTCTGAAAGATAGAACCAGCGCCAGAACAATCACTGTTGCCCCGACTGCAATCAGGCATTTCCTGCCTTTTCTCTTTACTGCCTTCCGTCCATGCAGCTTTTGTCCGCCGTGCTCACCGATTCCGGATTTTGCGGCATTGGCAGATGAATTCTCCGGCGGCATCGCCGGAAGTCTGGCTCCGCAATTGGTGCAGAAGATTTCTCCTTCTTTTGCTTCTTTTCCGCAATTTTTGCAGTACATGCTCTTCACCTGAAACGAATTTCTACGCCTTACAGCGAGTCAATGTTTATCTCACAATGAAGCGAGTCTGGTGAGAATTGTTCCTGCACACCAATCTCTTTAAGGTATTCATTGATCTCTTCCTCTTCCTCCGTAAAGGGAACGGCCTTTTCAAATTCGCACAGATTTTTTCTCATATACCATTGAAGATCTGCCGAAAAAAGATCATGATCCACCCGGTTCGATGATCCATTTTCATCAAACTCATATCCTACTTCCTTATTACAAGTGTCATATAATAATTTGCCATCTTCGCCCTGTTTAACATTTACATAGACAGCAGCCATGCAGTATCTCGGAATCGGGTCATCAATATTGTTATTGGTTATTTTTACAAAAACAGCCATGATGTTCTGTATATTTTCTTGATTCTCCAGATCAAAGCATTGAACAAATGAATCTTCCAACTGCATTTCCGCAGCCATATCCATTACTTTTCTCACTTCCTGATCTTTTGAATCATAATAAATGAATACATTTCCCAGATAGGACACCGTAACATTCCTGAATTCCGGAGAAAAGTAATTGTTACAATAATCATAAATATCATCATATAGCTCCGATAGCATTTCATCCGCCTGTTCGGTAGTTATGTTCTTTCCGGTGGTCAGGTATTCAGGGAATCCATCAACCTTCACCTTTTGAGAATCCACCTTTAACCTACACGAAAAGATTTTCTGAAAAGCCTTCCGGAATGTGTTGCCCAATTTCCAGTTCCAGATGACCTCTTCGCCATTTTTCAGATGATCCGACTGATCCAGAACGCCATAGTCCATGTCACGGATTACATCCACCGCTATCGCTGCAGCATCTCTGGTATTCATACTGTACCGAATGTCATACAATAAACTGATCAGTTCACTTGTTCCTTCATCGTCTATTTCCTTTTCGCAGTATTTATCATATTCCTTCCGATTGAATTTCATTTTTCCAGCCGCTGCTTCCAGAAATTTCTCTTTATCAATGGAAACGACCAACTCTCCTTCTCCCACTTCTCCGGGATCTTCCACGTAGGAATAGCTCAGGCACTCATTCAGATCAATGGTATGCTCTTTCTCATAGAGAAATGAGGCAGCAATGATGATCGTCACTCCGAGCGCCACTACAATGCCAATCCATTTCATCCATCGAGAATTTCGCCTCTTCTGCGGGGCCACGTTGATTCTCTGACCGCAGGACGGACAATAGACACTTCCCTGCTGAATTTCTTTTCCACATCTCGGACAATACATTTTTCATTCCTTCCATAAAATGATTATGATGCTTCATACACCGGACATTCAGAAAACAGTCGTGTATGCTTTTTCTCCTAGTTTTAAATTCCAAAGTCCGATTCCAATATGCAGGGTCAATTCATACTATAATAATTTCCAACCGATTCCTGAATATGATCCTGGAGTTCTTCCAATGTGTTTCTTCCCACACAGATCAGGTGGGTTGCAACAAGACGATCTTCACCCAGATTTATGCTTCCATCCTTCCTTTTCTCAAGATTACCGATCGGTACAACTGAGTAATAGGTCACTCCATCGCCATTTGTTGCCGCAGTCACTTCATAATAAAGAAAAATAACATTCCATGGATTGCTGATATTGTCCTTTGCCTTCCAGAAACTGCATCCAACATAGTCCATACAGATAATCGACAAATCATCTGCATCATATAGATCGTACGGAAGTGCTGTCCCATAGTTCTGATTAAGATACACTTCTCCATAGTTTTTCAACGTATCCATATCACTTGAAGAAATCTGCGCAGAAGAATCAATATACCTGGAATGATCAATCCAGTTCTCTTTCCGGTTGATCTGTTTCTCCCAATCTCCGGAGTCTTCTCCTGCATCGCCTTTGGTTTCCTTTTCGAGGAGATATGATACAATTTTTTGGTTCATTTTCTCCGCAAGTGGTGACAAGCTGTCTTTCTTCACCCATGCAAAAGCGGCAATGAAGGTCACCAGAATCAGCGGCAGAATGACTTTGATTCCTTTCCGCTTTCTTCCAGTTTCCTTCTCATCTGCAGCGTTGTCATATTCTCCTGCATCGTTCCGGGCATATTCCTCATTTTCCGGTGTTCCCACAATTCTGGCCCCGCAGAACCCGCAGAACTCTTCTCCTTCTTCCACTCTGTTTCCACAATTCGGACAAAACATCTCTCATCTCCATTTCAATTCAGGCACTGCCGATTTCCCCGTAAATCATTCTCCATTCCATCGCTGCAATCTGATCAGTTACTTTACCGCCTTTCCACTGTATAGTTCCGTGTGCAGGACCTCCTTATATGGGGATAAATCTGCGCCCTGATTATATTCTTCCACATTAAAAAGCTCTCTTCCCCTTGCATATTCAGCAATATTATTCGTCCGGTACAGATGGAATATCGGCTGGCAGTCAATTATTTTCTCAAGTGAATCAAAAGAACAGTCTCCCTGCATATCCTCTGACCAGAAAGAGATTTTTTCCAGATCAATATCTTCCAGCTGAACGCCAATCGCAGATACTCCACTTGTGTCCGCTTCTCCATTGCACGAATCAGCCTCTAAATAATAAGGTGCATTTTCAAAATATCCTGTTTTATGTATTTTCCCGTCATAGTAATATCCTTCGATCTTAATCGGTCCCGCACTTTGTCCATAGTTTGCCCCCAGCACGGTCGTATATTCCATCACCACGATTTCTTTTCCATATACGGTGTCCTTCAGCGCAACGGACAATCCGAAATACTCCGGATAATCCAACTGAAACGTCCTATAAAGCATACTTTCATCTGTTGGCCAGTTGAACCGGCAAATATCCTTTTCCTCCGTTTGCAGTACATCGCCGTTCCGGTATTCATAGACAGCGAATGCAAATCTCCATCCATGTGCATCTTTCAGATAACAGCCGCTTTCATCCGTGTAGTCATGCACATCACTCTGACGGAAGAAAACAATCAGTTCATTCTGCTCATCGTCGTCCAGATCTGCCAATTCCCAGGCGAAAATGCCGTCTTCTCCGGAATAATTGCCCGTATACAGCATGTCCTGATACCAGTACGGACTCTCCATGTCCGTATTCTGTACAATGCCATACTGCGCCGCAATCTGGTCCCCTACCGCAGAGGACAGCGTCTCATCGACGTCCTTCGCCCCCGTTGGATCCCACCATTCACTTTCATAATTGGGTCCCGTCGGCGCATAGTTCAGGGTATCGTCGCTGTTTTTGTCCACATGATCTTCCGACTCAAAGAACTCATTGGACCGCACGTCGTATTTCGAATAGAAATCACTCAGATACCAGAAGCTGTCAATGATGTCCTTTTCCCCAATACTCAGACTCCCATCCGCTTTCCGGATCACATTGCTGCAGGAATAGAGCACGAAATAAGGACTAATATCCGATGGCGTGATCGTAATCTTATAGAGGAAATAGATTCCGTTGTAAATCTGATGTGTGTTGCCGATCCACTGCGGATCACTGAGATGATAGAAATAATACCCGGCGCTCTCTACTCCGAGAACATCCTCACTGACGTCATTCTCGTTCACCATAAGATCCGTAACCTTGTCCTGACCCTCTGCAATCGCGTCATTCCATTCCTGCTCCGACATTTCGTCACCGGAATCCAGATACGCATCCAGGCCTTCCACGGTGTATACCTTCGTCTTTGGCGAAACAATGCTCCCGTATGTCTCCGCATCTTTCTCATCATCGGAAGAAGCCGTTACCGTAATCTTGTCCCCGTTCGAGAGGTCGTAACTCTTATCCGCCCCATACCCCGTCTCACGGCCCTGATCGTCCGTCTGTGAGTACACCATGCCTGCAATCTCGCCATAGGGAGCCGTCCCATCATACCGGAGCGAATAGTTCTGGAAAGCGTCATACTTCCCCACCGGTTTCAGTCCGCTCACGGTAAAATCCTTGTCCTCCAGGGAGATTCTGCAATGGTAAATCTCTTCTAATGCATCTACTGCCTGCTCGCCAATGCTCCAGGAGAAGGTAATGGTGTCTCCGTTGCATACATGATCCCAGGTTATGTCCTGATAACCATATAAAATACCGGTGAAAAGATCTGTAATTTTCTGTCCTGACTTGTCTGTCTCACTATCTCTGGCTTCTTTCAATAAATTCAGGATGCCCGCACGTGTAGATGCATCAGAATCAAGTTTACTCACGACCCTTTTATTCGCGTGGAGCTTTTTTGCATAATCTTCCAGAAAGGCATCCTTGTCTACCGTCACAATGGCTGTTCCGATCGTGTCATATCCTTCACTGCGCAGCACCAGATAATCATCCATATGAATGGTTGGACGATAAAGGATATGCGCCGCCAGTCCGATCAGAACTGCAGCTGCCGCTCCTGCGGCAATCCAGTACAGACGCCGATTCCCGAATATGTGATGTTTCCCACCGTTTTCTCCGGCAGAAGCGTTTTTCCTTGATTTTGGCTGTCCGCACACTTTCCCGGCAGAAACCGTAGTATCAAAGACAGCAAGCTTTTTTCCACAATGAGGACAATACACTGCCTCCGCCTTCACTTCCGTGCCACAGTTTGGACAAAACATTTCCTTTCCCTCTCAAAAAACTGACTTACCACTCTGCGGAGTTTTCGTCCCCAGTAAACGTTTCGGTCTGCTGAGATGTTTTCGGAGTCTCTTCCGGCTTCTCCAGTGTACTTTCACCTTCTATCTGCCCTTCCGGATCCGAACGATTCTCCGAAACCACCGGATCCGGCTGAACCGCATCCTCTCTTTCCACCTTCTGTCCGCATGAAATACAGAACATTGCTCCATCTTCCAGCACCGCTCCGCAATTCGGACAGAATTCCTGTTTCTTATCGGCAGGCTTCTCCGGCTCGGTCTCTTCTGCGTTCTCCTGTTCCTGCGCAGGTGCCGTCTCTGGAAGTCTCGTCCCGCAGCTTGTACAGAAAACGCTGCCTTCTTCAACGGGCGCTCCGCAATTCGGACAGGTCGACTGTCCCACATAGCCTCCGGAAACCTGATCACGATACCGTTCCACGGATGCTCCGCAGTTCGGACAGAACTTTGTTCCCGCCGGGAGCGCATAGCCGCAGCTCGGACACGTCACACGATTACGGATCTCCTCAATCTGTTTCTGACCTTCCCGGATTTCCTGACGCATCCGGTCAATCTGCTGAAGAACCGGTTCAAAATTTGTGCTGCCCCTGTTCAGCCCACGTTCCGACTCGTAAAACATACAGCCAAGCTCCGCGTATCTGGCCTGGATTTCACGTTCCTTGGAGCGAATTTCGTTATCAATCTTCGCCTGCTCCAGTGAACCCTTTGTTTTTCCTGCCACCTGATTTCCAAGGCTTGAAACTCTTGATCCAATCTGTCCGAAAATAGCCATTTAATTCTCCTTTCACGTGCCTATATCAGAATATATTCAAAATATATTCAAATGGTCCTCACAGGTGTACAACTCTTCCAACCAATCAATATTCGTCAGATCCTTGCGCAGATCATCCGTCGTCAGAAATAGATCATCTGTCGCCAGAAATAATCTCTCATTGCCTACACCTTCTTTTTCGTGTTTGATTTCACCCTCATCGTTCTTTTTTATGTTGTGGAACCACACCCTTGCATAAATCGCTCTCGAACTCTGTCCACTTTTGATTCTGATTCTATAAACAACCACATAAATGTTAAAAGGAGTTCCATCTGGATCACCATCACCACTCAAATCCGCGTCATTCACATCCTTGATGCAGTAAAAGAGATATCCCGCACACTTCATATCCAGAATGCTCTCATCATCGTTCAAACAGTTCTGTTTCGCAAAATCCTCTATTTGCGACTGCATTTCATTGTTAAGTGCATTACGTTCCTCATCGGACAGTTCATCGGATGACTCGACATACACCGGAATTCCGCTGACGGTATAGGTTTTCTCCGTGGGAGAAAGGACCTCTCCGTAATACTCTGCATCCCAAGTGTCGCCGTTTACAGACTCCGCAACAACCGTAATCTGATCTCCGTTGGAGAGAGACTGCGTGTCATCTTCTGACTGTCCCTTTATGGAATATCGGATGTCTCCCGCCTGCTCCGTGGAATCCGTATTAGTAAAAACAGCTGTTCCGTGATGATCCACTCCTTCATAGTCAATGGAGAGCCCGGCAAACGGATCATAGGATCCTACTTCTTCCAACCCTTTTACCTTGACGCTGTAATCGTCATATTTAATTCTGCAGCGAAAAATATCCTCTGCCACCTTGACCAGCCCATCGTACAGATACCAGGAGTAGGTCAGTTCATCTCCGTTGCTCAAATGATCCGACGGATAGATGGAACCGGTGCTTCCCAGGAAATATGTCCTGAACACATTTGTAACGCTTCGCTTGGTCAGGTTATTTTTGTAATAGTCCACACTTTCGGCAAACTGCCGGTATACCGAATCCTCCGGTTCCTCCATATATTTTTTTAACGCCCGCTGGTTCAATTTCAGTTTTCCGGCATAGCGGTCCTGAAATTCATCCTCATCAACCGCCACATTGACTCTCGCGTAACCATCACGTCCATCAAATGACACCGTCAGGCACTGGTTGAGATCAACGGTCGGACGATAGAAAATTTTGAACGCCCCGAATCCAATCACGAGGACTGCCGCCAGCAGGATCCACTTCTTCACCTTCTGCCAGTAGCAGTTTTCCTGATGCAGCTTGCTCCGGGCCGTCCCATTTCCCCTGTCAATTTCCGAGCTCTTTCCAGCCTGCTCTGCTGGCAATCTTGTTCCACAGGAGGAACAAAACGCCGCTCCCTCAGGATTCATCTTTCCGCAATTCGGACAATACATAATACCTCCCTCTTCTCTTTGCCAAGATCAATTCTCACGTTTTCTCTGTTTCCATCCGCTACTCCAGATCTTCAAAATACCGGTCAATTCCATCTGCCATGCCCTGTATCATTTTCTGCTGATAATCTGCAGATGCCATCAGCTGATCCTCCTGCGGATTCGTCATGAATCCCATCTCCAGCAGGGTTGTCGGAACCTTGCTCCAGTTGTTCCCACTCATGGAATCTGTTTCCCATACCTTGCGTTTCCTGCATCCAGTTGCGGATACAAAGGCGTCCAGCACATCCTCCGATAACAACCGGGACTTCTCATATTCTTCCGGTATATAGGGATTCTCCGGCGTAATACAGATGGTCATGGCTCCATTGGCGGTGGAATTCTCCGAGCCGTCCGCATGAATCCGCAGGAAAACATCTGCATTCGCTTCGTTGGCGATTTCAGCTCGTTCTCTGCAGCTCAGCATCTGATCACTATCCGTCCGGGTCATTCGTACGGTATAGCCACGCGTTTCCAGTTCTTCTTCCAGCTGCTCCGCCACCGTCAGCGTCAGTTCATATTCCATCAGGCCGCTTGAGGTTCCGTGCGTCCCGATGGCATCCTTCGCCTTCTGCTGCGCGGATCCCGGCCCCAGAGGCTCCGTCTCGTTGGAAATCTTCGCCGTATGTCCCGGATCCAGAACAATGACCTTATGCTTCATACGGTCTTCTGTAGAATCATCATCTGGAATGTCAGAAACAACGCTTTCCGTTTCTGGTTCCTTTGTATCCTGCTGCGTTCCGGCTCCAATACTCTCTTCCTCTTCTGAAGTGGTCTCCAGTCCATTTTCCGGGCGCTCTTCCTCATTGCCCGCTTGGGTCTTCTGTTCTTCCGGAATACTCTCCCAGAACGTTCCGGAAGCGATTTCTTCTGTCTGCGCAGATTCTGTCATCCCTGTGCTTTCCTGAACCGGTGCGCTGCATCCCGCAAGCATCGCCGCTATAGCAAACAGCAGCACCGATTCTCTCCATAGTTCCTTCATTCCGCTTCGTCTCCTAAGAGGACAGCTTCTCCCTGACCGAAACAATCGTTTTGACATTTTTATATTCCACGTCATTCAGAAAATCCTTGACCCGGGAATCAAAATCATCCGGTTCCACCTTCGGCTGATACCAGGATTTGGAATCAAAGTATTTCTGAATACTATCTGTCTTGAATTTGCGCCCGTGCTTTGCATAGATCTCATTGATAAACATATTCAGTTCATCCTTGGTGTATCCATCGAAATAAGAGGCCGAATACTCTTTCGTATTGCTGTCCGGAAGAAGATACTCTGCATCGTCCGCCGACTTGGAAGACTTGGAGGCGGATGATTTTTTATTCTTCTGATTTCCCGATTTTCCGGAGGTGCTCAGCTCCGTCACGTTGTAATTTCCTTTCATTGCCGTGACATTCCTCGCCACCACCTGATCGGATTCATCCGCCTGACTATCCGTGTAAATCTTGTTACCCTCCGCGCTGTCCTCGCTGGACCAGACGAACGTTCCGTCGCTTCTGGAAATCACGTTGTCACACCACACCAGCAGATAAGAAATAGCCTGCTCTTTCTCCCCTGTATACCCTCCAGCACTAAAATGAGCCAAAACTGTTAATGAGATCTTATAGAGTGCAAAGTACCGATTCACAGCTGGCGTGTCATCATCGTCATTGACTACCTGCTCATCTTTGCTGTTTGCCAGATAAGTCGTCACCCTCTGAATCGAATCAATAGATCCTGTCGTCCAAAACCAAAAACTGACATCTGTGCTCAAAAACTGCGTAATATCTGAGCCCTTCCCCACATATTGACTCAGGCTTGCCTCCACGAAATCATCCAGCTGATCGTTAAGTGGAGTCAGATCCGCATCGTCTGTGGCCTCCAGATACTTATCCACTTCCGAAGCCTCCACGGTATATTCCTTCTCCGCCGGATCCAGCGCATATCCTTTTTTCGCCAGCTGGCTTCCTGCCTTAGCCTGAATCTTGAAGGTATCTCCCACCTTCAATGTCCCGGTGTTTTCCACAGAAAAGGTGACATTTCCCTTCACTGGCTCAGTCAGAAGGCCTTCATTCACGGACACCTTCAGTGCCGGGCTGATACCGTCATACTGGACCTCAAGATTCTCAAACGGATCGATTTTCGTTGTCGCGGTCAGTCCTGACACCGTATACTCTTTTTCTGTCTGAGAAAGCGTATATCCGTTCTGTCTGGTAAAATCATCTGCATCCCCATATCCGTTTAACTTCACGCTGACTGTAACCGTGTCCCCGTTTTGCAGGGAACCCGTATTCGGACAGGAGTATGTGAACCAGTCCTGGCTTCCATCCCCTTCCGCAGTGGAATCCTCCGACTTCTCCACGTTCATCATTCCATAGCCGTCATAGCCGGAATATTCCACCTTCACATTCTCAAACGGGTCGATCTCTTTGGTTTCACTCAGATTCTCCACAGTTACGGAATAATCCGGAGCCTCAATGATGTGCGTCACGCGGCCTTCCTGACTCCGGTCAACCAGTCCGGGCGCCAGGATTCCCTTCAGCATAAGAGTATCCCCGTTCTTCAGACTGCCGTTCTCCGTGTCGTCCAGCGCCTTTGCCAGACTGTCATCCATCTGGCTCCGGTTCAGAATCAGGTCCTTGTGATCCTTCCTGAATTTGTCGTATTGAAAACTCACCTCCGCCGTTCCGTAGCCGTCATAACCACTGAATGCTACTTCGATGTAGCGGTTCAGATTAACCTCTCTCTCCCGTTTGATGGCATAAACAGATCCACCTGCCGCCAGCAGGGCAATCAGCAGAATCGGAATCACAATTTTCCCGATTCGGTTCTTTTTCTTTTCCCGATTCGGTTTTCGGACAGGCGGATACCCTTGACCCTGGTGATTTCCTCTCGTCACGCTTTTTCTCTGCATGGGAACGGCATTTGCTTTTCCGACAGGTGCACCGCACCTTGTGCAGAATTTCACCCCATCAGGCAGATTTGCCCCGCATTTTGTACAGAACATGAAGTATCCTCCCATCCGCCCGATCCCGCATCTCGTCTGCTTCCACTGCCACACATTTCATGCAAAACGGCAATTGCAGCATGGACTTTGACTCACGAACCGGACCCGTTTTTCAAAAATCACGTATCGATTTGATACCTGCCATTATAGAGAGCCCTTTCCGGTGCCTTCAATCTGTGGCAGGAAATGTGGACAGTGTAATTGTCTGTTTGCTTTGATGAAACGGGAGGTGAAATGCTATAGTAGAAAAAAGTACTAAACTCCGGAGAATTAAAGAATCGATGAGTCAGTTTTCAGATCTGTTAAGTCAGTTTTTCAGTTCGCGGCATCTGTCCGCGTCGCGATGTGCATCGGATTTATCCATTGATCGTTCCAGTCTTTATCAGATTCTGCACGGCAAACGTTTCCCTGCAGATTCTGAAATGCTTCCTTCCCTGATCCGCTATCTTCATCTGACACAGGAGGAAGAAACCCTTCTGCGAGAGGCTTTTCAGGTCACCTCAATGGGATATGACCGATATTGGACCGTACGGAACGTAGAGGATTTTCTTCTGCGCTGGAACGGATTCTCTGCCGGTCAGGAGGATATTGCTCACGCTCCTGTGGCATCCGAGTGGACAACCGAAGCAACTGTTTTTACCGGAAAAGAGTCTGTCATAGATGCCGCTGCGTCTCTGATTTCCCGTGCATTTTTCTTCAATCGGTTCAGTGATGTCTCCGACTCGCCCCCCCCAGCTGTTCCTGTATCTTCCTTCCGACCATGATCTTCTGACGGCCATCCATCACGTCACTGCCGATAGCGGTACAGCCTTGGAGAACGATCTCACGCCTCTGGAAATTTTCTGGCTGACCTCCCTTGACAATACCGGTCGGATTGATCCGAATCACCGTTTCTACAATCTGGAGGTTATGAAGGAATATCTGATGATGGTTTCCACACGGCAGTGCGTAAGCTGCCGATATTTCTACCACAACATGCATCCGGATCAGAGCAGATTCACGACAGGTTTTCCTTATTATCTTCTGCTCCCGAATGGGATACTGGAATTGTCCGGCTCGCTTGATGCCGCGCTTTTTATAGAATCAGAGAGCATCCGGCAGAGCATGCTCTCCTGTTTTCGTAATCAATGGAAAAACGCCATTCCGTTCTTCCGAATGATTCCTGGTCACTCCGCTTCATTTCCGGCGGATACGCCTTCCGTTACAGAGTTTCACGGTTCATCCATGTATTTCCGTTCCAACGGAAGTTCCCTCTGCATTATTCCGCATGATCTTCCCGATATGCTGCTGACAACAGAGGTCGGCCTGACCAATGCTTTTCATGATGTGATGACGGCTCTTGCACGTCCGGATAGTGAGAAATAATACATGACAAACGAATTTTCCATTCAGCTGCATCAGTTGCTGAAAGCCCGCAGAAAAAGCGTCGTGGAAATGGCCCAGTACTGCTGCTGCGACCGCACAACCATTTACAAATTTCTTCATGGCACCCGTGTTCCGAACAATCTGAACATTGTTCAGAAAATGGCTGCCTTTCTATGCCTGTCTGAAACGGAGGCCAACCGTCTTTACCAGGCGTACCGCCTCACCGCACTGGGAAGTGACACATTTTACCGGCAGGAACAGGTGCTGCATCTCTTTCAGTTCTTCCACTCAAGAAAGGCCGAACTGACTTCGGCAATGCAACGTTCGGACTATTCTGTCTCTTCTCGGCATTTTCCGGTTCTGCCGGATGTTGATTGCCCGGCAGAATCTTCTTCCTGTGAAAAAAACGTCTGTCCTTTCTCGGTCATAGAAGGAAAAAAGAATGTACTCCTCCTCATCAATGAGCTGGTCAATTACACGGAAGGAACCATTCGCGTTCTTCTGCAGGGCGAGATGCATGATTTGCTGTTCCTCGCTCCGGATACTGATGGCAGATTTTCCCTCCCGTCCACGATATGCTCTGAAAATGCCTCTGCAGAGGCAAGAAACAACGAGCGCCGTATTGAGCACCTTCTCCTTCTGTCAGAAAAAGAAACAGGAACGAATGCCGTTGCAGCGGACAGTTCCAGCGATTCCTTCAATATGAACCTCATTGCTTCTTCTCTGTACTGCTCGCTCAAATGTCCCTGGTATCAGTCCTATTATCTCTATCACCAGGAACCTGCCGAAGCCATCGCTGCAGCCGCTTTCCCCTTTTACCTGCTGACGGAAGAAGCATGCCTGCAGATTTCCAGCGACCTTTCCAACGGGCTCCTGATCACTGATTCCAAAATGTTTCTTCCTTTTCAGAATCAGTTTGCGGAGTTGAAGGAGTCCGCGAAGCCTTTATTCTGCCGTCAGCTGACACCCGCAGATTATCTGGATTCGCTTCCCGATTCCGAAATTGAGAAAGGAAACCAGTATTTTATTTATCAGCCGGGCCCTTACATGGGATCTGTGATGACACCGGAGCTGATTCAGAAGGTCGTTTCCCCCAGCTTTCTCCATGATGAGCGGCTTCTTGCCGCCTACGCAAGCCGCATCGCTTCCTTCACGGAACGGTCCGGAAATGGAAACTGCAAACATGTTCTGACGCCGGAGGGAATCCGGCATTTTCTGGAGACCGGCTATATGCCCGAATTTCCCTGCGACGTATACCTGCCGCCGAATCCGAAGCTCCGCCGGGAAATGCTGAGAGACTACCTGCATCTGATGATGCGGAAGGATCAGCTGCTTCTGCTCCGAAAGCCCCTGTCCGACCCGGAATCCGGTCTTTGCATGAGTATGAGCAATCACTATGTGTATTTCAGTTATAACAGCGATTTTGCCTCTCCGGCGTTCTTTCTTCTGACAGAGCCTTCTCTGGTAAAGTCTTTCCTTACCTTTTTCCAGACTTTGGACAGTGACATGGTTTATTCACAGGATGAAACGGAACAGATTGTGCAGCTATTTCTTGATGAGGCAACAAATTCCGGCCTAAATTCAGAGTAAAAGTAACCCCCGCAGGGGTGAGAATTCCTGCCCCTATGCTCTGCTCAGAGCTTTTCATACGCAAGCCTTGGCGTATGATCATGCGTCAGAATCACGCCGCAGTATTCAAATCCGTTTCGAAGGAGCTGATGCTGCATGGTGAGATTCTTCTCATGTGTATCCATTCGCAAATGGGAAATCTGTGAGCTGCAGAAGGCAACGGTTTCCTTCATCAGACCATGGACCTTGCCATCGCTTGCGACGCGGTGAATAACGCCGTACGGCGCATCGGACTTCCAGGCACCTTCTGAAATCACGTGATAGGTGGGATCATCTCCGATTTCAAACATGAAGACGCCATGTACTTCTCCCTGCTCCTCCAGAACATACAGAATTCCTTTTTCGATATCCTCATGGGTCAGCTCCCTTGGCGGGAACGTTCTTCCCCACTGATTCGGATTTCCATGCTCCGCCATATAGGCTCTTGCCTTTTCATAAACAACTGTAATCTGCTCCTCATCCTGAAAAGCTGCTTTCCGTATCATATTCTTTTCCCTTCTGGCGTTCCTGCCTGTTCCGGTTCTTCTTTTGGTTCTTCCACTTGTCCCGTTTCTTTATGTCAACGGTTATTTCTGTTCCCGATTTTACGTTTCCGATTTTCTCTTGACAAGAAGCATTTCATCCATATAATTACCGGTGTTAATTAACAGTGGTAACTTGTTTTTGTAAATGATGAATGAGGCTTCTATGGACACTGCATTGATCAAGCAAATGATGGACACCTTTTATCTGGCAAAGCGCATTCGAGACCTGCTCCCTGCACTGCCCGACGGCGTACTGCCTTCTTACATTCACTATCTGGATGCCATTCAGAAGCTGGAAGAAAAGGGAGTTCGCGCAAAGGTTTCGGACATCAGTGATGCTCTGAATCTTCCGCGCCCCGGTGTGACCAGGACGGTTAAGGAAATGGAGCGAAAGGGCTACTTGACGAAACAGGTTTCCGAAGAAGACGGACGCGTCACCTATCTGTCTCTGACCGATGCCGGGCAGCGCCTTTCGCAGGAATATGACACCGAATATTTCGGTGCACTCAGCAAGGATCTGAAGGATATCTCCGAGGAAGATGCAGAATGTACCATCCGGACCATTCAGAAGTTCTATGAAGTGATGTGTGAAGGGAGAAACTCTCTTGAGAAACGATAGATCTGATTTTACGCAGGGCAGCATCCTGAAAAAGCTGGTGCCCTTCATGCTCCCCATTCTGGGAGCTTTGATTCTGCAGGCAGCCTATGGCGCTGTAGATCTTCTGGTCGTGGGGCGATTCGGCTCCACATCCGGTCTTTCTGCTGTCTCAACCGGCAGTCAGGTGCTGAATCTGATCACCTTTGTTGTGACACAGTTTGCCATGGGCATCACTGTTCTGATCGGAAGATACCTTGGTGAGAAAAAACCTCAGTACATCGGTCAGATCATAGGCGGTGCGGTCCTCGTATTTTCCATCATCTCGGTCATCTTATTCATCCTCATGCTTATCTGTGCAGGAAGGCTGGCCGTTCTGATGCAGGCGCCGGAGGAAGCACTTCTTCTCACGACAGATTACATCCGGATCTGCGGCTGCGGCATCTTTTTCATCGTGGCCTATAATGTTCTTTCCGCCATCTTCCGGGGACTTGGAGACAGCCGGTCGCCGCTTCTCTTTGTTCTGGTAGCCTGCATCGTCAACATCGCAGGCGATCTGGTCCTGGTTGCAGGCTTCCGGCTTGACGCCGCAGGCGCTGCAATTGCCACTGTGCTTGCACAGGCTGTCAGCGTGGTGTGTGCTCTGGTCATTCTCCGGAAAAAGGAGCTTCCCTTCCGGATTCAGAAATCCGATTTCCGTCTGAATACGCAGTGCCGGAAGTTCCTTGTAATTGGCTTTCCTCTGGCTCTTCAGGAATTTCTGACCCAGATGTCGTTTCTTGCACTCTGTGCTTTTATTAACCGGCTGGGACTGGAAGCCTCTTCCGGCTTCGGCGTTGCCTGCAAGATCGTAAATTTTGCCATGCTGATTCCGAGCGCCTTAATGCAGTCCATGGCGTCCTTCGTTTCACAGAATGTCGGTGCCGGGTATCAGAAGAGGGCCAGACAATCTTTGTATACCGGCATTGGAATCGGCATGGTGTTCGGCTGTATTGTATTCGCACTGGTGTGGTTTTATGGTGATGTTCTGTCCTCTGTTTTTACAACGGATTCAGCCGTCATTGCAAACAGCTATGCCTACCTGAAGGGCTTTGCGCCCGAAACCATTCTGACCGCCGTACTCTTTAGCATGGCCGGTTATTTTAACGGAAACAACAAAACCGTCTGGGTGATGATTCAGGGGCTGGTGCAGACGCTTCTGGTTCGGCTCCCATTTGCCTACATCATGAGTATTCAGCCGGATGCAAGCCTTACGAAAATCGGCCTCGCGGCTCCCGCATCCACAGCAACGGGAATTGTTCTGAATGTCTGCTTCTATCTTTATCTCCGGCATAAAGAAAAAAAGCCGGACAGTGACTATTTTCTTTGATTTCTGAGATATTTCCGGATCACCTCCAGAAGCTTTTGCTCGTCCAGCGGCTTTGTCAGATGTTCGTTCATTCCGGCGATCCTGCTGTTCGCAATATCTTCCGCAAAGGCATTGGCGCTCATGGCAAAAATCAGCACGGTTTCCGCATCCTCCCGCTGCATGGCGCGGATCGTGCGTGCGGCATCCCAGTGAAACGGTCTCCTTCTCTTTGCTCTCCGGACAAAGAGCAAGCTCCTCCCTGCCGCCGATCCGGAACGGAAGCACAGCCCTTACCGTAGTTCCCTTCCCTTTCTGACTTGTAAGCGCAATGTTTCCGCCAAGTCTCACCGCAAGCTCTCTGGCAATCGCAAGACCAAGTCCTGATCCCTCATAGCCTGTTCTGCTCGTTTCCTTTTCCTGTGAAAACATCTCAAACGCGTGAGGCAGAAGCTTCTGCAGCACAGCGGCCTCGGCAGAAGCGCTCTCCTTTGGCACTCCTGTTTTCTTCTTCGCATACGGAACGTGATTGTGATCAGACATGCAGTTTCTCCCACAGATGCATTTCCCAGCCATCACTTGCGCTGAAAATTCGACGTAGATATGAAATTCATTATACCGCAATGATCATGGATTCAGCTGATTTTTCCTGCACGGCAGGGTCATTGAAACCTTTCCGATTATCCGTTACAATCAGAC
>ERZ1026872.199-NODE-199-length-20685-cov-4.737179_pt1 | contig 20685 bp, 23 predicted proteins | sample MGYA00380166_ERZ1026872 | MGnify/ENA primary metagenome ERZ1026872 (study PRJEB33269, sample SAMEA4719802) | human gut metagenome | biome: human-associated habitat; feature: organic feature; material: feces | place: Cameroon | collected 2013-10 ... | reverse complement strand
GCGGCGGGATCTTCTCAGTCGGTTCCGCCCCGGCAGACAGTGGTCCGGTGGTGTTGTCGAAAGGCATACCGCAGGCCAGCCACAAAATCGCGCAGGAATACCGTGTTCTCGTGGATGTTGATACGGCAGCGGCGCGGGTAAAACGCTACTACCGCTTTATCTCGGCGGAAGAAGTAGCGCAGCTACGTAACAACGGTACGCAAAGTGGAGGGTGGACTGCCGCTTCAGTAGCCGATGGGGCATGGGTATGGGATGGGCAACCTGGTAGCTACTACAAAATGGGGCGCGACTGGGGAAGCGAGAATACCAGCGACAGCGTTCAGGTTGAGCTGGAGAAAAACGGTTCCGGTAGCCGTATGTATATCACCTTTCGTTCCGGGCTGGCCTCTCATGCCACGGCGGCTTATACCAGCAAGCTGTTTGATAATATGAAGGGCGTGGCGGAAGGAACGATTCGATGAAGCTCTTTCTCTGTGAAAAGCCCAGTCAGGGACGCGATATTGCCGCTGTACTGGGTGCGACAAAGAAAATGCCGGGTTATCAGACCGGAAACGGCGTGTGCGTCACCTGGGGTTTTGGTCACCTGCTGGAACAAGCCAGCCCGGATGTCTACGGTGAACAGTTCGGCGTTCCCTGGCGTACTGACGTGTTGCCGGTATTACCGACAACGTGGCAAATGCAGGTTAAACCGGATGCAGCGGCTCAGTTCTCCGTCATCCAGAAACTGCTGAAACAGGCCGATACGGTAGTGATTGCCACCGATGCGGATCGCGAAGGAGAGGTGATTGCCCGTGAAATCCTCGACTACTGCCACTATCAGGGAAAGGTTGAACGGTTGTGGCTCTCGGCGCTGGATGAGGCCAGCGTTCGTGCCGCGCTGGCGGCGATAAAGCCGGGGAGTGCAACTTTACCCTACTATTTGGCTGGTCTTGGCCGCGCCCGGGCTGACTGGCAGATCGGCATGAATATGACGCGGTTATATTCGGTCAAGGCCCGGGAGAACGGCTACGGTAGCGTGTTATCCGTGGGACGGGTGCAGACGCCGACGCTTAACCTGATCGTGGAACGCGATCGTGATATTGCGCAGTTTGTCCCGAAGGCTTACTGGAATGTCGTGGCGCAGCTGGCTGCGGGAGGGATCGCATTTCAGGCGCAGTGGGTGCCAGCAGCAGCGTATTGTGATGAGGAAAAACGCTGTATTAACCCGTCAGCAGCGCAGCAGGTGGTGCAGCTCTGCCAGAAAACGGGGCAGGCAACAGTGGCAGAGGTTGAGACCAAAAGGGAAACCGAATCTGCTCCGCTGGCGTTTGATCTCGGTACGCTACAACAATCCTGTTCTCGCCGTTTCGGCTATGGCGCTCAGCAGGTGCTGGATACTGCGCAGGCTTTGTATGAAACCCACAAAGCGACGACGTATCCTCGCACCGACTGCGGTTATCTTCCGACATCAATGCGTGGTGAGATTGGGCAGGTGATGGCCTCGATACAGCAAAGCGATCCTGCTTTATCTGCGATCATCTCGCGGCTTGATGTGCAGCATGTTTCGCGCATCTGGAATGACAAAAAGATCACTGCACACCACGGAATTATTCCCACTAAGCAGCCCTGTGATCTGGCAAAAATGAGTGAGCAGGAGCGTAATGTTTATCAGCTTATCCGGTTGCATTATCTGGCCCAGCTCCTGCCGAACCATGAAGTGGATGCCACACGAGTTTCGCTGCATTGCGGTGGGCAGTTATTTAAGGCCAGCGGTAAGGTTGTGGTCGTTGCTGGCTGGAAGAGTCTGTTTGGTAAAGATGCTGAAGAGGATGCAGTCGATGCCGGTGACAAGGCCTGGTTACCTGCAATGGCTAAAGGGAGCGTATGTCAGGTCACTGGTGCGGAAGCGAAGGCGCAGCAGACAAAACCACCGGAGCACTATACGGAAGGGACGTTGATTGCGGCGATGAAGAATGCGGCGCAGTTTGTTACCGATCCACGTCTTAAAAAGATCCTCAAGGAGAACGCGGGGCTGGGAACGGAGGCGACCCGAGCTGGCGTGATTGAAACGCTTCTGAAGCGTGGGTTTGTGGTGAAGAAAGGCAAGCATCTGCTGGCGACACCTATCGCGGCTGATTTAATGGCTGTGTTACCGGCACAGCTTAAAGATCCAGGTATGACGGCGCTCTGGGAGCAGTCGCTGGATGACATTGCTGAAGGCCGAATGACGCTGGACGACTTTATGGCAAAACAGTCTGCCTGGACAATGCAACTGGTGGCAAAGGGGGGGCAGCAGACCGTTAAGATCACGTTACCCCCTTCTCCGCCATGCCCGGTCTGCGGTGGGACAACGCGGCAGCGCACGGGGAAATCAGACACATTCTGGGGATGCGTCAACTATCCTGACTGCAACGGGATTGTGAATGTCGGGGCGAAGAAGCTTGGTCGTCGGCGAAAAAGTCCGGCAAAGAAAAGTGTCTGACTGGCTTTATGTTTTTGATTGGAAGCGTGGCTTGAATTTGCTATTTTGCTGATGGCTTTGAAGTACCCCGCGACTGCGGTAATCCGATTTTTCGCTCCTGGAGACGAATGATTGGACAGTATGGCAATCCATTTTGTTACCTGGATGAGGTTGTAAGGCGTGACCCTCCGTGAAATTACACGTCGGCCAAAAAAGGCTCTGGCCCGGAGAAGTGACACTGACGATGAACCCGTGGTACAGGTTCAGAGGCTCGATACCAGGATGGAATCGGGCCTTTTTTATCCCTATGCGCTGGTTTGAGAACTATTACGTGTGCTCGTGATATTAAGTACTAGAGAGGATCTTGTGTTGGATTTGAAAGTTTTTTTGAAATACGTTGATGCATCGCATTTACACGATAAAATTTGTAAATTCCGAGATTTAGATTTTAAACGTATGTCATATCAGGAGGTGCAGTCAGCAATCATTGAGGTGATTTCTTTTGAAACACCGCATGGTAACATTTGCATTCTGACTCCTATGAATGCCCAATATCCTGTAGGGACTCGTTTTTACAGAGTTCGCTCTTTACCTGAAGATGATAGAAATCTGCCCTTACGAGCAATGTCAAAGGTGACCGATTGCTGGGAACCTCCTGAACATATTGTGAGGGCCGGAAGACTAAACCGAGATAATGAATCTTTGCTTTACACTGCGCCCTCATTGCCCGCTGTAGCTGTGGAGGAAATGAAGGTTAAGGATAATCAACTATTTTCGCTTATCGTTTATGAAGCGCTTGAGCCAATAAACGTTACTATGATCGGAGCGACGCCGAATGTTGATGGTTTGAGTAATGATGAGGCATTAAAAGTTAGGATGCTTCAGGATTTTTTAAAACATGAATTTATTCGTGATGTAGGCGTGGGAACGGAATATCTATATAGAATTTCTGAGTCTATAACTAAAGATTATTTTGACTTGCCTCCAGACTTTCAGGATGCTTGGTGCTATCCCTCTGTAGCAAAAAAAGGGGGCTTTAATGTGTGTTTCCGTAAAGATAAACGAAAAAAATTGAAGCTTGTCGGTACGCAGATTGCCAGTATTACGCGAGGAAATGAGAATTACTTATTTCAAGTGAGATTGATTGCTATAGCTTCTGAGGATAATATTAACCTTACTTACCATCAGATTGGATCTGATATGCAAAAAGAATTGTTCCCAGAAATATCATAAATACAATAGGGTAAGGAAATTAATTTTCGAGGGGTTACCAAATTCTGTACGTTGAAAATCTGTTTTCCTGAAGCATTCTTTCTGGAAATATTAAAAAATGTCCCCTCTCACCCCGTTGTCTCCGACAACAGCCAATGTCCCGGCAATCTGAGAGGGACGCCTTCGGGTGATTGCTAGCCAAAATCGTCATGGCCTGAGAGACGATGCCTTCGGGCGGTAACCTTGCTTAACCTTTGAGAGCAGGGATCGCAACAGCGATAAAGGTATACTTCAACCACAGATCGTCAGCGTCGCTTTGATGCCTGGCACCCCAGCGGGAAAACACCCGGCTGGGATGTTTCTCCGTCTATCGAATTTTTTCAGGAGAAATATCATGTCTACAGCATCTAAAACTACCACAGCTAAACCTAAAAAAGGCAGCGCCAGCAAGAAAGCCCCGGCTCCAGTTCCTGCTGAATCAGCAACTCCAGCTCAATCAGCAGCTCCGGCACCGGTACAATCCAAACCACAATCCAGTTACTTTAATTTGCATATCGATGGGCTGGGTTATCTGAGCAATATTCGCGAAATTAACACCGCTACGGGGTCATTCCTGAGCTGTACGATTAACGCGTTGCATGGCTCAACTGAAAAACCTGAATACACGCGTTTTGATGTCACGGTATCGGGTAAACAGACCACCTCTTTAATCAGACGCTGCCAGAATGCGGTGAATGAAGAGAAGAAGGTACTTATCGGTTTCAGGCTCAGTAACCTGACTGCCGATGTGTTTACTTTGACCAAAGGCGATCATGCGGGTGAATCGAGAGCGTCACTGCGAGCAAGACTGATAAAAATCAGTTTTATCAAAGTGGGGCAAAATATGGTTTATAAAGCTGAAAAGCCCGAGTCATCCGACTCATCATACTGATAATAGAAAGAGATCTAATCTCCACGTCATACCCTCCTTGTTAGTTGTATTAGCGCCAGATTTTTCTGGCGTTTTTTTTGCGCGGCAAAAACAGTTGTTCATTGAGGACATACCGCTGGTTTCGCAAAGTTGGGCCTCTTTTGTCTGACTAAGGAACCTGCATGAATCTTCATATTCCACTGGCAGTCTGTCTGACAGCCAGTCTCCTGGCTGGCTGTACGCAAAAACTCCAGCAACCTGATACGCAACCTCATCCTGCGGTACTGAATGGCAACGTCCAGCCAGCCCGACTGGATGTCTATGCTGCCTCTCCCGAAGTTGTTCGCTATGACCGTTACCTGCTGGTTGATACTTCCCCGAGCGCTGCACAGCGTGCTCCGCTGGAGCAGACTATTGATATCCGTATCCCTGCATCACTATCACCGACCGTGGCGGATGCCATGCGCTATGCCCTGCGCCAGTCCGGGTACTCGTTATGCAGTACGACACCGGCGAACCGGGTGCTGTACAACCAAAAGTTGCCTGCTGTGCATTATCAACTGGGGCCAATGCGGCTGAGTCAGGCATTACAGATTCTGGCAGGATCGGCCTGGCAGCTTGAGGTTGACTCCGTTCAACGGATCGTCTGCCATTCATTACGCGATGGCTATCGTTTGCCGCCGGAAGCGGTGAAAACGTCGGTCACTTCGGTCTCTGTGCCGCTACCTGCTCAATCCGTCAATATCACCGCTCCGGCTCCGCAGAGGATGCTGAAATGAACGATTCCGTTAGTTTCATGGAGGTGCCTGAAATGAAAGAGTCTGTCAGACCTGCACGCAGCAAACTCTGGGCGATAGTCCGTTACGGATTCGGCGGGCTGGTTTTGTTTGGATTAGGCGGAACCACATTTATCAGTCTTAAGTCCGTCCAGGTACTTTCTGCCGAGGTCAGCCAGCTTAAAACTGCATTGCAGGGTAGCCCGGATATCGCGCCACTCCAGGCACAGCTGATAACGTTGCAACAGCAGTTTGACGCGTCACGAGTGCAACTGGGAGGAATGGCGGAAAAACCAGCGCTTGCGGCTTTGCAGCAGAAGGTTGAGACGCTGGATAAGCAACAAAGTGAGCAGGCTGCTTCGGTTGCCACCCTTAAAACCGGACTGTCTTCTCTTCAGGAGCAGATCCGCACCCTGAATCAGCGTCCGGCCAACGTCGCTGCCGTAACGTCTGGCACGGTGGTAGTAAAGAAGAAGCCCACACAGAAAACGCAGCGGTCAGCTACCGCCCCCTTCGTCCTCACCGGTATCGAAAGGCGGGGAGGCATTGCCTTTGCTGCGATAGCGCCGCAATCGGCAACGCAGCTGACAGAAATAGCATTAATGGAACCGGGGGAAACCCGTCAGGGCTGGACGCTGCTGGCGATCTCTGGGCAGCAGGCCCAGTTTCGCGTGTCGGGGAAAAACCAGACGTTGACGGTGCGATAAGGAGGTCTGGATGAAAAAGTTTAATGTTGTGCTGCTGTCAGGAGTGTTGACAGTGTCAACAGTCGCGTTTGCCGTATCGCCAGTGATTCAGGGAAATAGCCAGACGGTGGATACCTTGTTACAGACGCTGGAACAGCAACAAATGACGCGGAGTGCACAGGAGTGGGGGCTGACAGCGGAAGAGTGGCAGCGTTATGAAACGCTGAAAAAAGGACGGCGCGGCGTGCTGTCTCCGGGGTTAGATCCGCTGACGATGCTGGGCATCGAGGCGCGTAGTGACGAAGAACGTCGTCATTTTGCCGAGCTGACGGTGAAGCAGGAATTTCAGCGGGTTGAAGCGGAGCTGGCATTTCAGCGGGAAGTGAACAGTGCGTGGACGCGGGTCTATCCCGGCGTTCTGCCCGTTCAGGATCTGCGGAGTGAAGCCAGTAACGCCCGTCAGGCGCTGTTTGTGAAAGATAACTGTCCGGCCTGCGAGCGCAAGCTGGCCCAGTTGATGAAATCAAACCAACCGCTGGATATCTATCTGGTTGGCAGCGGTGGTAAGGATGAGGCGGTCCGAAACTGGGCCAAGAAACACAATATCCCTGCTGAAAAGGTGAAATCCCGCCAGGTAACGCTCAATCACGACAACGGCATGTGGCTGAAATATGGTAACGGGATGATGCCGGTTGTATTGCAACAGGGGGCGCAGGGATGGCAGCGCGTAAACTGATGTGGCTGGCAATGTTCATCGCGTTGCCGGAATGTCTGGCGGCGCAATCTGTTCCGGAAGGATATTACCGGGTCGCGCAGGCGGAAAATGTCCCTGCCGAAGCGCTGTATAGCGTGGCGCTGACGGAGTCCTCCCGCAAACTGGCTCATGGTATACGCCCGTGGCCGTGGACAATTAATGTTGCCGGGAAGGGGTATCGTTATGCCTCCCGGAACGAAGCTTATCAAGCTCTGTTAGGCTTTATGCGACGCTATCCGCTCAAGCGCATTGATGTCGGCATTGCGCAGGTCAATCTGGGCTGGAACGGCCATCATTTCACATCCACCTGGGAATCATTTGATCCCTATATCAATCTGCACGCTGCGGCGCGTATTTTGCGTGCCTGCTACGAACGTAGTCCCGGGAGCTGGATATCGGCTGCGGGGTGCTATCACCATCCGGCAGGCGGCAAGCCTGCACAAACCTATAAGGCCATCGTGTCGCGTCACCTGGGCACGTTGCAACCGTCCGTACAGGCGCTGGCATTCAATCAGGGAGGTACACAATGATGATGCGTTTTCCGCTGGTTCTCGCGCTGCTGTTTCCGGGCATAAGCCAGGCAGAGCTGACCGTTGTCGCCGATCTGGGCGGACAGTCAACGGCTGAATACTTTGCCGGTATTAACAATCAGGGGGAAGAACCGCCAGCTTCGCAAGTGTTGACACTGTCAACACCTGACAAAGCATCGGTATTACCCATTCGTACTCCGGAGCTTTCGCCCGGGCCGCTGGAGGCGCGTTCTCTCCCTATGCCCGGAATGCGGTCGATTTTCCTGATTGGTGACGACGATCTGTCCCGGCGCTGGTTGGCTTTGCGGCGCGATCAACTTATTCAGCTTAATGCCGTGGGCTATGTGGTGAATGTCGCCAGCAAAGCGGCATGGGATGATTTGCTGTACCAGGCGAACGGGCTGGAGTTGCTCCCGGTTTCGGGTAGCGATCTGGCCGTCCGTCTGGGGATTTCTCACTATCCAGTACTGATTAGCGAGAAGGGGCTGGAGCAATGAGAGGAGGATTACCGCTGGATGACATCAGTCTTTTGATTGGCCTGGTCGCGGTGAATTTACTGATCTGGCTAATTTTTCTTGCCGGGCATGACGGGAGGAAAAAATGAGCGACCGCTATGTTATTGAAGCCATGCTGCGGCCTGCGGTGGAGCTGAACACCGCCGTTGTTGCCGCCTGCGCCAGCTATATCTGCGTGACGGCTCCGTGGGCGGTGGCGCTGGCACCTTCAGTCAGCTATGTCACGGCGGCAGGGTTTGCCCTGCTGTCGGTGAAACGCACGCAGCAGGGACTACGGGTATTGCGTTACCGGCGCAATATCCGGCGTTTGCCGCGTTATGTTGTGACAAGTAGCGAGGTGCCGGTGAGCAATCAGCGGTTATTTCTGGGTAAAGGGTTTATGTGGGAGCAAAAGCATACCCAGCGTCTGCTCGATACCCTGCGCCCGGAAGTGGCGGGGTATGTGAATCCACCGGTGTTGTATCAGGCAGCACGCCGTTTTGAGCAGCACTATGAGCATAGCTTCCCCGCATTGTGCAAACTACTGGCCCGTGATTCGGCGCTGAATCCCGTTCGACCATTGCCGCTGGTCGGGGGTCATCCTGCACTTCACGGCATCGAACCGGATGAGGTCAATGTCTCGATGAGTCTGGGAGAGCGCGTCGGGCATATGCTGGTTCTGGGTACCACGCGCGTCGGTAAAACTCGTCTCGCCGAGCTGCTGATCACTCAGGATATTCGTCGCGGCAACGTCACCATAGTTTTCGACCCGAAAGGCGATGCCGATCTGCTGAAACGAATGTATGCCGAATCACATCGCGCAGGCCGTGCCGGTGAATTTCATGTCTTCCATCTGGGCTGGCCGGATATCAGCGCCCGTTACAACGCGGTCGGGCGTTTTGGCCGTATCTCGGAAGTGGCTTCGCGTGTTGCCGGTCAGCTCAGTAGCGAAGGGAACAGCGCCGCATTTAAAGAGTTCGCCTGGCGTTTCGTCAACATTATCGCCCGGGCGCTGGTCGCGCTGGGGCAACGCCCGGATTTTGGCCTTATCCAGCGTTACGTAAACAATATCGGCGATCTGTTTGAGACCTATGCGGAAACCTGGATGGTGAAGCACACTCCGGCGCTGTGGCAACAGGTGGAGAATCTGGCACAAATTCTGGATGAGCGTGATATTCCCCGGCATATGGAAGGGCGTTCGCTACGGGTGGTGGCGATAGAGCAGGTGCTGAACAGCGATGAAGGGAAGAAGGTTTACGATCCGGTGCTTGATGGCCTGCGTTCGTCGGTACGTTATGACCAGAAGTATTACGACAAAATTGTGGCATCGCTTCTGCCGTTGCTGGAGAAACTGACTTCCGGTAAGACGGCACAGCTGATTTCGCCGAACTACACCGATATGTCCGATCCGCGTCCTATCTTTGACTGGCAGCAGGTGATCCGTAAAAAGGGCGTGGTGTATATCGGTCTTGATGCGTTGTCCGATCCGGAAGTCGCGGCGGCGGTGGGCAATTCGATGTTTGCCGATCTGGTCTCTGTCGCCGGGCATATCTATAAATTTGGAGTCAATGACGGTTTACCGGGTGACGAGGGCAAGAAGACGCCAATCAGCCTGCACTGTGACGAGTTTAACGAGCTGATGGGGGATGAATTTATCCCGCTCATCAACAAAGGCGGCGGGGCCGGTATCGAGGTGACGGCCTATACCCAGACGCTGCCGGATATCGAAGCGCGGCTGGGCAATGCGGCGAAAGCGGCGCAGGTTGTGGGGAACTTTAATAGCCTAGTGATGCTGCGGGTGCGGCATACGGAAACGGCAGAACTGATGACGAAGCAGTTGCCGGAAGTGGAGGTCTATACCAAAACGCTGGTTTCCGGTGTCACCGATATCTCGAATCCGGAAATGGGTAGCGATTTTACTTCGAACACCCAGGACAGGGTCAGTACGGTACGTACGCCATTGATCACTGCCGCGAACGTGATCAATCTGCCGAAAGGACAGGCATTTGCCTTGCTCGAAGGAGGGCGATTGTGGAAGATCCGGATGCCGTTACCTTCAGCTGGTGCGGATGCTCTGATGCCGGACAGTATCGGGCAGATCGCAGACTATATGCAGCGAAATTACCGGACCAGCGATGCCTGGTGGTCGGGCAGTGCGTTACCGGGAGATTACGATGCAGCCACTTTTTGAAAAGGAAATCATGATGAGAAAATTGTACCAGGTTGGAATGGTGGCGGCGGTCACAAAAAACAGTTCGTTGCTTGTGCCTGAAGAGGTGATTGATGTGATGAAAACGCAAATCTGCTCATCACTGGCGATCCCCGAAATTGTTGAGCAATTGAGTATGTTGGGCTATCGGGTGAGATACGAACCGATGTCACATATTGAAAATGAGATCGCCAGTCTTTGGATCATGATTGGTCAGGAAGAGATGCTGCTGAACTGCCAGATGGAACCGCTGGCGGTGCATTAAGGGGATGCTATGTCGCAGATGAACACGTCTTCAGCCCCTGCACAATCGGCTTCTCCGCCAAAACCGCATGGTTTTTTCACGGTGCTGCTGTGGGATGCACCGTGGCGCATCATCGGGATGCTGCTGGTATCGCTGTTGTTCAGCCTGATTGTGGAATATATCGGTATTGCGTTCTTCTGGCCGGATCAGGGCGCGGAACATAGTCGCGCCGTTATGCAGACGGAAAGCGGTTATTTCGCTGAGGGATTTACGCAAAGTTTACTGCTGTCATCGCCGGTAGTGACGGTACAGAGCTGGATCGCGCTGGGTTATCAGTGGTTGTTTGTGAACAGCGGATTTATGGGCTGGTTGCAGTCGATTCAGACGCCGACTGCCGGAAGCGGTAATGGCGTTACGGATGAACTTAATGCCTGGAGTGCCTGGGCGGTACAGGTCGCATATGAATACCTGATGGCGACAATGTATGTGTCGCTGGTCTTTCTGATGCGGGTCACTATTCTGGTGCTGTCGGTGCCGTTGTTTGTGCTGGTTGCTATTGTTGGCATTGCGGATGGGATGGTGCGACGCGATCTCCGTCGCTACGGTGCGGCGTATGAGTCGAGTTTTCTCTACCATCATGCCAAACGCTTAGTGAAGCCAGCGATGTATATACCGTGCGTGCTGTATCTGTCAGCGCCATTTTCAATATATCCGAATTTATTATTGTTGCCAGCAGCATTATTGATGGGACTAGCTATTTCAGTGACGATGGGAAGTTTTAAGAAGTATCTATAATGTTCGGCAATGTTAAAAGGCAGAGAGTGGTTGGCTCCCTGCCTTTAATTACGTTTCCGGGTTTATCAGTCGATAAACTGGCGGATCAGCTCCAGTAGCGCGATTAACGCTTTCAGAACGATGATTGTTTTCTCAATGAAAACCTTCATCCGTTTCTCCATTAAATGGAGTGAGAACACCGCTGCTTACTCTTACACTGCCTGTCACAACGGTTGTCCTTCATTGTTAGATGTAAACCGTCTCACTCCGGCCAGAGCACCGGGAGCAGCACCACCTGTTATCTCAGCCAGGACTTGAAAACAGTCATTCCGCGTAGCGGAGGGCCAGAGCGATACAGCAACAGAGCTAACCGTTTGATTATACCTACTATATAGTGGTTTGAACATCTAATGGTTATTGAGTATACTGATTGCGTTAGATGTAGACCGTCTCAACCGGTCAGAGTCACCAACTCTGGTTCGGAAAAGTAAAAAAGCCGACGTTAAGTCGGTTTTTTTACGTCTGGGGATTATTCAGTTTGACTGGTTTCACCAGTTGTATTTAAAGATCTCCGAAATTCTCCCAACTTTGTTGCCCAGCCTTTAGAAAGATTCAAGAGAGTTATAGATAAACTGCGACAACACTCTGGTGTGAAGAAAGCATGGGACTCACCTAACTCAGTGTTAACGTATTCAAGTATGTTACCATGGCATATATTATGGCGGATGCGAACTACCTCAGCATATGGCGTATGTTTAGCCGTCGAAGTTATCTTCTCAATAAAATTATCTTCGCCTGGAAATGCGAGGAAATTTACTGGTAATCCTTTTTTATGAGCATTCGCAAGTAGTTTATTACTTAGTATTTCCTTTGGATTTAACTCCCTTACTCGTGACGAATTTTCCATCTGTGCCATTGTCAAACGAATGGATAGTTCTATTCCATTGATTAAGCTTGTACATGCTGGTAAATATAAATCTGCTCTAATTGCCTCAGCTCCTTGGACGAAAAACCAATGAATCTCAGCTCCTAGCCCTTGCTCAAAGAAAAACTGTCTTTCCTCATATGATTCGCGCATACAGGTAAGATGGATATCTGGATCTTCATTCATCATATTCTCACCACTCATTTTTTAAAAATAACCTGTTCTGTAATCTATCAGGCCTTGCCCTACACCAGGATAGCAAGCCTGCGCGTCTTTCTGGTGTAGGGCAAGGCCTTGCCGGGAGCGCAAGCCTGCTTGCGCCGGGGTGGCAAAGAACCCCGATGGCGCATTATGCGCCACGCTTTACCCCTTCCATAATTTTCAACATTCCACTTCTGTTTTCTTACTGCCCCCCAGGATGCTTTTCGCCACTCTTCCTCCGTACATGCAATCGCATTGAAGGAGGTTTATATGCGCATGACACAACCCCGGGCATGGTGCCTGTTGGGTTTTTTGCTGGTTTCGGGCGTTCAGGCCGCCGAGTCTGACGAGCTGGCGCTGGTAATGAAGCAACTGGATCAAGTGCAGGCCGCACTGGAACGCGCCCGTGTTGTCGCCGTTCAGGATGGGCAGCACGGACGCTTCTATTTCGATTACCTACGGGCAACGCAGGATATCAAAGCGATTCACCAGGGGATTGGTATCTACCTGGAACCTTCCCGCGCTCAGCCCGTACCTTCGGCCTCTCTCACCGGTCAGTACCGGATGGAGCGTCGCCCGTGAACGATGCCCAGACCAGCGCATTTAAGGCGGCAAGTGGCAACGCCGATCCCGCACTGCTGAGCAAGGTATTCATTGGTGCGCTGATTGCCCTGCTGATTTTGTGGGGGGGATGGGGTTTTCTGCATGTTTATCGGGGGTATGCGGCAGGCCGCATCAAAGAGCAGGCTCTGGTGCGTTTTGCCATCCGCTCAGTTCTTCTCATCATTATCGCTATTTATCTCTTCGCCAGCTAAGCCTGGCTTCTCTTATAAGGAAATAACCATGTTTTGCTCTGCATTATCTTATCTGCGTTTTTCTCTTCATCTCTGGTGTACTCGGGTTCTGGCCGTTGCCCTGACAGGGGTTTCTGCTGCCCGGGCGGGGTTACCCACTGTTGAAGGTCCGAAAAGCAGCACTGACAGCTCTTTCTACGGTCAGATCTCCGGATATCTCAATGACGGTATCGTGCTGGGCGGATTAATTCTTGCGGCGGTTGCCATGCTGGCCGTCGGTAACGCCATTATTGCCACCTTTGCCGAAGTCCGTGACGGGAAATCAACCTGGGCTAAATTCGGGATGCTTTGTGTCGTGGGGGTGATCCTGATCGTCGTTGTTATCTGGCTGGCGTCTAAGGCCGCAACGGTTCTGCTTTAAGGATGGCGTATGGCGACTATCGAATTTATGCCTGACAGGCTGAATGCTGAGCCGGTGGTGTTCCGTGGCTTCACCACGCCGGAACTTGGGTTTACCGCGCTGTTCAGCGTACTGGGCGGCCTCGTGGTCGCCATACCGGTTCTGCCATTTCTCGGCTGGATAGCTTTTCCAACCGTGGCGCTACTGATGCCGCTGGTCACAGTCATCTTTGGCGGCAGATTAATGGCGCGTTTTAAGCGCGGCAAGCCAGAAAATTACCTCTATCGCAGGCTGGATATGCTGTTAAGTCAGTTTGGCCTGGGAACAAAAGGGCTGGTGCAAAATAGCCGGGTGCTGGCGCTACGTCGTCACCGACTGGTTGTCCGCAGCCAGGAGGAAATACATGAGTAAGTTTAAAAATGCTCTTAATGCCCGTGACAATCATATCTGGACGCTCCGTGCTGCGTGTGGGGTCATGTTGGTACTGTTAGTGTTGTCCATGCTTGGCTGGATGATGTCTCCGCGCAATCTGACCATTCACAATCCTCCCGATCTTCGCTCCGGCAGCTCCCGTCCGTGGTGGGAGATCCCTCCCTCAACGGTATATGCCTTCAGCTTTTATATCTTCCAGCAACTGAACAGTTGGCCGAAGGATGGTGACGTTGATTATCCGTATCGCATCGAGACGCTGTCGGCCTACCTGACACCTACCTGCAAAGAACTGCTGCATAAGGATGCGAAGCAGCGTAAGGACCTGGGCGAATCGCGGGATCGTGTGCGCGGTGTGTCGGAAATCCCTGAACGAGGCTACCGGGATGACAGCGTCACCATTATTGACCGCGATAACTGGCAGGTTCGTCTGGATCTGGTTACCGATGAATATGTTAACTCCGAGCCGGTTAAACGCTCACTGGTACGCTATCCGCTGAAAGTGGTGCGCTGGGATAAAAATCCGGAGGCTAACCCGTTTGGTCTCGCGCTGGATTGTCTCTCGGAAGCGCCGCAGCGTCTGGAAGCGGCCCCGGTGGTTAAGGAAGAGAAAAAGGGAGTGTTTAACTGATGAGATTACGACGATTTTTACTGTCGCTGGCCTGTCTTGCCGCATTACCGGCGCAGGCGGTCGAACTGGTGAAGTGGGAGCGTATTCCGCTGCCGGTATCCCTGCATGTCGGGCAGGAGCGCATTGTGTTTGTGAACCGCAATGTGCGAGTGGGATTTCCGCCTGAGCTGAAGGGGAAACTGCGCGTACAAAGTACCGGCGGCGCGGTGTACCTGCAACCCGGGGCGCAGTTTGCCCGTACCCGCCTGGTACTTCAGGATGTGGAGAACGGCGAGATGATCCTGCTGGATATCAGCGCCGAAGAGGGTAAAAACGTTCTGGAGCCGGTAAGTCTGGTGTATCAGGGGGAGGTTTCCAGTTCGACGGGGAACGGCGATGTTGCAACGACCGACAGTAAAGCCTCAACAACTGGCGAACGGCAGTCCACATCGAAACCAAAAGAGAAAAAATCCACCACGCCGCTGCCGGTGGCCTTAACCCGCTATGCCGCGCAAAGCCTGTACGCACCGTCACGAACGATTGAGCCGCTGCCCGGCGTGCATTCTATTTCGCTGGCGCTGCCGGACAAGCTGACGTCATTACTGCCGTCAGAATCCGTTGAAATCAAACCGCTGGCCGCATGGGGATTGCAGGGTTACAGCGTGGTGGCGCTGACCCTGCGTAACCAGCGTGCGGAGAAAGTGGTTCTGGATCCGCGTCGGCTTCAGGGCAATTTTTATAGCGCCACGTTCCAGCATCGCTGGCTGGGCGCGAGTGGAACGCCGGAAGACACCACAACGGTGTATCTGGTGACCAAAGGACGTCCTGATGCCGCGTTTCTTCCTGAGCCAGTGAAGGCGAAAGCAGGCAAAGGAGGGAAGGGCGATGCAGATTAAATCGAATACTCTGCTGAAGGTTATTGTACCGGTGGTGTTGCTGTCGGCAGTCATGATCGGCGTGAAGTCCTGTGGCGGCTCGAAACCGACTCAGGATTCGGCGGATAACACTACTGTAGCCGACCTGACTCAGGAAGAACTGCGCATTCTCGGCATTGAGGGCGATACGCCGCAGGATACTCTGCGTACGCTGGTTGGGCGTATTAAAACGATCCAGACCAGTCAGGAGAATCTGGAGAAGCAGAATGCCGCGCTGGCCGAAGAAAACGCCCGTCTGCAAAATAAAGGCAGCAACGTGGACGGGCGAATCAATGACGCGGTTAATGCCGTCAAACAGGAAAGTACCCAGGCACAGCAAAAACTTCAGGCTGAACAGCAGCGGCTGGCTGGTCTGCTGGAATCACTGAAAAATACGGTTCCCGGCCCGGGGGCGGGTAGCAATACTCCCGCCAGCAGTGATTTACCTGTCGGGCTGGGGCTTGAAGATGCAGGGCAAGCCGAAACGGTGGCGCAAGGTACTGTCTGGATAGAACCGCAGGATGGTGTGCAACTGGATCGCAACGGTAAGCCGGTGACCGGTGCAGCAACTGCGACCAATGGCACCGGCACATTCCAGTTTCCCACGGCTTTTGGTGGGCTGAATGACAACGAGATCACCCGCCAGAAAGCTGAGCTGGATCGCACGGCGAAAAATCAGCAGAGCATCGAAGAAACCGATCTGCCCGTCTACACCCTGCCGGAGAACGCCACGCTGGTTGGTAGCCAGGCGATGACCGCCTTGCTGGGGCGCGTACCGATTGATGGCAAAGTTACCGATCCCTATCCCTTCAAGGTGCTTATTGGTAAAGAGAACCTGACCGCCAACGGTATCGAGCTTCCAGACGTCGAAGGCGCGATTGTATCCGGTACGGCCACCGGTGACTGGGTGCTGTCTTGTGTACGTGGTGAAGTTCACTCCATTACGTTTGTCTTTACTGACGGCACGGTACGCACGGTGCCGCAGTCGGCAAAATCCAGCGATGGCAGCAACGGGAAATCCAATGGCGGCAGTATTGGCTGGCTGTCCGATGAGCACGGTATTCCCTGCCTTTCCGGTGACCGTAAAAGCAATGCCTCAACTTACCTCCCCACGTTATTTGCGCTGTCTGCTGCCGGTGCGGCCTCTGATGCCATGTCCGAAAGCCAGACCACGACAACCACTGACGGGACGTCCATCACCAGTACGCTTACCGGCAGCGCCGGACAGGCTGCGCTGGGGAAAGCGTTATCAGGCGGCACGAACGAGCTGGCGGAATGGGTGAAAGCGCGATACGGCCAGATGTTTGATGCGATTTATGTCCCTCCCGGTGCGAATGTTGCGGTGCATATCACCCGCCAGATCCCGATTGATTACGAAGAGAAGGGCCGCAAGGTCAAATACGATTTTGATGTCAGCCAGCAACACGAGCTGGATTAAGGAAACGCCATGAAAGGATACGGTTTATTCATGCTGGTCACGCTGTTGCTGAGCGGTTGCAGTACCTCCAAAGATGAAATGCTGCCGCCCGGCGACAGTACCATGCTCGATATGTGGCAGAACAAAGCCAGCAGCGCCCGGACCACGACAGAAGCCCGGAGCGTGTTACGCCGGGGGCTTAACGATGCGGATCTGGCTACCCGTCAGTCGCTGGAAGAGAGCTATACCCGCGATGCTCACAATGAAATCCAGCAGCTTTTCCCGCGCCTGCCCAACCCGGATATGGTGATTTATATCTACCCGCATATGGCGGGAAATGAGCCAGCGCCGGTGCCGGGATACAGCTCGGTCTTCTCTTTTTACAGCCGGGTGCAGTATGCGTTACCGGGCGAACGGCTGGAGGCACTCTGATGTTCAGTTTATTCACCAAAAAACAGCCGCAGCCGGTGGCTGATGAACCGGCGCTGCTGTCACAGAAAAAGAGTGGCAGGCTGACGCAGGACGGCGTGCGCTCGCTGTATCCCAATAACGCCTCGTTTGTCGACTTCCTGCCGTGGGTGGAATACCTGCCGGAAAGCCAGAGCTTGCTGCTCGATGACGGTGTTTCGGTGGGCGCCGTGTTTGAAGTGGTGCCGGTGGGAACCGAAGGGCGCACCGGTGAACGTCTGGAAGAGATCCGCGATATCGTTGAAGATGCGCTTCAGGACAGCTTTGACGAGCGGGACAGCCATCCGTGGGTCGTGCAGTTCTTCTGCCAGGATGAAACCGATGTGACGGAATACATCGATAAACTGCGTGGCTATGTTAAACCGTGGGCGCAGGGAACGGCATTCACCGCCGCGTATCTGTATGAGATGGAACGGCATATGCGTGGTATAGCCGTACCGAAAGGTTTGTTTATCGACAAGGCCATTACTGGTGCACCGTGGCGCGGCCAGCAGCGTCGTACCCGGATGGTGATTTATCGCTATGTCAATCCGGGGGGCTCTGAGCCATATTCCCCGCAAGAGCAACTGAATCAGGTCTGCGAGCGGTTATCTTCCGCGCTGGCTGGGGCGGGGATAGTAACCGCCAGGCAGAACGGTGAGCAGATCCATGCCTGGCTGTTGCGCTGGTTTAATCCCGAACCTGACTGGGTGGATAAAGAGACGTTGTACAGCACGGCGGCGCATGTTGACCCCCGCAACGGCGAGCTTCCAGTACTTAATGATTTCAGCGAAACCCTGATGTTTACGCCGCCGCGATCTGATGTCGAGAATGGCGTGTGGTGGTTCGATGAGCGGCCGCATAAAGCCGTCAGCATCGATCGCATCCGTCGTGCGCCATCGGTTGGCCATCTTACCGGTGAAACCCGAAAAGGGGAGAACATTAACGCGCTGATGGATTTGTTGCCGGAAGGAACGGTGATTTCCCTGACGCTGGTCGTGCAGCCGCAGGATGTGCTGGAAGAGCGCTTCAACCATCTGGCGAAAAACGCCATTGGCGAGAATACCGAATCGGAACGTGTGCGAGCCGATGCCGATACGGCTAAAAGCTATCTGGGTGAACGGCACAAACTGTACCGCGCCAGCATGACCTTCTTTCTCTCCGGTGAGTCACTGAAAATCCTCAACAGCCGCCAGCGCGATCTGACGGCGATCCTGCTTAACGCCGGGTTACAGCCGGTGAAACCGGAATTCGATGTTGCGCCGCTGAATGGCTACCTTCGGGCGCTGCCGATGTGCTTTAACCCGACGCTGGATAAGAAGAACTGGTACACCCGTCTGACGTTTGTTCAGCATATGGCAAATATGCTGCCGGTATTTGGCCGTGACACTGGCACCGGCCATCCGGGATTTACCTTCTTTAACCGGGGCGGTGCGCCGCTGACGTTCGATCCGCTTAACAGCGCCGACCGTTCCAAAAATGCGCATCTGGTCCTGTTTGGCCCGACCGGTTCCGGTAAGTCGGCGACGCTTAACAGCCTGTTTGCCCAGTTGATGGCGATTCACCGGCCACGTCTGTTTATTGCTGAAGCGGGTAACTCGTTTGGCCTGTTTGCCGACTACTGCGCGGAGCTGGAGCTGTCGGTGAACAAAGTCAGCATCAAACCGGGCTGTGGTATTTCGCTGGCCCCGTTCGCCGATGCATACAAGCTGATTGAAGCGCCGGTGAAAACCGTTGATGAAAGCGAGCTGAGTGACCGTATAGAGGTAGATGAAACGGACGATGGCGATGCGGAGGAAGAGCGCGATATTCTGGGTGAGCTGGAGATTGTGGCGCGTCTGATGGTAACCGGTGGAGAAGCAAAGGAAGAGGCGCGGCTGGAACGTGCCGACCGGGGCATGATGCGCGAGGCGATTCTGGCCGGGGCGCGTAAAGCCTGGAATGAAGACCGGCAGATGATCACTGCCGACCTTCAGGATGCGTTTTACTCCTTCGCGAAGGATGAGTCCCGCCCCGAAGTTCGCCGCGCCCGGGCGCAGAATATGGGGGAATCGCTGGGTGTATTTATGCAGGGCTTCCTGGGCGAGCTGTTTAACCGCCCGGGGCAGAACTGGCCGGAAGCGGATGTCACGCTGATTGACCTCGGTACGCTGGCGCGTGAAGGCTATGAAGCGCCGCTGGCCGTGGCCTATACCTCGCTGGTTAATACCATCAACAATATCGCTGAACGTGACCAGTTTTTGGATCGGGAGATCGTCTTCCCGACCGATGAGGCGCATATGATCACCACGAACCCGCTGCTGGCCCCGTATGTGGTTAAGGTGGTGAAGATGTGGCGTAAGCTCGGTGCGTGGTTGTGGCTGGCAACGCAGAACCTGGAAGATTTCCCGGCCACGGCCAAGAAGATGCTCAATATGATTGAGTGGTGGCTGTGTCTGGTAATGCCGCCGGAAGAGGTGGAAGAGATAGCCCGGTTTAAAAAGCTGACTGCTGAGCAAAAAGCGATGTTGCTGTCTGCGACCAAAACACCGCGCTGTTATACAGAAGGCGTGGTACTGGCAAGCCGCATTGAGGCGCTGTTCCGGGCTGTGCCGCCGAGCCTGTATCTGGCGCTGGGCATGACGGAGAAGGATGAGAAGGCGGCACGTCGGGCATTGATGGTTGAACACGGTATTAGCGAGCTGGACGCAGCGAAGCGTATTGCGCACCAACTCGATATCGCCCGTGGTATTGCCACGAAGGAGGCGGCATGATGCGCTTCAGATCCACGATTCTGGACGTTGTGGACGGTAATATTTCCAATACCGGCGTGTTGTTTGATGCGCCGCCACAGGGTAATCCGCGAATTAGCCAGCACCATCATGCGCAACTGGCGGAATTATGCCGCCAGATCCGTCAGCGGGTAGGGGAGAAGGCGACATTTACTTATTCTCCTCATCGCGTGGCCGGGCATAACTGCCTGGCTGTTCAGGTGGAGGGGAAGTTGGGTACGGTTAACTTGCTGCTGACTGTAACCGGCAGTCTGCGCTGGCCGGTGGCGGAGGATTACGAGCATGGGGTGCGCTGGTATATTAATGTGCCAGATGCGGTGGATGTGGTTTTTTTTGTACAGGAGACAGTAAATATTTTGGTTGGAGTTCAACAAAAGGTGACTTGAAGTCTATAAAAAAAAAGACTAAGTATGGTATATGTATAACCAATATTACTAGGGTTAGTTGGATTTAGAGGAACAATTATGGCTTTGATAGAAGGATTTAGAATTTCAAATTTTAGATCGCTTAAAGATGTTACTTTAGGTAAAACTTGGAATGATCGAACCAAAAAACCACTTACACCTTTGACTGTGGTTATTGGTCGTAATGGTTCTGGGAAAAGTTCTCTATTCGATGCTTTTGGTTTTCTTGCTGATTCATTAACTTATGGTGTTGAGGAAGCATGTCATAAAAATGGACGGGGTGGATTTGATCGATTACGTTCAGCTGGTACTCAAGAAAATATTGAATTTGAAATATATTATAG
>ERZ1026872.196-NODE-196-length-21017-cov-7.405734_pt1 | contig 21017 bp, 24 predicted proteins | sample MGYA00380166_ERZ1026872 | MGnify/ENA primary metagenome ERZ1026872 (study PRJEB33269, sample SAMEA4719802) | human gut metagenome | biome: human-associated habitat; feature: organic feature; material: feces | place: Cameroon | collected 2013-10 ... | reverse complement strand
GCCGCCGAGTAACCAATCCCCCACATTTTGACGCAAGCCAAAACCGATATTTCCAATGGTCCGGTCCTCTTTACGCTGCGCGGAGACTTGGCTAAAAATCAATGTATATTGGTTATCGTATAAGGGAACAAAATAGTCGAGAGAGCTACCATCAAGATCGCCACCTTCGCCAACAGATAAACTGGTCCGTACTTTTCCGTACGGTGACATTAACCCTTCTATATACGATTGCGTGGAGGAGGTAATTTGATTTTGCAAATAGCTTTGCGCCTGTGATTTCAACGCGTCAGGCGTCAGGTTTTCAAAGCCTTGTGTCGCAGAGTTAATAAAATAGTCGGCACCTTTCTCTTTAATGGATTGTTCTTCGTTATTATGCTGTTCTTTTAGTACCGACTCACTGCCGAGATCGGGCAACGTAGACTCACTTATGTTATTGGTTGCTGCAGGCGCAACAATATTGTCCCCGGCAATAACTGCACCAGAAACGAATAGAACAAGCAAGATAACAAAGCGCGCCCTTCGGGCCATAACATGTTCCTGTATTAACAAAGTTGCCGTACAACAGGAACATTATATTTATGATTCAACCTAATGAATGCCTTTATAACCTAAATATAATCCTAAAAAATCAGCCAGATTATCAAAGCAAGATAAAACATTTGTAATAATAATGATTAAAGCTGATTAGCATTCATAACAAATATTAATCAGCAAAAGTTATTCATAATGTAATTTATATTATGACATTATATTCCACGCGTTTCTTCGAAATAAGGCCATGGCCGTTCTGACAGAAATAATCCACCGCTCCGCAGGCTTTTAATACTTGCAGTGGCAGATGGCATTCCGGACAACGCGCTTCCAGTTGAATATCTTTGTGACAATGCTCGCAGTGCGCCACACCATTTTGCGGCTCCAGCTCTGCATGACAATCCGGGCAGGTAATCGACATATCGTGTCCTTATACAGAAAATGTATTGCTGCTTTTATTTTAACACCATGCGCTTAATGTGGCCCACGTAACTGCTGCTGCAATGTTAACAGGCACTCCACTTCTTCCAGCCTGCGCAGTGTCGTTTGGCTCACCTCCTGCGGACAACGTTCAAACAAACTTTGCGCTCCCAGAATTTGCTCAGCGAGACAATGGGCGTAAATCGTACCGGTAATGCTCCAGCGTTGTACCACCTCGCCGTCAATCACTTCCAGTACATCTTCTGTACCGCGTCGGTCATGGCTGATAATACGTCCGTCACGCAGATAAAGCCGCAGACCTTTTTGCCCACCAGCTGGCCCCGCATATTTGTTGAGCCAGATATCCAGTGGAATGCCACTAATCTGCCCCTGAAGTTGCGCCTCGCCTTCTGCCGTGGTCAGGTCACTCTGGGGGATATCACGTCCCAGACGGTCTTTAGCACTCACTAACCGCAGCACCATCTCATTATTCCCTCCCAGATACCGTACCGTTTCCCGCAGCATTGCTAACACGTGCGTACCGATATCCAGAATCACGCCATCCGGGTGGCGAAGTTCACGCGTGTCCGGTTCACCGGTGGCAAAGTTAAGCGCTATCGGCTCCCCTGCAGCGTTAAATCCACTTGGCTCCTGCAAGAAACCTTCGATTTTCACAATCTCGGCAAAAGTGCTGACCAACCCTCGTTTCACCGTTTCGATGCGCGCCATCCAGTGGTCGAGTGCCAGTACACGATCGGCAGCGCCTGGTTGAGCCAGCAGCATTTTCAGTTTTTCAATTTGGGAGAGCGTGGCGACAATAGGTTTTTCAACCACGATACGTGCGATGGGAGAGGCCAGGGCCTGTTCAAGCACCTCAAGGTGATGCAAGGATGCGGTCGTGATGAACAGGGTATCAAGAGGCTGAGTAAGCAGCTCTTCGAGCGACGTACAACGCGTCACGCCTGCTGGCTGTTTTGTGGGTTGAACATCAAACCCCACACAGCGTAATGAATCACCGAAGAGGCTACGTAATGCGGGCAAGTATGCCGTTTCAACGACTGCGCCCAGCCCAACAAACCCTAACAGCATGTTCTCACCTCAAAAGTTGAATTACCGGGGCATAACGTCTGCCCCGGCATCATCGAGGTGCTATCAGGCGCTAGTTGCCGGTTTAGTCTGTGTATTCTCCAGCATGCGACGAATCGGAACAATGAGAACGATCAGTACCGCGGCGCAGATAAGCAGCGCAATCGAGCAGCGCGCGAAGAGATCTGGCAGCATATCAAGTTGGTCGGCCTTCACATGACCACCAATCAGACCCGCGGCCAGGTTACCCAGCGCACTGGCGCAGAACCACAGACCCATCATCTGTCCACGCATTCTTTCCGGTGCCAACAGCGTCATGGTCGCCAGACCAATTGGGCTCAGACACAGCTCGCCGAGCGTAAGCATCAGGATACTGCCTACCAGCCAGAATGGAGAAACACCCGCGCCGCCATTTGCCAGCACGTCTTGCGCCGCCAGCATCATCACGCCAAAGCCCGCCGCTGCGCAGAGAATGCCGATGACAAACTTGGTGATACTGCTTGGGCGAATATTCATGCTCGCCAGTTTTGGCCACGCCCAGCTGAATACCGGGGCCAGCAGAATGATGAACAAAGCGTTAATCGACTGGAACCATACTGCCGGGATTTCAAAATCGCCGATCATACGGTTAGTGTAGTCGTTGGCGAACAGGTTGAACGAGGTAGGTTTCTGCTCAAAGGCAGACCAGAAGAACGCAGCGGAAACCAGCAGGATAAAGCAAACCAGCAGCCTGGCGCGTTCTTTACGGTTCAGCCCCGCAAAGACGAACAGATAGATAAAGTAAAGCGCAACTGACGCGGCAATCACGTACACCAGCATGCTGGCAACCGCGACCGGGTTAATCACAATCACTCCCTGCGCAATCAGGGTAACAACAATTGCTACACCAACTGCCAGCGCCAGCAGCCACGCGCCCACACCATTACGTTTCACAACCGGGCTGTTCCAGGTCGAGTCCAGGCCCACTTCGCTATCGTAGCGTTTCATCGCCGGAACGGCAAAGATACGGAAGATGAGCAACGCCACCAACATTCCGATACCACCGATACCAAAACCCCAGTGCCAGCCGTGAGTTTTAATCAGCCAGCCGGAGATCAATGGCGCGATGAAGGAACCCAGGTTGATACCCATGTAGAACAGCGAGAAACCGCCGTCACGGCGCGCATCGCCTTTTTTATACAGCGTACCCACCATCACCGAGATACAGGTTTTGAACAGGCCAGAACCGAGCACAATGAACATCAGGCCAATAAAAAACAGGTTGTCACCCATGATGGCCGAGAGTGCAATCGACAGGTGACCAAGTGCTATCAGGATGGAGCCATACCACACCGCTTTTTGCTGACCAAGCCAGTTATCCGCCAGCCAGCCACCTGGCAGCGCAGCAAGATACATGGTACCGGCAAAGATACCGACAATCGCCGAGGCATTTTCACGCGCCAGTCCCATGCCACCGTCATAAACGGTAGCCGCCATAAACAGGATCAGTAACGGACGAATGCCATAAAACGAAAAACGCTCCCACATCTCAGTAAAGAACAATGAGCCGAGCGGATAAGGATGACCGAAGAAAGTTCGGCTTTCTTTTTGATTAACAGAGGATTGCATAATTCTCCCGAAAGTTATGTCGTCGTGCGTGTAAACACCGCGATGTACGCCGACCAGTTACGTAGCTGGTCGATTTTTTACATGTGGCGAAGATTTATTTAACCATTTGATAACCTGGCAGTAGTTTTGTCTAGTACCAACCGGGGGACTTTAAGATGAAAACTCGACAATTGTCTACTTTCTTAGATTTAAACTTGGTAAAAAACGAATAGTGATTGACATTGCGCGGGCTGAGGTTGACGTTGGAATAACGAAAAAAACCCGCGACAAGCGCGGGTTTTCATCTGCATCAGTAACGATTACTTGCTTTTTTTAATGTGAATAGCAAACACGTGGGTGATATGATTGATATATATAGCCTTTGTCTAACGACAATTCTTTTTGTGTACACTCTTGAGTACACACAAATCAACCGTGCTACTCATTTCTCGCTCGCAGCCTCTCCCAATCAGGCCGGGGGGATTTCTATATAATGCCACTTTTCATAAATCATTTTTACTCCATGTGTACTTAGAAAGCGTTGGTTCAGTTGGTTCAGTTGGTTCAATTTGTAAAGAAGCTTGTTTTTAAAAGCTTTATTTCAAAAAAGTGAACCAACACCCCCCAATTTTGAACCAACAAAAAGAGGCCGTGAACCAACACGCCGCTCATAATCTGCTATTTAGTGGGAATCCCACCAGCACAGTACTTGTCTGGTGCTGGTTTGGTGCAGGTCACCTCGCGCGACGCGGCGCTGGTTTGCTCCTGCGGTATGCAGGGCCGGTCATAATTTTCCGGTACAGCCAGGGCTCTCTGCCAGCTGGCGTTTCAGATCTCGCAGTTCTGCCGGGGTGGGCTGGTGGGGGTGGAAGCTAACCGCCAGTTGGTGATCTATCTTCGCGCGCACGCGTACTGGTCTCGAAATCCCATGCGCTCTGGGATACAGCGCTATCTTCGAATTTGTGCAGCCCCTGTAAAATCACAACCCATACCAGCCAGTGAGGACTTCCTCTGGCTGGCGCTGTTATGCATGGAGCCTATGCGTGAACTCCGACGGCTATGCGTTAAGTTGCCGCTCTGAAATAGCGCTTTCGGTGGCAACCTGCCTGGCAACCTCTCGTTTGGCAACCGGCGTTTTGCCGGAAACCAGGATGGAAACCACTCAGGTGGAAACCTAGCGCTCTGGTTACCAGAAGTGGTTACTGGTGCTGGTTACCCTCTGCAGGTATCCATCGCACACCTGCCGTTTTGGTGGATACCAGTGTGGATACCTCGCGTTTGCATACCGGGATGTACCTTTGCATTAGTTCAAAGCCAATCGTCCATCTGCCGCTGGTGGCGGGCCATCATAGCGAAACCCCTGCGCAAAAGTGTAAAGGGGAATAAAGGTAATACATCCCCGCAAACCCGGTAATGTTGATACGAGGAAATCTGTATGTTGGTGAGCGAATCAAAGGGCAGAATCCTGCCCTTTAAAGAGGATTTTTGTCCTGTTTAACATCGCCGTTTTGTCAGCCAATGCCGTTGGCTCTCAAATCGACATGACAACTTTTGACAGGTTCTAGACATGGGCAAAAGGGGGATTCCCCCACCTTTAGGTTAAGCCCTCCCCTTTCGCCGCATCGTTGGACAACCGTTGGACAAGCTGACGGGCGTACTCAAAGACAGCGCCGGGAGTGACTCGCTGAAAGATAGCCTGTTACCCTGGCGTTTTTCGCGTGACTATCAGTCATTCTCAAACTCTCATAACCCGGGAGTTTCCAGAGGACATTTTTGTCCTTTGGCGGATCAGCAGGTTCGCACGTAGAAGTTGGCAAAACCCTGCGAACCAAAGTGCGAACCGCCATATCCTCCCTTTGTCAAACAACACAGCCCTGCTTAGTGCGATCGCGTAGAAAGTTAACTGATGGTAAAGCGACCATTGTTTAAGAACTCCGGTAAAAAACTGAAAAATCGACTTCCAAAAGTTAAAAATTGAGTGCTAATGAGCATTAATGAACTTGATAAGATTGCGTGTTGCCAGCATACTCTGGTTTACAAAATGTGAATTTTTCCCTGTTTTATAAACCAACTGGAGGTCAGCATGTTCGGAGAACGTTTAAAACGCGCTCGCTCTGCCGCTGGCCTGTCTATGAAAGAGCTATCTTTGCAGGCAGGCGTCAGCGCCAACATGATCAAAAAGTACGAGCACAACGAAAGCATGCCTAGCTCTGGTGTGCTAGTAAAGATGTCGCGCGCGCTGGGAGTACGAAATGAGTATTTTTTCCGTCCTGCAAAGTTTGAATTAAAAGGGATCGAATATCGTAAACGGAGCACCGCCCCCGAAAAAGTACTAAATCGTATTAAGGCAGATGTGCTCGATCAAGCCGAACGCTGGATGGAACTATGTAATTTATGGCCAAACTTCCCTTTACCTGCATTTTCTAAACCAAATTTTTCTATTTCTTTAGTTAATGATTATCAAGAAGTTGAAATTATAGCCAATGAACTGCGAGAGCTGTGGGATCTAGGAAGCCAGCCAATAACCAGTATGATTGATGTACTGGAGTGTCATGGTGTCTTGGTTATAGTGACCGACGTTGATTCGAACGAAAAATTTGACGGCTTACAGGCATCAGTAAATGATAAACCTGTAGTCGTCATCTCATCTCAGTGGCCGGGAGATCGGCAACGATTCACTTTGGCTCATGAACTAGGACATTTAATTTTGCATGACATGCTCGCAGAAGGTCTTGATGAGGAAATGGCATGCAACCGTTTTTCTGGAGCTTTTCTATTCCCTGAAGTGGCTGTTCGTCAGTATTTAGGCAACAAGCGCAGCCGCCTAGAGGTCCAAGAACTGTATCTATTAAAAATGGACTACGGATTGAGCATGATGGCTTGCATTTACCGCGCTAAGAACCTGGGCATCATTACCGAAGCTAAGTGCAAAGAATTATTCATGTTTTTCTCTATGCGCAAATGGCGTAGTAAAGAACCTGGACAGGCTTTCCCCGCGGAACAGACCAGCATGTTTAAACAACTTGTTTTCCGTGGGTTGGGTGAGAGTATTTTGTCTGAATCCAAAGCGGCAGAGCTTTTAGGGATGTCTTTAATGAATTTCCATCAGGCTCGGAAGCTGGAACCATCAGATGATCATTTTAATTAGTGATGCAAACATCATAATCGACATGGAAGAAGGGGGATTATTGGAACCCCTGTTTTCGCTACCGCATTGCTTCAAAGTACCTGATATCTTGTATTACGATGAACTTGAAGAGCAGCATGGAACTTTGATTCAAAGAGGCTTGGTGCTTGAAGAGTTAACATCTGAAACCCTAACTTATGCCATGGAAATTGCAGAGGTTGCCCATGGTCCTAGCCGAAACGACTGCTTCGCATTATGTTTGGCAAAGCAAGAGCAATGTGCTCTGTTAACTGGTGATAGAGCTCTCCGCGAGTTAGCTCAATCTGAAGGTATTGAAGTTAAAGGTACATTGTGGATTGTTGAAGAAATGATTCATCATGGGTTATTAACTATTGATATGGCTAGACAAGCGTATGCGCAAATGCGGAACGCTGGTCGTCGTTTGCCTTGGGATATTGCCTTTCGCCGGCTTGAAGAATTAAATTTGTGAATTTATAACAGCCAGTTCCAGAATCCGTGCTGGGGCTGGCTATATATGTTGCCCCGTAATTTTTACGGATAAGCCGGGTATATCTCTTAAGCCTTTTCTGGCATGGCCTTGCGGGTATCACCGTTAAAGCAGTACAAATTTCAATGCTACTTGTAGTGCGCACCTCATTTCGTACTACCATCCTGCACACCAGCGTCATCCCGGCGTTTTTCCACCTTTGACGGCCATCCCGTTGCTGGTGATCGCAATGGAGCTTCTTTTGCCATGGCGCTGCGATAATTCTTGACGGCGCACGCCGCTGATTCGCTCTCAGGCCATTACTGTCAAGGCCTGCGGATGTTTTTCGCTTTCTAATCCGTCAAATACAGTCAAGGTAATTTCCGCCTTAACGACCGCTCAGGGCATCGCCAGATCGCAACTTGTCGTCACCGCCTCGACAGCTCGCGCGCAATCGCGTCCAACATCTGCGGCTTCGCATTCTCGATACCTTTCTGCAGAAACTCTTTCTTTGCGGTTGAACGCCGGAACGTCTGCGGGATATTCGGATCCTGCACGTAAATAGCGTAGTTGGCTGAGTAACCGATTCTGCCGGTGATGCGGCTGCCGCTGGCTACGACTTCGCGATACTGGGAATTTATCAGTGTGCTGGTGTCGATCGGAGTATAGAGAGCCGCGACTATCGAACCTTCATGTAATGCCGCATGAATGGCGCGAACTGCCCGCCGCCCGGCCACATCGTTTATCATCCGGTGAATGTTGCGCCTGACCTTATTCATTCCCCTGGCTTTGATGCCCATTACTCACCTCTCACATTGTCGGGTACGCACTTAAAAGTGCGAGGTTTCGCTGCGTACCTCACTGCGTACCTTCATCCTGCGCACCAGCGACCACTATGCGCTTTTCAGCCAGCCAGCGACGGAATCCCTCCAGTTGCCTCGCCTTTCCTTCTGGAGTCTTTGCGCCGGTGCTCTTACCGCCGTGTAATTTGCAGCGCCCAGAGGAGTAAAGCGCGGTCATTTTGCAGGGGGTGCCTTTTCTGGTTGTCGCTCCGCACGCCAGATCCCGGCAGGCATCCGGGAACGGTATCAGCCCATCTAAATCTTCAGCCCACGCCCGGTACAGCTTCCGCTTCTCATCGTCAGTCATTAAAGCGCCTCTCGATGTCAACTTTTGTCACCCTCTCATGGGGTAGGCTGGTGGCTTGACCACCAGCTAATGGCGAAAATCTGATTACGTCAGCCGCCGGCTTGTGTTGAAGCCGTTGGTCAGCGCGTTGGAGAGCTTGCCTTTGCCGCTGGCGACGTCGCTGACGGCCATGGCATAGCCCTGCTGAGCGCCTCGCTTGACCGCGGCCTCGAGCATGGCAAGCGTCTGCTCAGTAGGATCTCCGTTAACCTGAATGACCGGGCTGTAATTGAACCCGCCACCACCACCGCCAATATCGCGATTGCTAATAACGCGACCGTTATCGCCGGGGATCATGTACTGGCTGCCATTGCTGGCTTTGAAAATCTCAGGCTTGCCACCCTCACCCACGCGGTACATGGCGTTAGGCGCAACCGGGCCGCCGTGTTCGCGAGCACCAGCAACGGCCATTATCTTCGTTCCTGCCATTGCCGTGGTATAACCAGCCATGCCAGCCGTGGCCGCGCCGCCAGATGTAGCGATGCTTGCCGCCATGGCTGCTGGCGACCACGCAGAGAGAAGCGTTGTAGCCGCCGCTGTGCCCGCCAGTGTTGATGCTGCCAGCGCCGCCGTTGCCGCCGCCTGGTTAGCCGCAATTGCGCCGGTCTGCGCAGCCTGTCCCATCATTGCCGACATAACCCACTGCGTACCCATCTGCACGAGGCTGCTCACGACACCGTTAATGACCGACGTGCCCAGGTTGGCGAAAGCTTCGGACAGGCTCTGTGTGCCATTCAGCAGGCCGGTGATAGCATTCGTTGCGCCGCTTTGCATTGACTCGAGGGACACGGCCAGCAATTCGTTAGCCATGGTCTGGTTACGGAAAATCTCCCACTGCGCAGCGATACGCTGCTGCTCGTACTGGGTGTTTGCTGCGTTTGCCAGTTCCAGGCCACGCTGAGTGATCTGACCCTTCTGGGTTTCAAACTGCTGGATTAACGCGAGTTCCTGAGCGTGCTGGTTTGCCAGTTGCTGAACGGGATCAATCTCCCCTTTAGCGGCCTGCTGCGGAGACACCACCTGCTGGGCGCTGATTTTGGCGAGGTTGATTTGGTGCTGCTGCGCCAGTTGTTCGGATTGCTGATCATGGGCTTTCTGGTCAATCATCTGACCATCCAGCTGGCGTCTGAGTTGCTCCCTGGCATCGGAGTAGGATTTATTTTCCTTCCTTACCGGGTCATTGCTGATCGCGTCGTTGAGGTCTTTCTGACGCTGCTGGGCATCAAACAATTTGCCGGACAGCTCGCTGACCTTGGCTTTTTGCGCATCGGTAGCTTTCGTACCCAGTGCGGCCACCGCATTATATTGCGCAGCCTCACGCGTATTGTCGTCATACCGCATGGTCAGAACTTCGATCTGCCTCTGGAGTGAGCTGATACTTTCATCACCACGGGCAAAGGCGTTTTTAGGCGCTTTGTCCTGCTTTTTGCGGGCCTCGGCAATCTGCTGATCCAGCACTGCGGTTGCGTCTGCGTACTTTTTATCATCCAGCAGGCCCTGGGCTTTGTACTGGCTCAGTTTCTCGCGTTGTTTTGTGAGCTTATCGACGAGTGTTTGCCCGGACTGGATGATCGCATTAGCGTTGTTCTCGGCAGTTTTCTTCTCGAGGTTGGTAATGTAGGCGGGCTTGGAGCCATCTGTCGGACCTGATGAAACCCTCCCCATATCCTTATAGAGCTGTTTTGCCTGTTCAAGAGCAGTGATTTGCCCTTTGATAGCATCTATCTGTGATTTTGTGCCCGCAGCGGTATAAATGGATGCTTTAGAAACGCCGTTATAAGCAGCTTCGGTTACAGCTAATTTTTTATTTAAGGATTCAAGTTGAGCGTCTATAGCAGTAATGGCATCCGCATTGCCCGTCGCCAAAGATATTGACAGTGCTGTCTGATCCAGAAGTTTCGCCAGATAGCGCGAAGCACCGATGGCATTGTCAATTTTCGATATCGCCACCCCAAACTGAGTTATCAGGGCATTGGTTGCCTGGGTTACGGTGCGGGGCATCGTTTCAAACTGCTGGTTAACCTCACCAGACTGCTTCTCAATTGCCGCCAGAACTTCGCCAATGTCCAGTTTGCCAGCCAGCATCAGCTGCCGCAGTTGGTCGTAAGGGACACCCATCCCCGCAGCAATCTGACGGGCCAGCTCCGGCATTTGTTCCAGTACCGAGTTGAATTCTTCAGCCTGAATTCTTCCGGCAGCAACGGACTGCATGAACTGCCGGAGGGCGTTTGCCATTTCCTGGCTGGATGAGCCGCCAATCGTGCCAATCTTCTGCAGGGTCAGAACGAGCCGGTTAACGTCGCTGTTGGTAGCGCCTACGGTTTTCAGCGTTGCGGTGAGTTGCTGCCAGAGGTTCACTGTATCGCCGAGGCTGGCACCGGAAATGGAGGCTATATTCACCAGTTGCTGGAAACTTTTGGCCCCCTCCTCTGCGCTGGATGACAGGCGCGTGACCCGGGCCTGGAGTAACGTAAACTCTTCGGATACCTGCTGGAGCTTCATCAGCGCCTGGATGGAGATGTATCCTTTAACGGCTACGGCGAGGCGTGAAAAACCGCCTCCCAATTGATTCAGGCTGCTGTCTAACTTATTCGCCGACTTCTCCGTTTTTTTAACGGAGTTATCAATTATCTTTAAGGCCTCATCAGCCTCGTGCGCCCCTGACAGGAGCTTTCTCACATCAGCATCAATATCTACATAGTAACTGCCAACCTTATCGTTCATAGCCACCTCAGTGTATGGTTTTATTTTTTGCGGCAATCTGTTTACGCAGGGAGATTTCCGTCATTTTATTTATTGCGCTGGTGCCATGTTCCGTAAGTTGATACTCAGGGCCATCAAGGGAGATTAAGTCGGCCAGCAGCCAATAGGCTTTCTTCTCATCGGTGCGACCGGTTTCTTTCTGCGAGGACAGAAGCGCATTGCCATACAGGCCCGCAGACAGAAGCCCCACCTCAATATTCCCCGTAAACCCATCAACAGTTAATTCATTGCTGCCCGTCGCTCTAATCAGGTCACGTACATACGTTTCGGCGATCACATCAGCCAGTCTTTGAAGTTGCTCCATCACTCACCCCGCTTAACAGACTCAAGCCCTTTGGCGACCAGCGCGCGGGCAATGGCGTTAATGGTTGGGGCCAATCCGACTGGAGAGCTCTTACGTTGCTGCTCCTGCATCTCACGAATCGCCTGCATTTGCTGCCGGTCTAAGGCCACGGTCATCTGTTCTCTGCTCATTGTGTTACCCCTGATGTTTATACAGTCATCTTTATTGTAATTTACGCAACACAAATGGCAACCATTGCAGAAAATGAAACGAGAGGACGTAAAAAAACCCCGCGTTGCGGGGCCTTGTTTGTTGTTACTTGCAGGGATTTATTGCGGGCACGGTGCTACTGCTTGTTGGCGTTCCGTCGATGGTCTTACCTTCCACCGTATATTCCACCCCGGTTGAGAAAAGCCCTTTCGATTTCATAGTTAAGGCGATCACAAAGGACGAAAAACCTGAGTATGCACCAAAACTATTCTTCGAATTGACCTCACCACAAACCAACATGACGACCGAGCCATCCTCTTTTTCACCAACCTGTTTAGTTGAAATATCTCTAAATTGAGTCGATGCGGGATCTTTCATGTCATGAGATATTTCAGTTTTAGCTAAATCAATCGCTTTCTCTTGTGAAGGTTTGCATGCTGTGAGTAATAGACACGAAAAAAACAAAACAACACCTTTATTCATCTTCCTGAATCCCTCTGAGTGCTTTATTTTAAAATGCTCTAGTAGCGAATAGACGCAAGGCATTCATCCTACCATTAACGTAATGCTTAGGGATTGAGGAAATGCACGCCCTGCACATTACGTTATTTTCTCAGTGGAGACCGGAATTATGTCGGCTGATCTCCGCGCTTACCCTTTAACCGAAACGCGCTTCCGTTGAGTTGCGTCAGCCCCATTCTGGTGTGTGTGGCACCAGCCGCCCGGCGCACATCCCCGAAGTCTTCGGCGCGTGCAGGAGGCAGCCTGGCACTGTCGATACAACGCCCCCGGCGCAGGGCCACCCACTCCCGGTCTTTTTCGTCAGCGCACTGTTCCATCACGATCAGCCAGCGCGACGCCGCCCGGCGATACAGGCCTTTGCCTTCCAGTTCTTCCGCCAGCACATCCCTTACCCGTTGTTCATCAGCCATTGTCTGTATCGCCTCCAACCAGGTTAAGCAGAATAGTGTCCATCTCATCCCTGCCCTCGTGTCGCTCGCTTTGTAACAGCCAATTCAGCACGTCCACCGCCTCGCGCTGGTGGCGTGGGCGCAGGGTTACCAGCTTGCCATCTAGCCAGTCCTCCCGGTCGCTAATTTCCTGTCTTTGATCTGCGCCGTATTGCCAGCCCAGCTCCTTGCTGGCGGTGTGGCGCATCTTATACAGCCAGTCCCAGTATTCAAACTCGCGCACCACATCAGAAAGAGTGTGCGGATCTGGCAGGACATCGCAAAATCCGTCATGCGCTGCCTTACGGGCATCTTCGACTTCAAAGTAACGATCCGCGCCAGATATAGCGCCACTGGACGCCTCCTCTTCCGTCATGCCGAAGTCATCCCCCACCAGCAGCGCCGACTGTTCAATCAGCAGTTCTGCTGCCACCGGCTCCATCGCGGCATCATAGCTGCCGTAGTGCGCCCTTACCTGACGGGCACTGTCGATATTGCTTCTGGCCCGGTTGAGGAAGTGCTGCGGGTTATCCATAAACATCGTGCCGAACGCCACGTTGAGCAGATCTGTGCCATTGAGCACCAGCCAGTCCCGGTACAGCTTCTCTGCTTCCTTCGGTTTGATGGTCAGCTTCTGCAGGGCTTCCTCGGCGGCGGCCAGGTGCGCCGGTTCGTTCAGTTTGATCACCTCCAGTACCCAGAGATAAGCGTCGGTTTGCTTATGCCCGGTCACCACTTCCTGCGGGGGCAGCGGCTTTACCGTCGCCAGTTCAGTGCTGTACTGCGGCTGCGGAATAGTGAACAGCGCTACGTGGGCCGGGTTATCATCAAAGAGGCCGCTACGCTTACAGACGGCGCGCACCGTAGTGGTTTTGATTCCCAGCTCTCCGGCAATGCGTCCATATCCCAGGCCGCGGCGTTTGAGGCGGATGATCTCCGCTTTTTGTTCAGGCGTCAGGCGCATGGTCACCCCTTACCGTGATCTTACCGTTCATGGCAGAGAGGTTTTCTCTCGCCATCTGCTGCTGCTCCGGCGTCACTTCTCCTTCCGGTTGCCCGGCGAGGTTATAACGCGACCCGCCAGCGATCAGCGCTTTCAGATAGGATGCGCGCCGGGTGTACATCGTAACGGCGGCCCGGATCTTGCCCGCCCCGGTAATGCCCCGGGCGCACATATCGGCAGCTATCAGTTCGGCAGTGCCAATTGCCAGCGGGCGCGGTGCGTCCAGGTTAAAAGCTGCAGGCCAGTGAGTGATCAGCAGCTCAAGCTTTTTGCGGTTGTGCCGACTGCTCTTTGTGCTTGTGGTTGCGCCAGAGCCTGCGTGAGCCGTTTTCTCTGCTGTTGTCGTGCTGTCGGATGGTTTTGCCGCTGCGCCTGTTGTAGCGCGCTTCAGGCTTAATACGGGCCGTTTATGTTCTGTCATTTTCTGCATCCTCAGAATGGTGCGTGATCGTCATAAGGCGGCGTCTGGTCGTAATCTTCGTAGCCCTGCGCTGGTGGCTGCTGCTCCTGCGCACGGCGTAGCGCGTCGGTTGCCTGCCCCTGCTGACCTTTCTTCCCGCCCGGGCGCGCCGTTCTGGCGCTGATCACACTGTCGGCGATCACCTGATACCCGGTCTGTGTGCCGCCGTCGTTACCTGTCCACTGGTTCACCTGCATATTGCCCGCCACGCTTACCATGTCGCCCTTCTGATGCTTCGCCAGCGCCTCGGCCTGTCTGCCGAACGCAGTAATCGCCAGCCAGAAGGTGGTCTCTCCGTTCTCTGCTTTCTGACATGGCAACTTCACCGCCATGCGGGTAAATGCCATCGGTTTATCGTTGCTGGTTGTGCGGCTCTGCACATCCGCCACCAGCCGACCGTATGCTGAAATTTGTGCTGTCATCGTCTTTTACCTGTCTGTGATGCTGAAATCCGGGGTTTGTGTTGGTTCAAAAAGGGCATTTGTTGGTTCAGTGTTGGTTCAATTTTTGAGCGTGAATCCTTAAATAACAGACACATAAAAACACTGAACCAACTGAACCAACTGAACCAACACCTAAACTACGCACATGAGAGAGTTACTTACTCTGGCTGGCTCCCCTCCGGTTGATACTGGATCACGTAAACATTGATTTGCCTGCCATCAATGCGGGGAGACTTGCGCTGGTACCCTCGGCCTGTATTTGGCGGGGTCAGCATCCCGGCGTTTTTCAGAACCTCAGCAAACATCTTCGCGTTGAACCCCTGAGCGATCTCTTTCTCAAAAGCGGCCGGGAAGGTGTAGAACACCACCGGATCAGCATCATGCACGCCTTTCTGGCGGTACCCTGCCAGGTTGGCAATGGGCAGGCTGCCCGGGTCATACGGGAATGGCGCAAACCGGCTAAGCCCGTGGGCGTTAAGGAATGCTTCGGTCTGCTCAATGATTTGCTGATGCTCTTTGTTCCCGGTGCCGAACTCCCGGATCCAGGCATTAAAGCTGTACTGGATGGCATCACGGCAGGTCTGCTCATCCCATCCGGTGATCACCCGCCCCGCCATAAGCGCCGCCTCCAGAATGGCAAAGCGCGCACCCACTCGATGTACCTGCTCCCCGTAGTCCGCCGGAATAATCCCGCGCCAGCGCTCCTCTGCCTTCCGCACCGCGTTAACAGCTTCCTGCTGATGGTCAGCCAGCCACTGAACCCATGCACGGCCAGCAGCGCCGTGGTGGCTCTGATACGCATCTTTCAGCGCATCGGCATGGTGCTTACCGCTTTCATGGCCGTGAAAGCGAATCGCCTTACTCAGTGGGATATTGAGCAGGCGCACCAGTTGCCCGGCCTTAGCCTTGCGCCCGGCACCGGCAATGAAAGTCTCCAGATCCACCTCTCCGGTGCTGATGGCAACAGTGCGCCAGCGTTTCAGCTCTCGGTTGCCACCCTCTTTGGCTCCCTGCAGTTTCCCGGTGCCGTTGAACAGCGCATAAGCCGACTTATAGACCTCCACCGGATCCGCGCCTTGGCCGATTTCATCCAGGGGCATCAGTGCGTCATTGTGTGCGGCGGCTTCGTTTGCCAGCCCCAGCGCCGTGCCGTACCACGTCAGACGCAACACATCAGGATTGCCATACAGGCTGGCCGCCACGTTAGCCGTGGTGGTCTTACCGGCGCTCGACTGCTCGTAGAAATGGATCCCGAACCCGTCAGCTCCGGCGAGGCCAATCAGCGGGGCCGCCAGCGCCGCCGCAATACCCGTCATCATGGAGTAGTTACCCCCGGCCAGATGCGCCACGCTGTCACGCCAGCTCTCAGCCGTACCGCTGGTGGTGTAACCTGGCGCCGCGGAGCTGCGGCCATTAAACAGCACCGGTATTTCAGGGGTGCCGATAATGTCACCGTCAGGCATCAGGTATGCGCCGCACTGCCAGCCAGTAGCCTGGGCGATGCGCCATACCTCACCTTTGTGCGCCTGGCTCTGTAACCAGTCAGCCAGCGTGGCGCGCAGGCCGCTCTTTGTGGTGACGTACAGCCCGCCAGCTTTGAGTGTGCGCCATCCCTCCCTTTCGCCAATATCTGCCAGGGGGATCGCCTGCGTCGTCTCTTCCTTTGCGCCCAGCGCCCGCCAGCGCAGTACCAGATAGCGCGTTCTGTTGTCATCAATGCCCACACCAACCACTTCCAGCGCGGAACAAAGCAGGCTCTCTACTTCGGTGATCTCCCCGCTCTTTTCTTTAGGTTCAACCCAGTAAAGGCCATTGCGACGGCTGTCCACGTAGGGCTTCTGTGCGTTAAGTTTCTGGCTGGCATGAGAGCCGATCTCGATTACTTCCGCTGGCGCAGTCACTTCTTCTCCTTGCGGCAAGTACAGCGAATCGTTAAAAGCGGCGCTGGCATTCTCCAGCCCGTGCTGCAGGTGATAGTCGTTCCAGTCGGCTTTGTGATCGCCAGGCGGCAGCGCCACGCTGCCATTAACAGCGGCAGCTGCTTTCTCAGCGGCCTCTCTACCCGTATTGGGCTCATCCGGCTTGATATCGTTGTCGGCGACAATAATGATATGCGCCTGCGGATACTGCTGGCGCATCACCTTGGCTACGGGCAGCAGGTTACCGGCGTCAATGGCGACCACCGCCAGCGCATCAGGGCGCATCAGATGAGCAGACAGGACGGTTGCTAGCCCTTCGGCAATAATCACCGTTTCCGGTGATTCACCGGAATTAACCACGCAGAAAGAGCCTTTCTTCGCCGAACCGGTAAGCAGACGCTTTTCACCATCTGCCGTTATGGTCTGCGCGGCCACCGTGTCGCCGGCCTCATTCACCAGCATCAGCAGCAGCGCCCCATCAGGCAGAACAGGAAACGTAAAGCCCGTCAGGCCCTTGCCCGCCAGATACACCGGTTCACCCGGCTGCGCCTGCGCCGTCAGCGCCGTAAGCTTCGCAGTAAAGCGGGTAGCGCGCGCCGCCCTGTCTTCAGCTTGCTGCTGCGCCAGCGCCGCCCGGCGGTCGGCCTGTGACTGCTGCTGTTGGTCACCACCCTGGCTGGATGGGTTACGCATGCCATGCACATTCATGCCCAGCACGTCGGCCACCAGTTGCGCGGCCCGGGTGGCGTCGCAGTTGTTCACCTTCTTCACCAGCTCCAGCCCGTCACCAGCACCACAGGAGTTACAGAAGTGCGCGCCTCGACCGTCGTCGTCAAACCGGAAGCGATCTTTGCCGCCGCACGCAGGGCATGCGGTGTGCTTCCTGGGGGAATCAGGCACGTCAATATTCAGGCCAGCCAGGACAAAAGGCCACTGACCAGCCGCGGCGTGCGTCACCTCATGGATAAGGTCGATATTACGCATTACCCCTCCCGGCTACGGTCGCACCCATATCAGCAGTCATGCTTTGCCAAATCTCAATACCGGCAGGCGTCAGGCCACCAGCATTTACGCAGCGACCAAGCAGCTCAATGCCGATGCCCTCCCACCGTCCGTGCGGGTAATGCTCCTTTAGCGCCTCCAGCGCGTAGCCGTCGATTAAGTCCCGGACGCCTTTAACGCCACCCGTAATCTCAACACATATGGGCTGGCTGCCTGCGTCAATCATGAAGTGCCCGCCGCTGGTGGTGGTAATGTGCTGGTACAGTGCCGCTGCGTACTGGTTTGCCAGCGCATTCAGACGGAAATTTTTGGTGATCATATTGCCTCCCTTAGTGCGCTGTCGGTGCTGCAGGCATACCTTCGGTACGCAGCATTTCAATAAATCCATCGTGAAGCATTGTCAGCCCTTCACGCCCCATCTGAGAGAGACGCAGCGCCCCGCCATGGGGATCCACCTCGGTCATGCCCTGATACATCTTCACGGCCAGCGGCAGTCCTGTTTCCACGCCATATTTTTCAATTGCCAGCCCCTCGATGTGGTTCGCCAGTGAGAAACGTTCCGTCGCCGGGTAAACGCTTAAACCGCCATGCTCTCCGGCATAGATCACCGCCCGGTCAACTCCGCCCTCTTCGTTCATCACATCCACGGTGCCGTTTTCCTGCCGCTGCTCACAGATAAACAGGCAGGACACAATCCAGCGCCAGGTAAGCGCCATTTGTTCATCTGTGGGTCTGAACCAGCCACGGTTATCACCAAGCTGGATCTCAGCCGCTATGCGCAGCCCATCGCTCAGAGATTTATCGAAGCGACCAGTATCAAGCTGGCGTATCGCAGTTGTGTAGCCCACCAGCCGGTTATCAAGCCGGATACCATCCGGCGTTGCTTCTATGCTGGTAAAGCCGGGATCCCCCGACTTTTCAGGAAATGACAGAACGTTGCTCATGCCTCACCCTCCCGGTGTTCACGCATCACGTAATCACCCAGCTGGCTCGCTGCCTCTTCCATTGCCTGCGGTACGCCATGCAACAGCGTGAGAACGGAACCGATAAGACGAGGCAAGTCGGGATGGGAGTTCTTTGTGGTGCTTTCCAGCCACATGGATAAAACAGCCTGTGCTTGCTCCACCTGGCAGGTGGCATCAATCAGTTGAAGCTTGCTCATACGCCGCTCTCCGCATCAATTTTGGTGACATCAACAATCGTTAAAACGGCGCTCAGCCAATGATAAATCTCTTCTGTTTGCTCACCTTCAACAGCAGGCAGTAAGTTGCTCATGACGTGGGCCAGACCATTGCGCGCGCGCACCATACGTTCCGCTGTGCGATCGGCAACAGTAAAACCTTCCGGATATGCCTGTGGGCGGCTCAGCATGGCTTCCGCTTCGCATGCCGCTGGGTGTTGGTAGTCAATGTCGTAAATCATTGCGACACCTCCGGCAGGGCGTGACCTTCCAGCAGGCTATGTAAGTCGCGGGCGTACACTTCGAAGAGAGAAATGAGGGCAGACAGGTATTCATCCCGGTTGTCAGCGTTGCCTTTCAGCACTTCATCCATCAGCAATGCCAGTGAAATGAGGTTGGCCGAACGCTCTTTAGGGTCAATGGGCAGATCGTAAATCTTAATCATGGCGCACCCCCTGCACGAAGATGCGGCCAGCAAAGAAACAGACGTGATCACGCACCAGAGAGCGACGAGCATCACGCTCAGTCTCAGCAGCAACATGGTGGAGAACAGGTTTGATTGTCGGACAATCGCGGCGAACTGCGGCGATAATCCAGATAAATTGCGGATTTTGGGTAGGGGTAGTAGCCAGCATGTGGCAGTCTCCATTCGATAGCGGGTAACGCTACCACCGGAAACGCCAATTTCACTGGTGGTAGCCCAGACAGGGTTGGCGTAACCGGCTCGAATGAATACCGGCGCTTCCGAAGAAGCCCCTGCCTGAGCCACCATTGCTCTTGAAAGGCGCTGGATTATACACCAACGCCCAAAAAAAGGGTGAGTCAGACCAACGACATAAAAAAAGACGCTAGGCGCGTCACATGTCGCCATTCGATTTACCGGGACGCCAATCCCGACACCAGATTTTGCTGGTGCCATATAACCATAAACCTGGTTAGGGACAAACGGCAAGCCCTTTTTGTGCAGAGGGTGCAAAACTTGATTCAGGGCATTTTTACGCATGACCTACCCCCAGAGTGGCGTTGCCGCCCATAAGGCTGGCGAACGCCTCCATGCGCTTAGCCACCTCCCTCACCGCATCTGTCGGGGTCATGCCATTGTTAATCGCTTCCTGAAATGCGGCCTGCTCAATCTTCTGCATAACGATCAATACGCCCAACTGCTGCGCATCAGCTGATCCACGTTCTCCATCTGACAGGCCAGCAACGCGGTTTTCAGCACGCGCCAGATTGATGTAGTGGTGACGCTGCGCGCCCAGCGCCTTCAGACCGTCACGGCTTTCGTGATAACCGGGCAGGTATTCACGGCGTACCGGCTGGGTGGCACGGCGGCCGGTGAATGCTTTAGTGACATCCAGCTTGAACTGGTTAATACGCTCAGGATCACGGCCGCGGATGATACGCAGCAGATAGTCGAGCTGCGGCTCATTCAGCAGATAGCTGATCTCAGGACGCCCACGTTTGCGACCGGATTTTCCCGATTTCAAATCGGGTAATTCTTTGAGGGACTGACGAGGCAGCGATCCCAGCTCACGCAATCTGTCCTGGTGCGATTTAATCGTCGCGGCCAGGCTTTCACGCTGTATTCCGGCGCGGTCTGAAATGACGCGGGAATCAATGCGCGGCTCGGATTTGTGATTAATTAAAATGTCATTCTGGCTGGCTTCAGGGTGAGCGAGGCCCTGACCGGTAAAGGTCATATTATTTTTCATCAGGATTTTCCTTATTCGGCGGTGTTGTCCGGGTACAGTTTCAATATATCGTCAACATCCAGCTGATTGAGGGGCTGGTGGCCGTTAGTCGCTGCGCTGGCATTAACGAGGGTGATCACCTTCTGCACGTCGGCGCGCTTAATGAAGCGGTAGCGGTAATGGCTGCCAATACCATCAGGGTTAGGCTCGTCGATGCGTTCGAACTGGATATCGAGGCGTCTTTCGAGGTCCGTGAGGTAGTTCCTGCCAGAAGAAAGGCGGCAGTAACGCAGGATCTCGTTCTCAGTGATACCGGTTGCGCCAGAACGCAGGATAAGGACACGCGCTTTATGCTTTTTGGGCACTGGTTTTGTGGTGCTCTGCTGGTTATCATTACAACCAGCAACTTGCAATTGCGCAGGTGTATGGTTCAGTTCGATATGACGCTCGGTGGCACGGGCGTTTTTTATTTCCATCAGGCCACCTTCCCGCGGCGTTCTGCCAGCCAGTTATTAATTTCCACCGCGTCGAATGCGGTAATCTTTTCACCCAACTTGACTGGGCGAGGCAATGAGCCGTTGCGTACTTTACGGTCAATAGTGGATACGCTAACGCCTAGCAATTCAGCCAGGCGAAAGCGGCGGATGTAACCTGTGTGAGGGATAGTGTCTACGTTCATGCTTCCCG
>ERZ1026872.191-NODE-191-length-21326-cov-9.763199_pt1 | contig 21326 bp, 19 predicted proteins | sample MGYA00380166_ERZ1026872 | MGnify/ENA primary metagenome ERZ1026872 (study PRJEB33269, sample SAMEA4719802) | human gut metagenome | biome: human-associated habitat; feature: organic feature; material: feces | place: Cameroon | collected 2013-10 ... | reverse complement strand
AGGCTGCTGATTGCCGGATCGCCAACGACTACAACGGGGCGTTGATGAGTATGCAACAGGAGATTCTGGGGAACTTGCTGAATGCCAGCGTGCCGGAGAATTGGTTGTATCAGCAGGGGTAAGACAAACCCAAAAGGGTAGAACGCACGTTCAAAATCCAGCCGGGGCGGAATATTCATTAAAGGCTGTAAACACCTAAATATGATTGTCAGCACCTGCTCATTGGTATGTCTGGTTTTAATATTCCCAATCCGACAATTTATGATTTTGAGATGTTAACCCACTGCCGTCCCACAATTCTATGGATTAAAGACGACTTTTGAGGAAGAAACCCTCACTCAGTCATCAACTCAACGAATATAATATGAAACTACATTCTGTAAACCCCGATGAATGCATCGGTTTCTTTATGGAAACCTCATTTCACTATGACGTGTACCGTAACATCATTGCTGCACTGTTAGAAAAAAATATACGCTGCGAGTTAGTCATTAATGACTTAATCGAACCTGAGTTTGTCAATGAGATGCTGGTATCACTAGCAAAGGTGAATGTTCCCGGCCTCGACTGCATATTCTTGTCGACCGTACTAAATTCGTCTAAGTTATACCACTGCATGGTAACGCCTTATTATCTCGACTACCTCGAAAAAACTGCCAAAATACATATACGTACGGTATATGGTTTAGCAAAAAATCAGTGGAATCACGCGTCATGGAATAGGCGTTATGACGCCATACTGTGCTATAGCCACTACACAGAGAAATCCCTTTCTGTTGAAGCGAAGACGTATGTCGTCGGTAACCCAAGATTCGATGACTGGCATAATAATCATTATCGCAATGAAATTCCCTCGGAACTGAATATTAACCCCAATAAACCAACCATTCTTTATGCTCCGACCTATGGTGAATTAAGTTCGATCGTACCTTGGGCTGAAAAATTAAGCCGTTTAAGTCATGAATATAACATTATCACTAAGCTGCATCATGGAACGCTCTACAAAAAATCGGAGCTTAAAGCACTCAAAACTGCAAAACGTCATCTAAAAAACATTGTTTCTGATAGCAATATCAATTTTGCATTGCTTAAACAAGCCGATTACGTGATAACTGACAATAGCGGTTTTATTTTTGATGCCATTAATGCAGATAAGAACACTATTCTGTTGAATTGGTCAGAAATGGATACACTGCTAACAGATAATCGTACTTTTAGCTCAGTAGACAGTCCCGAACAGCAGGTCAGGAAATTTCTACCCGTCGTCCATGATATGGTCGATATTCGTCATTATCTTTCTGAAAACTATTGCTGGCTACAACATGCTGAGCAACTTCAGTACATTAAAAAAGAGTATTGTGATGCCTTTAATGATGGGTTGGCAGGCCGCCGCGCGGCCCAGGTCATTATTAATACACTTTAATACCCTTTCAATATAGTTATGAGAATCTTATGAGGTTCTCATTTTTAAACTCATTACAGTAAATATTTTATGAATCGTTTCGTTAATTTCCTCCTTGATCTCAGACGTCTTATTCTATTACTTAATAGCAATAGAACCCTGACGAATGGCATTATTCTAAAAGAATTTATCTTAGATAATGTAGAGTTTCTCGACAACACTACCGAGACCATCAATTTCATTGATGCAATTTATTATCTGTGTGAGGATTTCGATGCAGGAAATGTTGATTCGTTCTATAAAATTGGCTGTGCATTCTACTTTTCCATTCTAAGCAACAATATTATTGATGTTTATTTCCTGGGCAGCCAACAATCCTTTACAGACTTTAAAAGTAGAATTAACAAAAGCAATATAAATCTTATTTTTTATGATGCCAGAACATACTCCTTTGTGGAAAATAATATTCTGAAGATGCTCCCTAAAAGTAAAATATCGGTTATGGCTTACGATTACTCTGGGAGCAATATTTTTCTACATGGTGGTTGCGGCACGCCTTTTTCATATTATTTATATGAACCTACTAAAAACAACACGAGCGAAAGTAAAGGTGAGCGTTCGCAACAACTGTGTGAATTTTTATGCTACCAACACAGCCGACTTAATAAAATCAATGTTAAAAGCCTAATATTTGGCTCTTCCTATTCATATTTCGCCTTAACCGATATTCACTCTAAAAATTCGCTCAGTATTTCGATTCCAGGATTAGATATAACTAATACTCAGGAACTATTCTTTAATATAGCTGATGATAATCCTGCCACAAAAAACATATTCTGTTTCGGCCATTATGATCTTTTTAAAGAAATAAAGTATGGAACTGCCTTCACCTATGTTAAGGCCAGAAGTGCTCTTAGTAAATTTAAAGAAACTCATTTAAAAGAATCAAACCAGAATATCGATTATAATTTGACCTTAGATGATTCCGTGGATAATATAATCAGCACGCTCTACTTCATCAAACCGGAGGAAAAAAGCAAAAAAATCTCCGCAAATATAACATGTGTACAGGATGAAATTTCCTCAAAAGACTATCTTGCAGAAGATGAAAATTATCTAAGCGGAGAAAATATAGTTTCAACACATAATAAATATATTAAGTACACACATTCTTTTTCCCTAAACTGTGACACAATGCTGAGTATTAAAGAGTATGTTACCATTAGAAAGCAAGATAGTTACTTACTTATCCCTCCGGTATCAAAAGGCTATTTAGAAAACCTTGACGCACGAATAAAAGAGAAAGCAACACGATTTTTCGAAACTCTGGAATCAGAGTATTTCCATGTTATCGATTTATCAAACGATAAAGATTTTCTCTATACTGATTTCATTGATGGCCATCATTTAAATAGTAATGGAGCCAAAAAATTACAGCAAAAACTCTTTGAGGCAGGCATATTGTGTCATAGTCAGTTGTAAATTATCAACACGCCGTTATTGGCGTTCTTATTCTGGCATGCTGGATTACCTCAATAACGGAGGTTGTCGATACAGAAGGTGTACGCTCCAGATAGACAACTTTCACCAACGAGGATAAATAATCAAATCGCCCCTGCCAATCATCCCCCATCACCAACACATCAGCAGAATATCTTGTGATATACTCTGCCTTTAATTCTAAGGATTCTTCCAGAAAAACCTCATCCACATATTTTATCCCCTCAATAATAGACAATCTATCTGTTTCATTATAAATAGGATAACGATCTTTCTTTTTAACATTCAAGGCATCCGAGGAGACGCCAACAATCAGTCTGTCACCAAAAGATTTCGCTCGTTTTAGAATGTTTAAATGGCCTACATGGAAAACATCGAACGTGCCAAAAGTGATTACATTTCTCATTATTGTATCCTGTCTACAGACTGTTAGGTTATTGACACTCTTCAACCTGATATGCTGTGTTTTCTTCTATTACTTCATCAACTTCTTTAGTCAAAAAGTGAATAAGCCCGGTGCACACATCAACATTATTTTCAGGAAATAACATCTCAGCCATATTTAACCGTGCTTCTTTCATTGTGTCTTGATAAAGTGCTTTTTTAACTATTTTATCTACATTGTTCAGTGTGTATTGATAAGCAAATTCAATATCTGGGACTAAAGAGAAATCAGGCTCAAACAAACGATGACTTTGACCTTCAAAATCCAATTTTAAAATCGGCTTTCCTGTTAGCAGAAAATCAAACATAATTGATGAATAATCTGTCACTAAAGCATCAAAGTGTTTCATAAAAGGATAAACATCGATCGAAGGATTGACATAAAAGCAGGACTTAGAAAGCTCTTTGCAATCATGATCGTTAACATACAAAGGGTGTCCCTTGATAAACAGGTATGCATTATTTTGCAAACAGACCTTCGCAAGCTTCATAATAAAATCTGTACTGCCGGTTATAAGTTCATTTTCACCACGCTGCCAGGTTGGTGCAAATAAAACTTTTTTCCTCTGCGGATCAAGTAATGCCCCCAAAAAACTCCCCGGGAGATCGCTACCAATATACTCATTTTCTGATGCTGAGCGAAGCAACACCTCATTACGTGGATAACCAGCCCGTATAATACGTTTACAACCAAACACCCGATGGAAGAAATCGTCCAGCAAGGGTGAAGTACTTAATACACAATCGGCTCGTGTTGCAAAATCAACGGGTCGTCGAAAGTTATAATCTGCCACATCAAGATGCGGAATTAGCTCCAGCAGCAGATGCTTCACCGATACGCCGTGCCATAGTTGAATATGCCTGGCACCCTGTAAGCATGAGAACAGTTCCTCGCTGCCATTCAAGCTTTGAGAAGGGTTTACAGAAAAGACAGCAACCGCAGCAGAAAGAAATAAGCGAATAGTCTCAGCGAGCGTTTCCTGCGCAATTAATTGGCAAGGCAACCCCTTTTTCTCCAACTCTGCAATCAGATCTTGTTGGCAACTACACCATATACAACGAAAATTCGCCTGCTGCTCAAGCGCCTTTAGATATAAGTATTTGGTGTTATCACTAAACTCTTCACGGCCAAAAAAAAGAACAATTCTTTCTTTAGCCATTTTTTCTGAAATACGATGTAAGCGAGAGCTGAATTCAATATTCATCTAGCTGGATCCTGTCTTCTTTACATAATCTTGTTTATCAGGGCATAGATAAGCGGTGGATTTCCAAAATACACCGCTTACAAGTAGCAGCTTTACAGTAGCGACAGCCCGCACAGCAAACTGTAATCCGCCGTATTTCCCGCCTCGGCGGTAAACAAATTTTGCTGCTGCCAATCACACAGCGCGCTCACCAGCAGCGCCACGTCGTCCAGAGTTAATCGTTTCTGTTCGGCGCGCAGAGCACACAGCATTTTGAGTTGGAAGAACTGGCGCGCGAGACCGAGCAATGCTTCACCATAATTGTTGCAATTAACGCCCGGAAAAACATCGCTATACATCTTATAAATCAGCATGTTACGCAAAATATGCGGTTGCTCATCGAACAGCGTGATGGTAGACCATGCCGCATTCAGCTCTTGCTGACGCTCCACAAGACGCGCAGGCTGTATGATCGACAGTTCACTCAGCTTCAGCGACATTCCCATTTTCTCCACCATCGGCAGATTCAGGTTCAGACGCATCGTGCCCATCTCTTTCAGCGCAGCGATACGGTTCTCCATAATCGGCGGCAGCATCGCAAACTGCTGCGCGAGCACGCCCTGCTCCGCCAACGTGCCCAACTGCGCTCCCATCTCTACCAGTAGCGCCGGATCGTTCTCGCCGTTATTCAGATGCTGTTGCGCCTTGCTCAGCAACACGCCGATAGCATACAGGCTCACCTCCAGCGTCAGCGCCGGATGCACCGCGAGATTGATGCACTGCTGATTTAACGTTTCGCTCCACGCGGAAAGAACCTCATCGCTCTGCGGTTCCGCCTGTGCGGTATGCAGCACAAAGGCTTCCGGGTTGAACAGCATCTCTTTAGCCGCGGTTTCACAGCCGATATCCAACGTCTCGCGCTGCTGATTTCTCAGCTTCACGCTGACGTGCGGCCACGCCTGCCCGGCGTGCTGACAAGCCGGGCAGGTGCATGGCGTTTCTCGCGCATCAAAACGCGAAACAAATTCAGGTTGGTAATGTTCAATCAGTTCCATGTTGTTCTCTTTTTGATGTCGCGAATTATTGGTGTTTACGAAAGAACCAGTGCGTACAGTCAATCATCTCGCCGGTTTGCGGATGCGGAAGGTGTTGCAGGAAAGCAAAGCTCGGGCTAAAACCCAGCCACATCCCTTGCAGTTTCATTAGAGCCGTCCAGCAGCGGTCGATGCCGACGTCGAGTTCAGCCGCCTGGCGATAGGCATCCAGCAGCGCATCGTAATAGCCGCTGTTTACCGCATAGGCGCACGCGCAGCCCGCGTTAAAGATACGCGCGACGCCGGGCAGCGAGCGGGTAGGAGTGAAATCCTCATAGCGGCCGCCCAACAGCAGCATTTGCCAGTCCACCTGATCCAGCCCGTTAAGCAGCTTGTTGATGTTGTTCACCACGTTCTCTTTACGCACGAAACGCAGCCCGGCATCCAGCAGCAGCACGTTTTTCCAGCCCTGCTGTTTCGCCTGCTCCACGATCTGCGAGTGGGTCTGAAGTTCGCTCGCCTCGCTGGCGTCTGCCTTTGCCACCGGCCAGAGCTGACCGGCCTGCACGCCGAGCGTCAGCAGCGCTTCACAGCGCTCGGCCAGCGTCGCCTCCTGTTCAGGGCTGTAGATGACCGCGACCTTCTCAAACGCCGACCAGTTCACCTGAGTATTCATCGGCGCGGTGCTCAGGCGGCGATAGTGAGCCAGTAAATTCGGATCGCTGACAAAATCCTCCAGCGTCAAATCCACCGACGTGGAGCTACTGAGGATAAAGTCTTTGTCGTAGGTGTTGCTGCTGTGCGAAATACACAGGATGGCCCGGCGCGGGTCGATCTGCTGCACCGGGGTGGTGAATTTATTGAGGAAGCCTTCTTCTTCCGCCTTCATGGCCTCGTCTTCGTAACGGTGCTTTTTCAGCAGGTTACGGTGATAGCCGAAGGTGCCGTTCAGCGCATGATTGGCGCCGAAAGGATGCGTCAGATAGATTTTGTCCAGGTGGCTGTACCAGATATAGATCTGGTCGCTGCCGGAGAAGAGCGCATTGTTGAGCTGCATCTGCGCCACCTGATAAGAAATTTTGTCCGGCGCGTAGTAGTCGTCATCATCCAGACAAATAATGTACTCGCCCTTCGCCAGCGCGTTGAGCCGGTTACGTTTATTGCCCAGCGCCAGCCGCTCCGGGCTATGAATGTAGCGCACGTTCGAGGTTGCCGGGTCAGTCATCATCTCGATAAGGTCGGCGTTGCTGGTCGGCGAATCATCAAGGATGATCAGCTCGCGCTTGTCCGCCGGATAATCCTGGTACTGCCAGATATAGAGCAGATAGGGTAAAAACTCGCGGCGATTGTAGGTCGGGCAGACGGCGCTGACGAACGGCGTCGACAGCGGCGGCTGCGCGCGTTTCTGGCGAGCCAGCAGCGTGGACATCAGGTTGGGCTGAGCGGTTTTGTTTGCGGTCTTCATATACTTATCGTTGGCGCGCGGCGGCCAGCTGCTGACGCAGCCAGCACTGGGTAGAAACAGAATCAGTCATTTTTTGCTCCCGACGGCTCATTTCCATCCGTTGGTCGCTGCGTTTGGCGTCCAGTACCAGCTCGAGGCTCTTTTCGCGCTTCGCCTCGGCCAGTAGATTGCCCTGAATTTTTTGCGCTTCGAGGTTAGCCAGCGCCTGCTCTTGTTTCTGCCAGTCGATAACACGTTGAATATTGTGCTTATATTTCGACTGGTTAATCATCATCACGGCGCTATTGACGCTCTGCTCCGCCAGCCCGGAGGCCAGCGAGGTCAGCGCATCAATATTCTTCTCAAAGCGCTGGCAGACCTGCTTTTGCGAGGCCAGCTTCGAACTGAGATCATCAACCGCGCGCGTGCGCATCAGATGAAGCTGTTCCAGCGTAGAAATCAGTTTATTCATCGTGCATTACCCTGCTTGCGCCAGCGTACGCAGATCGTTAACGGTCGAATCCATTAACGCCGCGTCCTGAACTTCCTGTTGTAAGAACTGCGTGATGGCCGGAGAGAGACGGACGGCTCTATCAGCCAGCGGGTCTGCGCCAGCAACGTACCCCCCCAGCGGAATCAACGGTTTAATACTCTGGTATTCGGCGTATAGCTGCTTCAGCGTGCGCGCGGCGAGCTGGTGTTCGCGGGCGGTGACCTGGCTCATGCAACGGCTGATCGACTGGCCGATATCGATGGCCGGATAGTGTCCTGCTTCCGCCAGATGGCGCGATAGCACGATATGGCCGTCGAGCACCGCACGCGCGCAGTCGACGATCGGATCCTGCTGATCGTCGCCCTCCGCCAGCACGGTGTAGATCGCGGTCATCGATCCGCAGCTTTCGCTGTTGCCGGCGCTCTCCACCAGACGGGGGATCATACTGAACGCCGACGGCGGATAGCCTTTGGTGGCGGGAGGTTCGCCGAGTGATAGCGCAATCTCACGCTGCGCCATGGCGTAGCGGGTCAGCGAGTCGACCAGCAGCAGCACGTCTTTGCCTTTATCGCGGTAATAGCTGGCGATGGTGTGACACAGCTCGGTGGCTTTGATGCGCATCAGCGGCGATTCATCCGCCGGTGCGGCGACAATCACCGACTTCGCCAGCCCTTCGGCCTGTAGCGAGTTCTCGATAAACTCTTTCACCTCACGGCCACGTTCGCCGATCAGCCCCACCACCACCACTTCGGCCTGGGTGTAGCGGGTAATCATGCCGAGCAGCACGCTTTTGCCCACGCCGCTGCCCGCCATCAGCCCCACGCGCTGGCCTTTGCCGATGGTCAGCAGGCCATTAATGGCGCGGACGCCGACGTCCAGCGGCGCCTCCACCGGCTGGCGTTTCAGCGGGTGAACTTGCGGTAGCTGCTGCGGCAGCAGCGTGTCGCCGCCGAGTTTGCCTTTGTCATCCAGCGGTTCGCCAAGGCCGTTAACCACCCGCCCCAGCCACTGGTCGCCAATCATCACGCCTTCGCTTTTTCCGGCGGGAAACACGCGCGCGCCGGCAATCAGGCCGGAAGGCTGCTTGAACGGCATCAGGTAGGTGACTTCGCGGTCAAAGCCCACCACCTGCGCTTCCATCATCTCGTGTTCGATGCTTTCGACGTGGCACAGCTGGCCAATCGCCAGACGACAGCCAACGCACTCCAGCAAAATACCGTTGACGCGGACCAGACGTCCGGCGACGCGCGCCAGATCGATCTGTTCAATGGAGCGCAGCGCCTGTTCGAAATCAAGGCTGCTCATGCGCGGCTTCCGGCAACAGGTTGTCCTTCAGCACCGACACGCACTGGTCGAGGCGGTGCTGACAGCCAATGTCCATCTCGGTGGTATCGGTAATCACGCGGCATTCGCCCAGCTCCAGCGCCGGATCGGCAACCAGCCCCCACTCGCGGGTCTTTTCCGGCTCCGCTTCGCTGATGCGGCGGAATTCTTCAGCATTGAGCATCACGCGAATTTGCTCCGGCGGCTGCGGCAGGCTGGTCACCGCCTCTTCCACCAGCGCCAGCAGCTGCGTCGGGTGCAATGCCAGCTCGCAGCGAATCACCTGACGGGTGACTTTCTCCACCAGCTGTAGCAGCTCTTCGCGACGACGCTGTTCATAACCGTCGAGGAAACGCTGGACGTCGGCGGTGATGCGCTCAAACGGAGCCGCCGCGTCCAGGAACTGCTGGCGAGCCTGCTGTTTACCTTCGGCAAGCCCTTTACGCATCCCGTCATCAAAGCCCAGACGCATGCCTTCCTGATAGCCTTCCTCTTTGCCTTCTGCCATTCCCTGCGCGAAGCCCTGATTCACGCCCTCGCGGAAGCCTTCCTCAAGCTGCTGCTGATACGCCGCCGGATCCGGCGCGGCAACCGACTGGTCGTCCATCGGCGCGTCAGGCGTCGCCCAGCGTTTACGCAACGGCGGGAATTTATGCAGCTGCGGTTTCGCGGTGGCATGGCGGTTGGCGCTCAGCGATAAGCTGCGTTTTTTGAACATGGTTTATTCCACCGTCTGTTCTGCGAACAGCTGTACCTGAATCTCACCCTCTTCCACCAGCTGGCGCAGGGTCTGCATAATCTCTTTACGCACCTGCTCGATACGGCTGACCGGCACCGGCCCCAGGCGCGTGGTGGTGCTTTGCAGCAGGGTCACCTGGCGCTTCGGCATGACGTTGAAGATCGCCTGACGCAGCACCGGCTCGGTGCCCTTCAGCGCCACGGCCCATTCATCGATCGGCACTTCATCCATCAGGCGTTGCAGGGTCATCGGGGTCTGGCGGCTGAGGATGTAGAACTCATACATCTCATCCTGCAGATCGTCGACCACGCTCTCGTCACGTTCGCGCAGCTGCTCCAGTAGTTCCTGCTGGTTGCTGGGGATACGGTTGACGATATTCGCGGCGTGCTTGATACCGGCGACCTTCGAGCCGTGCTCGGAGAGCACCGCGATGCCACGGTCAATCAGACGATCCAACTCGTCGATCACGTCGCGGTTAACGTCATCCAGACGCGCAATGCGGTAGATGATTTCGTCCTGACGTTCACTCGGCAGCACGCTCAGTACGCTGGCTGCAATATCCGGCGGCAGGAAGGCGAGGAACACCGCCTGCAATTGCAGGTGCTCTTGCTCAATCAGCGCCGCCAGCTGCGGAATATCCACCCATTGCAGGCGCGCCATGCGATAGCGAATCTCATCACCGTAGATGCCGTTAATCACGCTGCGGGCAATTTCGCCGCCCAGCGCTTTTTCCAGAATGCTCCGCAGGTAATAGCGCGATGCGCCGTTGATACCACTCTGCTCACGGTAGTCGGAGAAGAAGTTGTTCATCGCCTGACGCGCGTGGTTAACCTTCACATCATGCAGACGCGCCATGGTTTCGCTCAGCAGCACAACCTCTTCACGGTTCAACTTCTGCATCACCTGCGCCGCGGCTTCTTCTCCCACGCTCATCAGCAGGATGGCCGCCTGTTCCAGGCGGCTGCGGCTACCTGAATTACTATTCCGATTTGCTGTTGCTTCGGTCATTGCTGTTAATCCACTGTTTCAGTACTTCCGCTACGCGCTCCGTCTCGCTCTGGGCCAGAACCTGGAGATACTCCACCTTGGTTTCCAGGCCGGAACTTTGCGGCGGCAGCAGATCGTCGTTGTTGTTAAAAGCGGTGCTCGGCAGCGCGGTGAGATTGTCATCCTGAGCTTCGGACTCATCGGTCAACAGGCCGCGTTCGTTCTGTTCAACCTCGTTCACCAGACGCTCTCGACGTCCCAGACGCTGGGCCAGCGGACGGACGCCAAACAGCAGCGTGAGTAAGGCCAGCAGGCCAATCCCGCCGTTTTGTCCCCAGTACTGCATATCCGGGTCTTTCCACCACTTCTGGTTCAGCATGCTGTCGGTTGCCGGCGCGGTGAAGGCAAGCACGTCCAGCGTCAGCGCGTCGCCACGTTCTTTATCAATACCGGCGGCGCTCTCCACCAGACGGGTGATCGACGTCAGCTGCGTGGGGGTAATATTGGCCAGCGCAGGCGCGGACTGGTTCAAGGCCACGGCGACGCTCAATTTCTCCAGCTTGTAGCCGGGATGGCGGATATGGCGGATGTCGCGATCGAACGCGTATTTACGCTGCTCCTGGCTACGGCTGGAGAGGGAACGCGGGTCGCTGGTGTTGTTAGCAGCGGTGTTAGCCGCCGGAGCCGCATCGCCCGCCGCCTGTGCGGCAGCGGCCTGCGGGTTCTGGTTCACCGGGCGGTTGCTTAGCGAGCCGGGAATCCCGAACGCCATTTCGTTGGTGGTGTTCTCCTGGCTTAGCTGCTCATCGCTGACGCGCGGATCTTTGCCCAGACGTTCCTGAGTCTCTTCCACACGGCTTAGGTCCACGGTCGGCGCAACGCTGATGCGGTAGTTGCCCGCGCCCACCAGAGAGGTCAGCAGGCTGGCGATATTCTTGCTGGTATCTTCGCGGATACGCTGCATGACATCATCGCCCAGACGTTTACCGGCGATGCTGCCGTCCGGCCCGGCCACACCATCAGACAGCAGATTGCCCGCCTGATCGACCACGCGTACGCTCTCGGCGGACATACCCGGTACGGAACCGGACACCAGTTGCACAATCGAGGCCACCTGCTGTTCATCCAGCTGCCGGCCATACCGCAGTTGCACCACAACCGAGGCGCTGCTGTTCGGCTTATTGGTCAGCACAAACGAGCTGGACTCGCTCAGCCCAAGATGAACGCGCGCGGTTTCTACCGGGTCCAGCGCCATGATGCTTTTCGCCAGCTCGCCTTCCAGACTGCGCTTGTAGCGCACGTTCTGGATAAACTGGCTGCTACCGAGCATCTCTTCTTTATCCATCAGCTCATAGCCGTCCGGCGTTGCCGCGCTGATGCCTTTGGCCGCCAGCGCCATACGCGCCTGGGACAGTTTGTTTTCGGTCACCAGCACCTGGCCGTTATCCGGATTAATGCGGTAGGCAATGTTTTCCGCGCCCAGTACGTCCACGACCTGCGCGACCGGCACCTGCTCCTGCGCGCCGTACAGCGCGACGTAGCCCTGATTGTGATTCCACAGCGACGCAATGATGGCGATCGCCAGCACCACGCCGCCGGCAATCACCAGCAGTTTCGGATTGTTGATGCCAGCGGGGAGGGAGACGGCAGGGAGACGATCTTTGATTTTGTTTAACACGGTACAGACCTTACAGCGAAATATTCATCACTTCGTCGAGCGCGCTGTTGAGCTTGTTGCGCACCTGCATCATCGCCGAGAAGGCCACGCTGGCTTTCTGGCTCTCAATCATCGCGCCGGCTAAGTCGTCGCTCTGACCCATATCAATTGCGGTCTGTTTGGCGCTGGCGCTGTGCTGTAGCGCGTCCACGTTGTCGATGGCGTTATTTAACACGCGGGAAAAAGAGACCGAGTCGGTGCTGGCAAACGCGCTGTTCGCCGGGGCAATCGTCTGTGCGGTGTTGACCGAGCCGGCGGAAGCCAGCATGGCCGTTTGCTGCATACGGTCCAGCAGCGCCTGGTGCGCGGTGTTAATACCTGCGGCGGCAATCTTGTCCATTATTTCTTCCTTCCTGGCCTCAGGAATAACATTCAATATCAATGCCTTCGTCGCGCATTGACGCAAGGCGGTAACGCAGAGCGCGTGGGGTAATGCCTAAAAACTCCGCGGTCTTGGATTTATTGCCTTTATGGCGTTTGAGCAGATCGATAATGTACTGGTACTCCGCCAGACGTCCGTGCAGCTTCACGTCGCGGATGGCAGAACTGCCGGTATCCTGCTCGCGGTAAGCAGGCATGACGCCCACCGACGGGGTTTCCGGCAGCGGCACGCGCGCCACCAGACCAAAGTCGGCGGCTTTAATTTCATCGCCGTTGCCCAGAATCATGCCGCGCTGGATAACGTTCTCCAGCTCACGCACATTGCCCGGCCAGTCATAGCCGAGCAGCGCGTTGCGCGCATCGTCGCTCAGGCGCACGTCGCCTTTGTGGAAGGCGCGGTATTTGGCAATAAAGCGCTGCACCAGCGGCAGGATGTCCTGCTTGCGCTCGCGCAGCGGTGTGATGTGAATAGGCACCACGGAAATACGGTAAAACAGATCCTGACGGAAACGGCCTTCGGCAATTTCCTGTTGTAAGTCTTTATTGGTAGAGGCAATCAGTCGAATATCCAGCGGAATACGTTTATGGCTACCCAGGCGTTCAACTTCCTGCTCCTGTAATACCCGTAATAACTTCGCCTGTAATGACAGCGGCATATCGCCAATTTCATCAAGCAGCAGCGTACCGCCGTTTGCCTGCTCAAATTTACCTGCCACACTCGCCACCGCACCGGTAAATGCGCCTTTCTCATAACCAAATAAAATCGCTTCCAGCATACTTTCTGGAATAGCGGCGCAGTTAACCCCGACGTACGGGGCTTCACTGCCGCAGGCATGCTCGTGGATATATTTAGCGACACACTCCTTGCCCGTTCCTGTCTCACCAGTCACCAGGACTGATACATTATATTTAGCAACGCGGCGAGCTAATGAGATTACGCCCACGCTGGCAGGAGAAACGGCAACAAAACCTTCTCCGTGACGGTCTTCACGTTCAATGATAATGCTCATTTTGGATTACCAGTAAAAAAGAACAAATAAGGATAATGCGCTAAACCTTTATTAAACGTGCGCTGCAATCACCTTGCTACATAGAAGATTAAAAGCGTTTTTATAATGTTAATAAAGATTAAAGACTGCGGTATTTTCATGGGGAAAGAATCCTTCCGTGAAAATATGCTGCCTAGTATACGCATGGTGTAGGAATTGTCTTATTTTTAATGAATATTAAAACATTAATCTATTTTTTTCATGCACTTACAGAAGTTATTAATCAAGCAACATGCGGAAAAATAATGGATTAATAACCGCTATCCACTTGCAATAAATGATTCAGAAAGGTCTAATTTGCAACCTGAATAAAAGGCAGTTGAGTCATCGTCTGGCGACGAACCTTCGATGTTGACCTAAAGCGTCACAACATCCTAAAAACTCAAATGCTTCCAGGAAAAATTTTCGCGACCGTTATCGATAATCGTTAACGGCGCCTTATTGTCTCACCAGGACACGTTATCAAACCGGAATAATCATGTACCCTGCTTCACAGCGAATCAGAATCCATCAGCAGGATAATCTTCCTGAACTGGTAAAACTGGATGTCAGCAAACTCGGTCGCCCATGGCATAAGCTACCTAAGGTAATGAACGATAGCTTTGACATTCTTGACGCGCGCCTGAGTATTTATTTTCTGAAGAAGCTTCGGGTTAATGCCGCGTTAGAATCGATGACTTTCGCGATCGACCAGAATTATAAAAATGCGCAAATATTCTCAACGCGTTATGGGAATATTGCGTTTGTGATCGATCGTATATTATTACTAAACATCCTCCATGATTATTACGGGCTGAGTAAAGACAGCAGCCATATTGAACCGGATGAGTCACTCCCGATCACCAAAACGGAAGAACGCCTCAAAAGCAAACTGGGTCAGGAACTGACCTCGCTGGTTATTTGCAAAGAGACATTTGGCGAAGACCTGGAAATTAAAGTCGATTATTCCACGGTCATTAACCAGTGGGCCTGGTGCATCACTTTCACCCTGGAAGGTTACAGCCACGGTAGCTTTACCATCCTGCTGGACAATCCACACATTGACCAGATGCTGGCGGCGCTGCGCTCTCCGGATCACAGCACCAGCGGCGTGGAAAAGAGCGTCAGCCTGAGCCCCGCGCAGATCGAACGCCTGTTCGATAGTCTGCCGCTGAAGCTGGATGGCCGTCTGGCCAGCCTGAACCTGACCGTCGCTCAAATCGCTGACATCAAACCAGGCGACATCATCCCGATCGCGATCAATGACCCTTTACCGGTGTTTATCGGTAAAGAACAGATTTTTGAAGCCACTATTGCCGAAGATCGCAGCAAGCTTTTCTTATGCGATATCCACGACAAGACAACCGAGAAGCCTTATGAGTGATTTACAACAAGAGCTGAGCCAGTCTCTGGATCTGGACGACCTGAACCTCAGCGACATGACCCATGATGAAACCATTGAGGGGAATATCCGCCTCGATTTACAGCCGGAGACGCGTAATGCGCCACTGACCGACGTGCGCCGCATGGCGCTGTTCAGCCGCATTCCGGTGACCCTGACGCTGGAAGTGTCCTCGGTGAACATCTCGCTGGCTGAACTGATGGCAGTGAACTGCGACTCGGTGATTGAGCTGGATAAAATGGCGGGTGAACCGCTGGATATTAAGGTCAATGGTATCGCGTTCGGCAAGGCCGAAGTCGTGGTGCTTAATGATAAATATGGCCTGCGTATCATCGAATTTAATGCCAAAGAACTGGGTGAGCTGACCCGATGAACCGCGCGTTTTACCGTGGCTGCGTCCCGCTGCTGCTACTCATTGGCTTGCTGTTCGCCCAGCCCGTTCTGGCAGCGAACGGCGACATCACGCTCTTTAGCACGACCGCTAACGGCGCGGGTCAGGATTACAACGTCAAAATTGAAATCCTGATCCTGATGACCCTGCTCGGCCTGCTGCCGATCATGGTGCTGATGATGACCTGCTTTACCCGCTTTATCATCGTGCTGGCGATTCTGCGCCAGGCGCTTGGGTTACAGCAGAGTCCGCCAAACAAAATCCTCACCGGCATCGCGTTGGCGCTCACTCTGCTGGTGATGCGACCGGTATGGACCACCGTGTATAACGACGCGATTGAGCCCTTCCAGAACGACCAGATCACCCTCAAGCAGGCGCTGGTGAATGCTGAAGCGCCGCTGAAAAAATACATGCTGGCGCAGACCAACAATAAAGCGATGGCGCAAATCATGACCATCGCCGGCATTGAAGGCGACGCCCGCGAGCAGGATCTGACCATCGTCACCCCGGCGTATCTGCTCAGCGAGCTAAAAACCGCCTTCCAGATAGGCTTTATGATTTACATCCCGTTCCTGGTCATCGACCTGATTGTCGCCAGTATTCTGATGGCAATGGGGATGATGATGCTGTCGCCGCTGATCGTCTCTCTGCCGTTTAAGCTGATGCTGTTCGTGCTGTGCGACGGCTGGACGCTGATTGTCGGCACCCTAACCGCCAGCGTGCAAGGACTGTAGCGATGATGAACATGGACACCGCCGGTGACATCATGGCCTCCGGCATTCACCTCGTCCTGCTGATTTCCGCCGTGGCGATTGTCCCCAGCCTGCTGGTCGGCCTGTGCGTGAGTATTTTCCAGGCCACCACCCAGATTAACGAACAGACCCTCAGCTTCCTGCCGCGTCTGGTCGTCACGCTCGGGGTCCTGATTTTCGCCGGGAAGTGGATGCTGACGCAGCTGGTCGATTTTACCGTCCAGATTTTCCATCAGGCGGCGGCGCTGGTGGGTTAAACCATTATGGGAATCGATATTCAGGCGCTGTGGACGCCAATCATGGCCCTGGTGCTGCCCTTCTTTCGCATCCTCGCCTTTTTACATTTCGCGCCGGTGATCGATAACCGCGTCTTCTCACGGCGCATCAAAATCGGCACCGCGCTGGCGTTGACCATCATCATCACCCCGATGCTGCCCAACAACGTGGTGCTTCACGAACTGTTTTCACTGCGCGCCATCGTGCTGATTGGCGAACAGCTGCTGTGGGGATTCTTCTTCGCCATGGCGCTGCAGCTGGTGTTTGTCGCGCTACAAACGGCGGGGCATATTCTGTCGATGAATATGGGGCTGGGGATGGCGATGATGAACGACCCGGTTAACGGCAGCTCTACCACGGTGATTTCGCAGATTATCTACGTTTTCTGCGCCCTGCTGTTTTTCATTATGGACGGCCATTTGCTGCTGGTGACCATCCTGTTTAAAGGCTTTAGCTACTGGCCCATCGGTCAGGCCATCAATCAGCCGACGCTGACGCTTATCGCCCAGGGGTTAGGCTGGATTATGGCCTCGGCGACGCTGATTGCGCTTCCGACGACCTTCGTCATGCTGATTGTGCAGGGCGGCTTCGGCCTGCTCAACCGCGTTTCGCCGACGCTAAACCTGTTTTCGCTTGGCTTCCCCATCAGCATGCTGTTTGGCCTGCTGTGTATTTCGATGCTGGTCACCAACATTCCTGACCACTATCTCAACCTGACTAACGAAATTCTGGCGAAACTCGACGCCATAAGGGTGCAGTAATGGCCTCCAGCGGAGATAAAAGCGAAAAACCCACAGCCGGGAAGCTGCGCAAGGCGCGGCAAAAAGGGGATATTCCCCGTTCAAAAGATTTAACCATGGCGGTAGGCCTGCTGGCCTCATTCTTCACCCTGGCGACCTTCCTGCCGTACTACCGTTTGTTGATCGGCGAGTCGTTTGCCGCCGTCGGCACCATGGCGAAGGACCTCGATAACCCGAACGTCCTCAACCAGTTTCTGCTGCTGAATCTGTGGGTGCTGCTGCGCTTTATCGCCACGCTGATCCCCATCCCGCTGGCCTGCATCATCGCCAGCCTGGTGCCGGGCGGCTGGATTTTTACCCCGTCGAAGCTCAAACCCGATTTTAAAAAGCTCAGCCCTATCAGCGGCGTTAAACGTATGTTTTCCGCCAGCCACTACACGGAAGTGGGCAAGATGATGCTGAAATGCGCGACGATACTCGCCGTTGTCTACACGATGGTGCATGACCAGATGGATAGCCTGCTGCATCTCCAGCGTCTGTATCTGTATCAGGCCATCGGCCAGGGTTTTGGCATTTTTCATCACGTTGTCAGCTATTTCATCGCCGTTATCGTGATTTTTGCCCTGCTTGATGTGCCGTTGAGCAAATTCATGTTCACCAAAAAGATGCGCATGACCAAGCAGGAAGTGAAGGAAGAGTACAAAAACAACGACGGTAACCCGCAGATCAAAGGCCGCATCCGCCAGCTGCAGCGCCAGATGGCGATGGGGCAAATCTCGCGCACCGTGCCCGAAGCGGACGTGATTATCACGAACCCGACCCACTACGCCGTGGCGCTGAAATACGACCCGCAGAAAGCGGAAGCGCCGTACATCGTTGCCAAAGGCATTGACGACGTGGCGCTATGGATACGTGAAGTGGGCGCCACTCATAAGGTAGAAGTGGTGGAATTTCCACCGCTGGCGCGCGCGGTGTACTACACCACTCGCGTTAACCAACAGATTCCGGCGCAGCTGTTCCGCGCCATCGCTCACGTGCTGACCTATGTGATGCAGCTGAAGTCATGGCGCGAAGGTCGTGCTGAGCAAAAACCCCGCCTGAACAGGCACATAGACATTCCTCAAGAGGTATTAAAAGCCAATGGCGAACAGTAAGATGCAAAACATGTTCGGCATGCTCCGCAAGGCGCAGATTGCCGTGCCTATCCTGCTTCTCTGCGTACTGGCGATGGTCATCCTACCGCTGTCACCGCTGATGCTGGATATCCTGTTTACATTCAACATTGTGCTGGCGGTCATCGTACTGCTGGTCGCGGTGAATATGCAGCGTCCGCTGGACTTTGCCATCTTCCCAACGCTGTTGTTAATCACCACGTTGATGCGTCTGACGCTGAACGTGGCGTCGACCCGCGTGGTGTTGCTGAATGGCCATCAGGGGGAAGGCGCAGCCGGTAAGGTGATTGAAGCCTTTGGCCAGGTGGTGATTGGCGGCGACTTCGTCGTCGGCTTCGTGGTGTTCATCATCCTGATGATCATCAACTTTGTGGTCGTCACCAAGGGTGCCGAGCGTATCTCCGAGGTTTCCGCACGCTTTACGCTGGATGCGCTGCCGGGTAAACAGATGGCGATCGACGCCGACCTGAATGCCGGGCTTATCAACCAGCAGCAGGCGCGAAGCCGCCGTCAGGAAGTGGCGAAAGAAGCCGACTTCTATGGCGCGATGGACGGGGCGTCCAAGTTTGTCCGCGGCGATGCCGTTGCCGGGATTATGGTACTGATCATTAACGTGATCGGCGGTATCTGTATCGGTATCTTCAAATACGATCTTGATGCCAGCCACGCGTTCCGTCAGTACGTTCTGCTGACCATCGGTGACGGTCTGGTCGCCCAGATTCCGTCCCTGCTGCTGGCGACCGCCGCGGCGATCATCGTGACCCGCGTCAGCGAAGGTAACGACGTCAGCGACGAAATCAAAACCCAGCTGCTCTCCAAGCCAAAGGTGCTGTACACCGCGGCATTCGTGATGTTCATTCTGGCCGTTGTGCCGGGTATGCCGCACATCGCCTTCCTGAGCTTTACCGCCCTGCTGGTGTTCGCCGCCTGGCGGCAGAGCAAGGTGGTGCAGCCCGCGCCACAAGAGACGGACATGGAGGCCATCAGTGAAGCGTTGGCCCCCGATACCAACCCGGCGATTACCTGGGACAGCATTCCGCTGGTCGAGCCGATTGGCCTGAACCTTGGCTACAAGCTGGTCACCATGGTGGACGAAGCGAAAGGCAGCCCGCTGTCGCTCCGCGTGCGTGGGGTGCGGCAGGTGATCTCTGAACTGTGCGGCGTGCTACTGCCGGAAATTCGCATTCGTGAGAACTTCCGCCTCAAGCCCGCGCAGTACGCCATTCACATCAACGGCATCCGCACCGCGCTGGGCGAAGTGAACGCCGAGAAGCTGATGGCCATACCCGGCACCGAACTGTACGGCGAAATCGACGGCGTGCTGGATACCGACCCGGCCTATGGCATGGCGATAGTGTGGATTGACCCGGAACAGAAAGCTAAAGCGCTGAACCTCGGCTATCAGGTCGTCGACTGCGCCAGCGTGGTGGCGACGCATGTCAACAAAGTCGCCCGCGAGCATCTGCCGGAGCTGTTTAACTACGACGATATCACCCATCTGCACGCCCGTCTGGCGCAGCAGGCGCCGAAACTGGCGGAGGATTTAAACGCCGCGCTCAACTACAGCCAGCTGCTGCGCATTTATCGCCAGCTGTTGCTGGAACAGGTGTCGCTGAAAGATATCGTCACCATCGCTTCAACGTTGCTCGAAAGCGCGGCGGTAACCAAAGATCCGGTGCTGCTCACCGCGGATGTACGCTACGCCCTGCGACGTGCCATCGTGCATAACATTAACGGCGATCGCCCGCAGCTGGCTGCCTACACCATGGATAATCAGCTGGAGAATATGCTGCTCGGCGCGCTGAATCAGGCACAGCAGGCTGGCAAGGTGGCGCTGGACAGCTTCCCGGTTGACCCGAACATTCTGACCCAGCTGCAAAATACGATGCCGATGATTTACGAGCAGATGAAAGCGAAGAGTTTGCCGCCGCTGCTTCTGGTCACGCCGCAGCTGCGCCCGGTGATTTCACGTTATGGCCGCCTGTTTGCCAGCGGGCTGCACGTGCTGTCGTACAATGAAGTGCCGGACGACGCCGACCTGAACGTGGTGGGAACGCTGGCGTAACCTGCCGCCTGAGATGCCCCTCTCCCTTTTCACGGGAGAGGGAACGGGCCGAAACTTACTGATCGAGGTAGCGCAGCTTCCATTCCGCTATCGTGCGCGGCATTTTGGCCAGATTGTTACCCTGGGTGCTGAAGTACGAGAACGCCAGCTTCCCTTTATCATCCGGCTCAACCCGCGCCGCCCAAATATTGCTGGCCGTGTACATGATGATAGCCGTACGGGTATTGGCCGCACCGCGCACCCACATTGACACTGCTGTAGCGCCGATATTATCTATATCTTCACGATAGATATAGATATTCGCTGTATCGACGAACTTTTGATAGTCGTCGCCAACCAACGTGCGGAAGCGTTCATCCATTTTAGGATCGGTGAAAATCTCCAGCGATAGCAGCGTCGCCTTTGGTCGTGGATCCTGCTCTGACTTCAGGTAACGCCCATCGATAAACGCGCCGTTAGGCATTGACAGGCGGCAGCCCCAGTCGGCATTGCTGTAGGCCTGAATCGCCCCGCTTTTACGCGGGATAAACAATACTTTGCACTTTTTGCTGTCGACCATATCGTCGATCAGCACCATGCCGTTAATCTTGCGGGCTTCAGCGGTAAACTCATCCTTATTCTGTCCGGCCCAGATACGAATATCGGCGGTAATTGACCAGTCCGCGCTGTGGCTGAATTGGATCACCCCGCCGCTCATATTCGCCGCGCTGGTATTCCACCAACGGCCTTCCCACGCAAAGCCCGGCTGCGCTTCGGCAATTTTGCTGATCCCGGAATAGTAAGCGCGCTCAATACAACTGTCCGATGCACAGCTTTCCAGAGATTTCTCCCAGGCCTCATACTCCTGATGCA
>ERZ1026872.190-NODE-190-length-21389-cov-6.835380_pt1 | contig 21389 bp, 4 predicted proteins | sample MGYA00380166_ERZ1026872 | MGnify/ENA primary metagenome ERZ1026872 (study PRJEB33269, sample SAMEA4719802) | human gut metagenome | biome: human-associated habitat; feature: organic feature; material: feces | place: Cameroon | collected 2013-10 ... | reverse complement strand
TTGTAAATAGTAAGTTTAATCCTTTTACATATGAGCAGCTGGTAAAGCCTCTTGAGGATTACACCAAAGCTTATAATGAAGTTGAAGAGCAGTATGCGGACCTATCAAAACAGACTGAGACATTCAGAGATATTGCTACACAAGAAAATAGTCCTAAATCCTATGCAATGTTCAGTAAATATGCTAAGGACTTAGAGACTGTTACTGATGACTTCAGTAGAGGAATGACAATGGCTAATAGAAGACAACTTCTTGGTCTTAAGAGAAGATATGCAAAGGAGATAACTCCCATTGCAAGAGCAGATGCTGCCAGACAAGAGGCTATAAAATATAGAAGAGATGTCAAGGCAAGAGATGACTCAGCCATATTTAAGGTTGATAATTTCTCCCTTGATGATTTCTTACATGGTGGGACAGTAAGTGAGGATTATGTAAGTGGCAAGAATATACTTGCAAGAACATCTGCAAAGGCAGAGGCTTTAGGCAAGTCACTATTCAGTGACCCAGAGTTCAAGACAATTCTTGGAGGTCAGAAGTATCAAATATCTCAACAGAATGGTCTAACCCCTGAGATGTTCTATGCTGTAGTAAATGACCAGCTTGACAATCCAAACATATCTAAAGCCCTTAGAACAAAGCTACAAGGATTTAGACAGATAATGGATGATGAACTTGCTAATGTAGCTGACTGGGGAGATGCTGCAAGACAACAAGTTCTTAGTAGTGTTACTACTGGTATGTATGCAGGTCTTGCTAAACCTACTTATCAGTTTACTGAGAATGGTGAATATATCAATGCTGCACAGAGAAGGTCTCTTGCAAATCAAGAAGCAAACCTGAGATTGCAACAAGACCAATTTGATTATGCTAAGAAGAAAGATAGGATTGCTTCAGGAGCTGAACCTTACTATACTTCTCCTGATAGTAAGACAAAGTATTATAGTAATGGTAAGTTACAGTGGACAGAGACACAGCAAAGTAATGGAACATGGAAACAATCAACTCCAATCCCTGTTAAATCATCAATTAGTAGTACCCCAGCAAAGAAGATGCCAACACTGTATTGGCACGCAGATAGTGATGGTGCTTCTAACATAAACAGTGTATCACAATCTAAGTCTAAGACAGCAGCTGATGCAGAAGAAATTGTTTCTCCTTCATCACTTAGTATTCAACACCAGAACCAGATAAGAAGTGTTCTTGCTGCATCAGGAACTGGATGGACTCTTGATAATGTACAGGTTGGTATCATTAGACACTGGCATAAGGATGATGAGTACTTCTTAATTCCTAACCTTAATGCAGATGTCTCACAGGTTACTACAGACAGTGGAGATGATGGTGTTGGAGAAGGAATGGATTAATAACTAATAAAAGATAAAATAATATGCCTAGTACATCATGGGGTGGTGATGCCTATGCTACGATGGATTTGATAAACCAGTTATCTGCATGGATAACTGGTAGTCCATCGCAGAAGAAGGCCGCCGATGAATTTAGTCAATGGAGAGCTGACCAATATAAACCATATGTCTCTCCAGAACAAATGATGAGAAGGTACTATTTCAGTGGATACAACAGTATGTCAGATGATGACAAGAAGTCATTTGATACTAGATACCCTGAGATAGGCAGACTAAGTCCTGAAAAGAAGGATAACTTCTTTAGGAACAAAATGTTTACTGAGGTTTTCAAGAACAGTAAAAATCCAGAAGACCAAGAAATATGGGCTAACAGACATTCTCTCACAAAGAGAGATAGAGATGACCTCTTTGCTAAGAAAGCAATAGCAGAAGATGTTGATGGAGTGTCTAATCTCCAAGAGTCTTCTACTAGCTTCTGGGGAGTGTCGCTTGACCCTAGGTATGCTTATAATATAGGGCTTGCCAAGGGCAATATAGGAAGTGGTACTGCTAGAAGGCAGGCGATGGACTATCTTGAATCCAGGGGAAGAGAGATATATAATCAGTACTACAATGCTCTATCATCTATAGATGAAGCTTCTCTTACTAAGCAACTTAATAATCTTGATAATCTTTCTGGTCAGGTATCAAATATATACTCTAACTATGCTGGTACAGATAAACTTAAGTTATCAAACGATGATAAAAAGTCTATACTTGCACAGTACTTGGCTAATGAAGCTGTAGGAGGAAGTCAGTTTGCAGCAAAAGCTTTAGGGGAATACTATCAAAATACAGTAGCATCTAATCAGTCATGGCTTGAAAAGGCATGGAACTCTGGTGCACAATTTATTGACAGTGCTGCTGGCATGGTCATTAGAGCTGCTGGTATGGCAGGTGGTGCTGTTGGTATAGGTCTTGAGGATGGGGAGTCATGGCTTGAAAATGTAATTGACAATGCTGTAACTAGATATGGTGACAGGGTTGCAACTACTAATTCATGGTCAACATCTGAGCAAGAGAGACTGGAAAGCCTTGGATTGTCAGATAATCCTATTCTTAATACTGTAGAACAGCAGAACTCTCTGTTCTCTGCTAATACACCTTTTGAATTATTTGGTCAGTATGGTTTTACAGCTGCTTCTACTATTCTTTCATTTGGTGCCTCTGGTGCTGTTAATGCAGCTACTAAAGGAGCTGCTTGGTTAGGAAAGACAGCTATGGGAGGAAAAACTCTTAATGCTTCAGCAAAGGGAGCAGCTTTCTTAAGAGGGGTAATTGGAGCAAGAAATATAGGAAACCTTCTTGTTCCAGGTGCAATAGGTACTGTTGAGGGTGGTATGAATGCTGCTATGACCAAGCAGGAAACTCTGAAGGGTCTTGAGACAGATATTCAGAATAGGTATGCTGCTAAGGTAGATGCTGATATTGATGCTTATGCTAAGCAGCATAATATGTCACAAGAGCAAGTAGACTACTTAAAGTCTAATCCTAAAGCAAGAGCACAATTTGAAGGAAAGTATGCTGCTGATATTGAGGCAGACAAGCAAGCTGCTAAAGAGAGTGCTACTACTGCTATGTACTATGACTTCTGGACTAACTCTGTCATAAATGGTATGGTTAATGCTACATGGCAGGCAGGTCAACAAGCTCCAAGAGTACAGAATGCCCTTAGAAAGATTGGTATAGGAGGAAATAATTCTGTAGGAGATGCAGTTGATGTAGTAAGACAGGGAGATAGATGGGTAGCTCAAGCAAAGCAAATGACTAAGGGTCAAGCATTCAAAGGCAGACTTAAGGAAGCCCTAAGTGAAGGCTTTGAAGAATATAAACAGGATATATCTAGTGCATTTGGTCAAGCCTATGCTGAGGACAAGATGCAACAGTACATTGACAACAAATATGGTGCAAATCCTGGAGCTACAGCAGCTCAGAATGATTTCTGGCAATCATTTGCAGCAGGTATTCAAGCAGCAGGCAATACAGCTATATCATTTGATGCTATAAAGGATGGTTTCTATGGCGCATTATCCACTGCAATGGGTGGTCCTAATATTGGTATGAAGCAAGGTGCCAATGGCAATATGACTGCAAAGGGTATTACTTGGAGAAGTGCCTTTACTCCATTATTTTCTAATACTGAAGTCAACGCTGTTAATCAGCAAAGAGAAAGAATGGCTGAGCACTTTAACACCTACTTCTCTGATGAAAGTATGCAGAGAGCATTGTTCAATGCAGGGGGTACTGCTGAGTGGCTTACTCAATACCAAGAGGCTATAGAAAGTAATGATGAAAAAGCTGCAAGAGATGCAAGAGTCGGTCAGATGTTTAGTAATATCATAACTCTTAATGACCTTGAAGGTACTGGTTATCATGAGGCTGTTGTAGCTAATCTACAGGCAAGAGCAAACTTTAATGCTCAGAACTTGCAAGACCCTGAGTCCGAAGAGTCAAAGGCTGTTGACCAGTTTATGGCATCAGCTCAGAACAGAACTCAGAATATAAGCAGAGAGGAAGCTCTTCAGACTATACAGAAGAATGCCAATGAGATGCTTGACATGATGGGTATGGTTTCAAGGGAAACTAAGTCTATTGAGAAGATATTCGGGGAGAATATTGACCAAGATGTTAAAGCAAGTATGGTATTCAACAAGGTAGCTATTGAAGATTATAAGAAGAGAATAGGTCAACTCGACGAGGAAATAGCTCAGGTAACAACTGAACTCAATTCTCAAGAAGGTGCTGCTCCAAGTTCAGCTCTTAGCAACAAAGGTAAAAGACTTATAGCAAGGTTTGGTTCACTGAGTAATGCTGTAACTGAACTCTCTAAACTTGAAGAACATAAATCTGAACTTGAACAAGTTGTAAGAGAGATGAGGGAAGGGCAGAAGAAAGGAACTCTCCCGCAGGAAGACCAGGCTACTCTTGCTATGGCTGAAAGTTATGTTAGAGAACTTGATAGAAATATCAAGTCTATAAAGTCTGCTCAGGAAGACTATAGTTTCAATGCTCAACATCAAGCAGTAGAGAGAGATGGTATTACATATAATGACCCTGTAGATACTACAGTCCTCTCTGCTTCTGAAATTATGTCTCTGTCTGCAAGTGATAGGGCCTTTATGCTTGACCCAAAGCATAGGGATAGATACAGTCAAGAACAACAAGCTGAAATTGATAAAGTTAATAGTGTAGGTACTTCTATACATCAAGACTTTACTAAAAAGATTGCAGATAGGAATAGAATTGAAAGAGACTATAGGGTGGCCATGAACTCTCAGTTTGCTCTTATGTATAGCCCTAAAGCTCTTAATAGATATGTAGTAAAGGTTAAATACCAAGCACAACAGAGGATGTTACAGAAGAAGAATGAAGAACTTCTTGATATAGCAACCAATGGTAACTATTGGCAGTTCTCAGAAAGGCTTGATGATATTTATAACAGGGGGGATGAAGCTGAAATAGCTGCTGTAGAAGATATGCTTACTAATCAGTCTTATAAGGGTAAATGGTATGACTTCCCTCAGGAGGCTAGAGATATGTTTGAAAGATACTCTAGAGAGAATGAGAGAAAAGCAGAGATTTATGATTGGGCTGAAAAGAATGGAGTCTTTGAGGAGAATGACCCTAGAGCTGATGTATTTGCAGCTACCCTTGACTATCTAAGTAATAGTGGAGTTGATGTAACTGATGTTGAAGCAGGTGCTGAAAAGCTACTTGACTATGATAGGGCAGCTGCTGAGGATGGAGAGGATACCCCTCTTTACTTTGAGCAGCATCTTGCAAGAGCAAATGAGAAGGCTCCTATTGAAGGTCAAGTAACAGGCTATAACTCTATAGAAGAGACTGTTCAAACCTATAGAGATATAATGGGTAGATATAACTCAGAGAGAGAACAAAAGGACCTCAACAATGAGGAAATTGTTCCTACTGAAACTCCTACTGAAGCTTCAGAGCCAGCTGCAATTCCTGACCCAACACCAGCTGGTCCAACTATATTTGACATTGGGGGTAGTACTCCTGAGGCAGGACATATGACTGAAGATGGTGAAATAGTTGGAAATCCTACAGTATCTGATATGGTTAAGCAAGGTGAAGTTGAAACTCCTGCTGCTCCTGTAGAAACTCCTGTTGAAACAACTCAGCCTAGTTCTGTTATAGACACCTTCATTGAAAATAGCAATGAGGAGGTTGGTAAGGCTGCTGAAGTAGCTCTGAGAGTCGCAGAAAATACATCCTCATTTACTGCTGAGGCAAAGGAGCAGGTAAGGACCCTTATAGAGGGACTATCTGCTAATAGCTTTGATACTGTACAAGAGTTTGCAGATGCTATTACTGCAAGAGCAAATGCCCTTGATAGTAGAGCAGAATCTAATGAGACTCAAGTGCCTGACCTCCTAAGACATGTTGTAGCTAAGATTCTTAAATCTCAATCAGATAAGGAGAGAATTGACACTCCTTCTCCTAGAGTAAATGCTCCTGTATCTCCATTCTTTGATAAGAGAAGAAGGGCAATCAGAACTCAAGCAAGAAAGATGAACTATCAGTTCATTGTTGGTAATCCAGAATCTGGTATGATTACAAGTATGAACATAGCTTACCTGAGACAGTCTCACCCTGATACTCCTATAGTAAGATACTATGATAAGTATGGTATTGAGGATGCTCTAAGGGATGGAGTTCTTACAAGAAACTCTGAGGTAATGTTCATTACAGATGATACACTTACAGAGGAGGTTAAGAGCAGCATGGAATCCAAGGGCTTAGGGTATACTGAGAATGACCTACCTATCATTGCAGTTGTTGAGTCTTCTACTGGTCCAATAACTATCAATGTTAATGGTCAGGACAAGCACTTCCAACCAGTAAGTGTAATGTCTGCTACAGGAGTTGAATATAGTCCAGGTAGTAAGAACATGGCTCCTATAAGGAGACTTGCAGCAGGTAATACTGGTATATCTCTTGTAAAGAACACTGATGGCTCTCCTATTGTAACCAAACTATTTAAGCCTATTGTAGCTGCAACTAGTTTTGACTCAAGTAGGAAAGGACAGGAGAATAACAATGTACTTGATGTTGGACAGAATGACCTTTCTGAGCAAGAGAAGGGCACTCCAATGGGTTATCAGAAAGCTAAAAAGAACTTCTTAAAGAGACTTGGTATAGTTAAGATAGGAGACAATAGAAAGAAGCTTGTATTCCAACAAGATAAACTGAATGGGGGAACTCAGCCTATAGACATCTTTATTGCTCCAGTACAAAAGACTCAGAACAGGAAAGGACAGACTATTCTCCAAGTCAGAGATAATGCAGATGAACTTATCAGCTTTAATAGTAGAACTAGAAGAGCTGCTAAGACTATAGCTAACTTTATTGAGACCTTCTCGGACGAAGAAATGAGTTTCGCAAGAGACTCTGATGGTCAAGTAGTGCCTTTGGGTGATACTGAAAAGTTACTTAACTCAATGGCTAATACCCTTGAGGGTCAAATAAGTAACTATATGAATGTTTCTTCAAGGTCTGGATGGCATTACTCTATTACTGCTACAGACCAAGTAGTAGATGATAAGAAGGTATACAGTATAGACCTTGTTAATGATGATAGTTCTGTTGCTCCAATACATCTTACTACTGTACATCAGGGAATGACAGAAGAGGCAAGTAAGGCTGCTCAGCATGAATTCCTTAAGAACTTGCTTACTGATGAAAATGGAGAAGTCAGAATGGCTAATGAAAAGGATTCATTTATCAAATGGCAAGTTCCGTTCCCTGAGGTAGAGAATGCTGCTAAAGGAAACAAGGCAGCTAAGGAGAATCTATCAGATATATATGATGATGGCTTCCTTGAGGTAAGCCCTACCAATGTATCATTCAACTATATCATCCAAGGTATAACATTACAGAATCCTTTCAAAGGTGATGGTAGTCCTGTATATACTACAGTAGCTAATCCTACTAATGCTTCACCTTCATCTCCTGTAAATGAACCAGTGGTAGTATCTAATGGTCAAGTTGTAAAAGGCGACACAGTAATAGATAGTGATACTGGAACTGTAGTACAGGGAGAAGCTGCTCCTGCAACTAACCCTGCTGCTGAAAGGGCAAAGGAGATAGCAGACAAGATTGTAAATGACTCCAAATCTATCACCCTTTCCAATGATGGCTCATGCTACATTGACAGTAAAGGTACTAGATATGCTAGAGTAACTTCAATAATTGCTGCTGCTGAAGGAGCTGGAGAAAGATTTGACCCTAACAGTCCTTGGGTTACACCCTCTACTAATATAGGTACAGGCTTTGATGAATTTGTTAGAGACTTCTTTGCTGGAAAATTAGATAATATGACAGCAGAACAACTAGCTGAAAATTATCCAAATGCTACAAAAGAAGCATTACAAGAGTTCAAAGAACAATTAATGTGTCTTAGAAATAACTTTATATCAAATGGTCTTACAATAGTCCCAAGAGATGTAACTGTGACAGGACAGATTGAGGTAGCTGATAATAATGGCAAGATTCATACTATCAATGTTGCAGGAACACTTGACCTACTTGCTTATGATGGAAAAGGAAACTTCTTTATCTTCGATATGAAGACTAATCATAGTGGAATTAACCAACACAAGAGGGAAAAGTATGCAAGGCAGTTATCTTTATATAAAGAGTTTCTTGAGAAGAAGTATGGTGTACAAGTTAAATCCCTCAATATAATACCTATTGGAGTTTCTTATCCCACTCCTGTAGGTTGGAAGGATGGAACTGCTGACTACTCAGTATCTTCAGAGAAAGCAAATCAATTACTTATAGATGGTAAGGAATATAGAGGAGCTAATCCAACACTGCAAGATACTATTGCAGTTCCTTACACACCATTAAGGGTAGTGTATGATAGACTTACTCCTTCAGAAAAAGAGATGCTATCAGGAATTGAGGAAACTCTTAATGAAGGAACTGGTGTAGTAGAATCTCCTACAGAACCTGTTACTCCTATAGAAGCTCAGGTAGCAGACTCAGAAGATATGCCTATCAATTCAACTCTCGGAGTTGGGGTAGATATGAGCATTGGAGATAGTCTGTTTAAAGATGATTTCACTGGTGGAATGAGTTGGGATATAGGGGGAAGATTAACTCCTATTCCTCATCATCTACAATGGAATAATCTTACTCAAGAACAGAGAAATGGACTTGAAGCTAAGCATATAAGTGAAGAGGCTTGGTCACAAATGGAAGACCAAGAGATGGAACAAGAGTTAGGTTGTCTATAAAACTTAATAGAAAAAAAATAGGGTAGTGAGAATTAACTCACTACCCTATTTTATTATCTAGCCTTAATATTTCTACCATATTCAAATGATTTAGAAGCTTCATAAGGATGTTTAAAAGTATAAACACTCCTTAGATAAGGAGTCATCCTCTTCATATGATTCCATCCTTTAGAGTCTCCCTCTTCGTAGAAGCCTTCTTTACTTGACTGATAGAAGAAAGTTGAATTAGCTTTATCAGCAAATGACTGACCAGCAAGTTGGTAACCTGTCTTGCCAATATCCATCAAGGCACTGAAGCCTGATGGCATCATGTCAAGAACAGTATTTGCCTCATAATACCAGCCCATAGGATTATTGAAAGCTGACTGCTCTCTAAATAACCTATTTGCAAAGTAATATGTAAGACCCATTGCTATATTGGTTTCATCATCGTCATCATCGTCATCATCTCCAAGACTTGTCAGACATCTTAACAAGAACAGTAGCCCTATCAGCAAGTTATCACCCCAATTCCTTTTCAAGTTCCTCGCCTGATTTGCAGAGAAGCCAGCTTGATATAGAGCATTTGTAGTATTCTTTCCAAAAGGAAGTAATAATGCTCTTGCTGTTAGCTTGAATCCACCTCTATCTGTAAATGTACTTAGCAATACTTTAGCAACAGTATTAAGTGAACCCTCAGTATTCTGTCCAAGAGCTACACTATACTTATTAGCACCAAATCTCCTTTCCATCATACCAAGAGCATAACCCCTCATGGCAAGTACAGCATTACCATACCAACTCTGAGAGAAAGCTACCTTATCTTGGTTATTATAGATGCCATGAAGCCTAATGTTAATTTCTCTAGCCTTATCCATAAACTCTGTTTCATCAGTAGCATTCCACGTAAGGTTCTCAGCATCCTGCCTTAGATTAGAGAGAGTATTCTCAGTATCTGCAAGGTTATATCCTTTGTTTGTAAGATAGTCCTGTTCATCCTGTGTAAGATTAATTGAAGCTCCAAATGGGCTTGACATAGCAGCTTCTATCTGAGATATGATGGAATTTATCATATCATATTCCTGCTTACCAGTAGCTGATTTAAAGAATGTCCCTTCAAGAGATAGAGTCTTACCTGCCTTATTGCCATAGGTATCCTCATTGTCAACTACTTTATAAGCATCAAACAGAGATATTCTAGTTCCATACTCATCATATAACATAGTCTTACTTGCAAGTGCAAGATAAGAGATAGTTGACATATAGTGGTCTCCTGACTTATAGGGAAGGAATAGACTCTCACTAAACATATTGTAGATTCTAGTCCAGATGGTCCTATCATTCTCCCAGTCCCTTTGTTTTTGTCTACTATCTCCAAGGGTGTTAAAGTGCCTTATAAGAAGAGACACTTTGTCACTCTTTACATCCTTACCATAGTCCATCCAGTTATTAACAAATGACTCAAAGTAAAGTTTGTTAGCCTTTTTAAAATCTTTCAAAGAATAGTATTCACCAGATAAAGCTTCTTTGAATAACTCATTGAGGCCAGTCATAGTGTTAACCGCACCACCAGCAACATTACCTCCTAGGAAGTATTTGCTTGCAAGTCCAGACAGAGCTGCTAGTACTTTCTCTAGCACTACTTTCTTTCCTATCTTATGCTTTGTATTACCTATGCCATATACTTGCTTGTCAAGGAATTTAAGATACCTATTGTAAGCATTTGACTTATTACCCTGCCTCTGTTCCTCAGTTCTTTGACCGGCTACACTCCTCTTAGTAAGAACATTACTTCCAACTTCAAGAGTATCAACTATCTGACTCATAGCAAGATGACTGTTAGCCATGCCTGCATAGGCAAGGGTAGACTGGAACAGGTCAGTTGACAGTTCTGTCATATCCTGTAACTTGTTTATTCCAAAGAGAGGCAGTCTATGTAATTTCTCTTTCTCATAAGCAAGAGCATTTGCAAATAGTTCTTCATCTTCAGAGTTATAGGTTTGGTTACTTCCAAAATCTGTATCTTCACTACTCTCACAGAAGGTGTCCATGATACTACCTCTCAGAGCATGACCTACAGCCTTTGTTAAACCTTTATTTTGATTTTTTACCCTATTGATAAACCTTCCTTTGAACTGAGGCATTCTTACTGCAAGTGTGCTTCCTTCAGGAAGTCTTGCATCAAGGCCTGTCTTTAACTTCATGAAATCATTGTACCACTCTTGAAGACCAGGATGTTTAGTCATAAGGTCAGCAAAGTCAGGATTAGCATAGTTACTATTAGGAACATACCTTTGTAAGTTCTTGTCATAATCCCTATGGGTTTTATACCAAGCCTCTGATAAAGGTCTGAAATACATATCCCACTGAAGAGCTTTCTCAAACTCTGTCAATTGGTCAAGATTAGGTCTTGATTGCTTGAAATTTTTAAGCTCTTGTTCCTTAAACTCTTTCCAGTCATTTTCATAATCACCCCAATTTACATCAGACATGATATTACCTGTGAGTTGACCGTCTCTTGAGCTTCTTTCAAAGAGGATACTTGTATCTTTCAATCCAAGTTTTTTAAACCTTGCTTCAAGGATTCTTAGTTCATCTTGGCACTGATTGGTGAGGTCATCTGCTACCTTGTTTGTAGCCTTTGTTGCCCTATCAACTATCTGACCTATAAGGTCAGAATTGTTAGACATTGATGCTAGGTATTTTTCAAAGAAGGTAATATCATTCTCCAGATGCTCTAGTGCATCTGAGACTTTTATCTTTCCTTCTCCTTCAAAAGATAATCTCCATCTTCCATTCTTACTGAACAGCACTCTTGCTGATGTTTGCACATACTTACTTCCTAAAGTATCTTCACAGAATCTACAGAAGAACTGCTTCTCTTTAGAGAATAACTCTGCCATAAGAATCTTATTAGCTTTACCAAGATTGTCTAGTACTTGGTTTAGATTTACTGTGACTACATTACCAAGACTATCTATTAATTGGACGTGGTCAACATTTCCTTTTAGCTTTCTTTCACCTCCTACCTCAACACAGGCTTCCTCTATGATACCCTGCAATGTATAAGAAAGAGTAACAAAGGAATGAATCTGCCTCAGTTTCTTACCATTATCAGCCATGTTGGACATAAAGTCTCCAACATTCTGGAAGTTGATAGACTTAAGTAAAGTATCTAGCTCTTTACCTTGTCCCATCATGTCAGAGATGAGGGTAAGAGCTTCTGTGATACCATCAAGAGCAATGCTATCAGAAAGGAAGGTGTTAGCATTGATTTGATTAGTTCTGCCTGCCTCAGTTACACCAAGAATACCCATTATCTTCCTTGTGAAGACATTATTGTCTATGTTTCTCAGTTCTGATACAGCAAGACTTAATCTATTTACAGTTTCTCTATATAACTTTGTATTAGTTGAACTATGTGCACTGTAGAGAGTCTCTCTTGTATTAAGGGCACTTTCAACTGAACCACTAAAGTTGCCTGACATAAAGTCACTGACAAGTCTGTCAGCTATATCCTTTGCTTCAAGGGTAGCTCTGTATGCAGCATTATCTCCCTTTCTAAAAGTAGAAAAGATTCTCTTAGCAAGATTGACAACTCTATGGACCATCTTTTGCCAAGGCTTTTCATTATCAACTCCCCCCATAAGGGCTTTACCTACCAGAGCACCTGCAACCTCTCTCCTACCATCAGGACCAAGTACTTTGTCATCAAGTTCATTACCTAGTGCCTCCCTCTGTACTTCTGGAGTAAGTAGCTCCATCAGTCTCTTAACAAGAGGAGAATCTTCAAGTGCACCTATAACAAAGTGGCCTGCCTCCTCAGCAAGATTAGCTGTTACACTCTCTCCATTAACTACTCTAATAAGTTGATATAGGCCATCAGCAGTTCTTTGTGCATTTATTGTACTATATCTACCACCTGTTCTATCATCTTTTTCAATAAAGTCAACTGATACACCAGCTTTAGTCAAGTGATACATTATCCTTTCTTGAAGAGACCTTTTTCTTATCTCTTCATGTAAAGCAGCTTCATTAGCAGAGTTTCTTGGTACAACAGATAGTTCATACTTTCCTTCATTGTTGAACTTAATAGTAGCTATGAACTCATCTTTGAACTGACTATTTCTGTTGAAACTCTGTAACTTAGCCACTGCCTGTGAATAATCATATGTACCAGACCCTATTTGCTTATTCAGAGTTTGTAAAAGTTGCTCCTGACTTACGTTGATATTAGCTAACTTTCTAAGAGAAGAAAAAGTAATCTCTCCATTCTCATCAAACTTTGCTTTATCTCTCACTCTATCAAGAAACTCCTGATTCGTGCCTACACTGTAATACTCTTTTGCTAGTTCCCTAGTAGAAAGGTGGGAAAGTAAATCCCTAAAGAGATTACTTTCCACCACCTCACCATTAGAGTTTCTAACATGAGCTAATTTAGTACATTTACTCATATTATAGAATTATTTAACAACCTTGTAACAAGTTACCTTCATCATCCATGAGAAGAATTCCATCCTTTCTACATGCCCTTCTGATGTCATCAATCTGTGACTGAAGTTCAGCATCAGATGCTTTTCTTAAACCTTCAATCAGACTTTTGGTTGAAACAGCCTCACCCATCTCATCTCTATAGCCTATATTCTCAAGAGCTTTAGCCATCTCAGTTGCAATTTCTGTGATAGCTTCTTCTCTATTAAAGACTACAGGAGCAGGACCAGGTTCCTGAGAGGAGTTTCCTAGAGGTTCCTGCTCAGTTTCACTAGCAACATCCATTACTCGTATTACAGGTGTACTACCATTATACCTCATAGAAACTCCTTTGGAACCCCGTTGGTCCATCCTAACATAAGTCATAGTAGTTCCTTTAGTTTCATTGAATTTAAATTCTCCACTCTGTGCAACAAACAATGCTCCCTTGATAGAGATTACTGGTCTAAATACAGAGGTTGGGTCTTGCTTGGTAGGAGCCTTAAGGAGGAATAGACCTGCGTCATCACCTAGCCTTGCAGTATCAATAGTGAAATTGGACTGAGCCTCCTTAGCACTGTTGAAAGCACGCTTAGAGAGAATCTCTCTTGCTGTCTTACTCTTATCAGCATTGAAGACAAGACTCTTATTGTCAGGGTGATTGAGCATATACTGAATAGCAAAGTCAGTATAATCATACTGAATCTTATCACCCTCCCTTACTTCCTTAAGGAACTGAACATAGCTCCTGGGACTTCCATCCTTGTTGGGAACCATGAGAGACTGCTTAACTTCTGTAGGAGCAAGATTCATAAAGACACCAGGACCAAATTGAAAGCCAAGCTTATAGAAGTTATAGAGAAATAAGTCCCTTGCTATTAGGGGATGAGTCCTATTTAAGTCAGACCAGCTCTCTCTAATTTCATCCTTTAGGTATGGAGCAAGACCACCTATGCCTTGGACATTCATTCTAACTTCATCTCTGTCATTAGTATCGAACACCATGTACTTGAAGATTGCTAGTTCTTTAAGCGCAGGATTTGCCTCAAGCTCTCTGAACATATCATCTGCAAAGTACTTAGTATAGTACTCTCTAACTGTAGGAGCTGTACCATCAGGATTAGTATGACCTGTTCCAAGCTTAGGAAGCTCACCATTGAAATCACTATGCTCTTCATTGGCTAATAGGTAGACCATCAGGTCACTATGAATGCTGTTTATAGTATCAGCATCAAGAGTACCAGACTTTGTAAGACTGGCAAGCGTGGCTCTTGCATTTGAGTAGCAGGGTTTGTCATAGGGGAAATACTTTGCTAAGTGTCTCAAGGCTTTTCTATTTGCATCAAACATAGCCTGCTCATATGCAAAAGGATTATCAACAAGAGTGTCAAAGTACTCCTCATCACTCATATCAAGAAGACTCTGGCTGTTGTTAAGAGGAGTAGAAATCTTGTCAGTTACCTCCATGATGATAGCCTTATTCTTTTTACCTTCTTCAAGATACTTGTTGACTCTCATCTGCTGTGCATAGAGGTCACCAAAGGTAGAACCTACTGCATTTGATGCAGTGAACTTGGTAGAAGTCACAAACTGAGTTACCTGACTTGCAATAGTAGTGATGCTGTTGAAAAGTTCAAGAACTTTCAATTGCTCACTTATGAAACTTGCATTCTCCATAGCATTATTGCCATCCTCTCTTGAGACTCTGTCTGTAATAATATGACTTGCAAGCTTCTCTATTGTGAAGTCACTGGGGTTAGTAGATGAAGCAGCTTTCACTCCTTCAACTGTAAGATACTTGGCTTTAACATCCCTAAGAGCGACTTCTATTCCTACTGCATTATTGAGGCAGTAGTTACATAACTCTTTGATAATGGGTTGATTGAACAGTATTCCAATCTCTTGAGTTGTATAGCCAATCCTCGCAAGTACAGCACCAGCATCTGCTGTTATAGTATTGAGGTTCATAAAGTTAAGCACAGGGTCTTTTACAGCATCTACAGCAGCTGCAAGAAGCTCTGCCACATTTGCGTCAACATCAATGCCTTGAGGGGCATTAAGGAAGTCACTTACTGTACCATCACCATAGCTATGTCCCGCAAATGATATGGGAGTTCCTAATTTGAAACTCTTCATGAGACTTGCAAAAGCATGATTAGTATTCTGGTTAGCAAAAATACCAATAAGCTTTCCAGCTACTTGGTTCTGCTGATTATAAATGATGATAGTCATAGGGTCTGAAGGGTCATAGTTAGGCTCAGGGTCAAGGTCTTCCCTTGAAGCTCTTTCATTAAGAGAATCAAAATCAACCTTACCATTATGGACTATTCCAGAGAGGTCACCAAACAACAGCTCTCTCATGACTCTAGCAGACTTAGAGGCATTGGTAAAACCACCAGGAGTATATCTTTGCTTGAAAGTCTCAGGGTCCATAAGTCTCTGTTGAATAAGATGAATGAGCATATTATTCCTTGCCGCTTTGGTATTATCCCTAGGAGACTTTGTGAAGTCATACTCTTCAAACTCAAGCGGTTCAGAAGTGTCCTGCCCAAAGATAGCAGATGGCAAATTGTCTGTTGCTTCATCTTTAGACTGCTTTCTCTTTACTCTGTACTCTCTTCTCATCAGGTACAGCTTATCCACATCAAAGTCAAAACCTGCAATGGTAGTTCCTTCAGCAGGAACTTTGATAGTGCCACCTGCTGTCTTCTGACTAAATCTCTTAACCCTAAGGTTAATTATTGAGTAGTCCCTTTCAGTAGGAATTCTATATGCTATTAAGCTAGTAACACCAGGCAGCTTCTTTTCAATGAGTGGAGTGCCATCCTTGGCAAGTTTGAGAGTTCCATCTTCATTACAATAGTCATTGAAATCCAATGCAACTGTATTACCTTTCTCGTCAGTATATGTGAGGTCCCAAGGAATCTCACATTCTTCATAGAGGATGTTGCCATTATCATCAGTAACACATTGTAGGTCACCATCATCAGCATATCCATTAGTACCCATTGGAGATACCTGCACAAGGGGGTTTCCTTGAATAGTCTGCTTGTTTACCATCTTCTTAAAGATACTGAGTAGCATAGAAGAAGCATCATGTTCAAGACCAGCCTCAAATAAAGGGATAGCAAAGTCACCATCTTCAATGCCATAGGCAAGAAGGTTATCCATTGGTTCTCTACTGTTATTGATAACAGCTTGAATCAACTGTTTGCTAAGTTCTTCAGTATTACCACTCTTCTCTGAGAAGAGTTCAAAAGAGTCCATGATGTTTGCTACAATGAGAGAGTTATAGAAGGAAATAAGATTCCTACCATTCATTCTCACATTGCCATGCTTTCCTCCGAGGTTGACAAACTCAGAGTTTATATAGCTTGCATAATGTCCATCATCAAATTTACCCATCTTGATTCCAGCCATGATAAGCTTCCTTACCTGAGTACCAAAGAGTCTGGAACTCTGCACATGGTCAGGAACATTACTTTGTATTCTATAGTCAGAATAATCTAACTTATGAACATAGCCTTTTGCTAAAGCAGCATTCAGTTCCTCTGCATTGGCAACTCCCTTGATGCTTATAGAACCAAAACTACCTACCTTGACAATCTTAGTAGAGCCAACCAAGTCAATGTTGTTCTCATCCATATAATAGGCTATATCTCTTAATTTACTTCCATGGGGAAGAAGTTCAGGGATGAGTACTGCCTCTGCATATTTGTGCTGTACTGGAATGAAGAGTTTGTCAGTATTATTTACTGGCAATACCTCATGAGTAAACATATAAGGCTTGATAGGCTGGAAGACTACTGCAAGGTCCGCAATTCTTTTCAGTTCCTTAGTAGGAATCTTGTCTTTGCCATATCTACTCCTAATACCTTCAATCTCTCTGAAAGCATTCTCCATTTCATCAGTCCACTGACCTGCCATACCAAGAACCTTTCTGTAAGACCTAAGGCTTCTGTAGCCCTGTCCATCAGTGATGGTATTCTTAAGATACTTTTCCCATGCACTTTTTCCAAGTCTTGCTTTTACAGCAGCAAAGAACTTAGGGTTAGTGTCAGCAGAACTTAACTCTATGTCATCAAAGTAGATGCACCTTTCAAACCTATCCTCACTATATCTCTTACCATCTTTGTCAAGAGCAGTGAGGCTGAGCACCTGACCAGGAGCATGAATCTCCTTGTATCTCTTCTGAAGGTCTTTAGTGTCTTTATAGAAGGCAGTATCTATAGTCATCATCTGGAGCTGCTGAATAGTGGCAAACTTTGTATTCCAATAGAATCTTGCAAGGTCTTTGTCAAGAGTAGCAGGAGAGATATTCTTAGGCAGATGTACATACCTTTTAACATCAGAGTACTTTCCTGTCTTGGAATCTCTGACTTTTACAGTCTTGGTTTCAAGCAATCCCATGTTGTTGAGAGACTGTTTGAACTTTACAAGAGCATCAGCCATATAAGCCTGTATAGCAGCTTTTACTTCTGCCTCACTTTGACTTCCAAGGAGTTTGGCATACTTTGGTTCATTGAGGAAGGGGAGCATTGTATACTCTCCAACAACATCAATAACTTTACCATTGGCATCCCTCTTAACTTCAACTTTCCTCTTAGAGAAGTTATCAATGCCCTTGTGGCCACCATCTTCAAGAAGTTTATTGGCTGCCTCAGTGAGCATCATTCTTCTCTTCTCTTGCCTCCATACCTTGTACATTCCGTCAAGAACGTCCTCTGCTTCATACATCTTAGCTCTTATGTACTTGCTCACACCACTATCACCAAGGATAAAGACAGGATATTGAGCAGTGCCTGCATTTGAGCTAATCTGCTTGTCAGAAAAGAACCTGGTAAGCATATCAACCATGTGTTGCTTTCCAGTAAAGTTCTCAAAGTCAATATCGGCAGAACCAAGAGCCCTTATGTAGCCAAACTGAGCTGCAAAAGTCTCAGAGAGTTCAGGACCTTTCTCATCACAGCACTTGAGTAATTCTTCAAGCCATACATTGAGAATTGTACCTTTTGAATCTCTAAAATATGAGGAGCTAAGATAATGGTCTTCAAGGAACTTCTTGAGATTTTTCTTATCATTAGCTTCCACATAGCTTTTGATAAGTCCAAGTTTATCTCCCATATAAGAAGGATTGACATCAGAGAATAGTGTGATACCATTTCCCTTAGAGTCTTTATGTCTAACTCTTGACTCCAATCTAAGGCCTTCTCTGTTCTTGGTTACAAGAGTAAGCATCTTGTCTATCTTCTCCTTGAGAGAGCCTTTAGATGAGTTCTGTGCCTTAAGAAGTGACTTATAGCTCCTCTTGCTTATAGAGTAGTCTCCTGCTGTGAGTTTGTCAGCAACCTCTTTGGTAAGGTTTCCTTCAATACCATATACAAGAGCCTGTTTTAGGTTACTGAGGTACCCCTTTAAGTCCTCTGGGTTTCCCATGATAGAGTCTACAGTATCAGCATCCATAGGTATACCAAGTGCTTCACTTGCTTCTAGAAGGAAATCTCTCTTTTCAATTCTAGAAGTCTTTGGATTATACCACTTGGCTACTTTCATAGGACCAGGGTTGAGCCATTCAGTAAGTAAACTTCTTACCTTCTGAAGGTTCTGCCAATTCACATTTCCCCCCTTGTCAAAGACTGAGTTCATTTCATTGACAGGAGTACCAAACCGAACTCTTATCATAAACTCACCTCCAAGGAGGTTCTCAATCCTATTAAGTAACTTAGTCTTGAAGACTTTAAGTCCTTTATTAGCAGGGTCTTTGTCCTCTATAAGGATAGAATAGGGCTGAAAGTTTTTCTTGAAGTCAACAAAGAACTGTGTTCTAAGCTGATTGTTTGTCCTCAGAGTTTGAACAATAGGCTTGAGCCATTCATGCTTAAGAGAGCCATCCTTAGTGAAGAAGGCTCTCATCATTTGGTCTTCAGATGTGATACCTCTCAAGTCTTCCATAAGAGTTTGGTGTACTTTCACAGGGTCAAGCATGATAGGATGGTCAAGGTCATCATACTGAACCTGCTCCTTCCCATCTACTCTCTTATATAAAGGAAGGCAGCTGATGAATCTTCTTACATTCTTACCTATTGAACCAAAGGAAGACTGCATATCATTGGTCTCTTGCCAGCTTTCTCTCTTTGACTCAGACATATCAAACAACTCACCCATATTGTTGTCACCAAAGTTATCAGTATTGGCTTCATCTGCCCATTCAAGGGTATTACCTAACTTAACACCTTCAGTATCTCTAAGTTTCATTCTTACAAAAGCAGTAAGAGGTGCCCAGTTACTAAGTATTTGGTTTATCTTAGCTGCTTTCTCTCTGCCTTCCTGAGTTCCAAGGCTCATATAGTGAGACTGTCTGTCTATCAGTTCACTATAAACCATCTCAAAGATAGCAAACTCTCCTGCTACTGGCTTACCATCTCTGGTAAAACCTTCTACAAACTGAGTTCTTGACTTTGAGGGGTCAGCTGCTTTCATCCTGTCAATCCATCTTGAGAACATAGATGCAAGCATATTGACTCTATTGAACCTTTCTTCTGCCGTGAAGTTTCTTCTAAGCTGTATGTATGAAGCATGAAGATTAGTGCCAACACTGCTCATGGCAGCCTTGTTTCCTCTTACTATTTCCCTTCTGAAAGCTGCAAGAGCTTGAGCCGCTTTTACAGGGTCAGAAGTGTCAAGGGGATTCTTCTCGTGTACCTCATCATACATACCTCTAAGAGTAGCTACTCTATAGGCTGGGTCAAAGGTTGCTGTAGGTTTCCATCCAAGATGTGTTGCAATCACATCATCTACCCCTTTCAAGGGTATATAACATACTTTATTCATATGATGTATCTTAAAGTTTTGTACAAAGGTAAGTAAATTTCTTTATATAACCAACAGTATAAGGAAAAAACTGAAGGCTATTAATAATTGTGTTTGTATAAGAAAGATAAATGCCCATGTAACTCTATAAAGATAAAGCTACATGGGCAAAAGAAGTTATTTAATAGCTCAATAGAGCAACAAATAACCTTTGATGAATTCATTTATTGTTGCTAAGGGAGTCAGGATAATATAAGAGAGTTCCCATAGAGTTCTTATGAACATCTACGTCAGGAAATGTCTCACTGAATGCTTTGATATTGAAAGGTTTTACAATGAGATGAATCCCTTGTTTAGTAGGTACTTCAGCATAGATATAATTATCCTCCACCTCTTTAAGTGCTTCTACTGAAATATCAGAACCTTTCCTCTCCCAAGCCTCTGCATACAACTCAAAGAGTTTCTCTTTGATAGAGTCCTTCATGGACACATCATCTACATCCACAATCCACTTGGGCATCCTTGACTTGAGTTCACCTGCTGCACTGTTAAGGCACTTTCTTGGATTTCTTACAAGACCTTGATGAATGTCACTTGCAAGCTTTACCAACATCAACTTCTGTAAAGCATCAAAGTCTTTACCAGCAAGATTGATATAAGCCCTAGCTCCATAATGTTCACACAAGAGAATAATCTCAGGCATAATTCTTTCAAGATGTTCTCTACTCCTAATGAAGTAAGTTTTGATAGCACCCTCCCTCACTTTCTCTCCTTTGTGGTCTTTAGCTCTCTGCACTATTTGACAGTGCATGAACATATTGTTGGCTTCATTGAAGTAGAAGTGAGGAAGGATAAGTTTGATGTTATTTATCATATCAATCCTCTTTTATAAAACTCTCTCATAAGTGGCTCAGCTAATGCCTTAGCATCAGGATGGGGAGCACCAGTAGTCCCTCTTGCTCTGAGGTCAAAGAAGTGTTGCCAGTCTGATACAAAACCTGTCATCACCAGCTCTGTCTTAAGAGAGTTGGGAAGAATTTGCCTTGCTTGTTGTGGAGTAAGATATTCTCTCACCATAGTGATATAATCCTTCTCGCACTTAATCATATTGTCAAACCATATACTTTCCATCCAGTGGTCATGTCCCCACATTGAAGGGAATTCATGGTCATCCTCATAGGTACCAGGCTCTATAGTATCTACCCAGCTAGGGATAATGAAGGTAAGTTCATTGCCAAACTTGTCCTTAGAGTAGTTGCAATACCTAGTAGACTCTTGAGCAAAAGAGAATACTCTATGTCTTACAAACTCATGAGATACTCCTCTATCAGTAGTAAATCTTACAGTAACTCTTCTCTCATGGTACTCAGTAGGTTCACAGATGTATTGCAAGTCATCAAGCCAATCATTCTCCACAAGAACCCTAAGATTAGTAGTGATATATTTCCATGTTTCTCCATAAAAA